>Ga0272442_10008976_pt1 | contig 12565 bp, 7 predicted proteins | sample SSMForm2O_FD_200262 | JGI IMG/M metagenome (GOLD analysis project Ga0272442, IMG submission 200262) | Marine sediment archaeal communities from Little Sippewissett salt marsh, Falmouth, MA, United States - SSM-Form-2O | ecosystem: Environmental > Aquatic > Marine > Wetlands > Sediment ... | reverse complement strand
GCACCGCCCACGCAAGCAGCCCGCAGCGGCGAGCCGTTGCGAATCGAGGCGAACCGCGCAAGTGGTCCTGTGGCTCTTGCATAGACATTCCCCTGTGGGGGAGCTTGCTCAGCCACGGTCCCTTCCCCGTGCCGACCCAGGCGGCGGGCAACGTGCCGCTGGTTCCGGCGGCGACCTGGGTTGATCACGGCCCTGTCCTGTGCTCCTGCCCAGGCGGGACAACGGAATCCCCGTTCGCCCAGCTATCCCATCTTGCCGTCATTCGGACGGCGGTGCTCATCATCTGAGCCACCCTTCCGTCCCCTCGCCTACCCCCGGTGTCTGATTCCGTCTTGTCCGGCGCAAATCGCGCGCGCACCGGAACTCTTTGGCCAGCCACCCCGCAGGAGGAACTCACGTGGCATACGTTGTCTCGACATCAGATAGGGAGGACCGCCCGTTGCGGCCTCACGAGTGCCATGGCCGCGCTACGGACGTGGAAGAAAGGGCGTCGGTAAGCCATGCGTAGGCGATGCGCGGTCATCATCATGGCCTGGTTGACCTGCACCGTGGGGCACAGTGCCGGGGTTGCCCCGCCTTCCGAGGTGGACGCCACGGCCATGCATCCAGGGGACGGGCTGACGCTGCCCCAAGCGCTTGCCCTCGCCCTGGAGCGACACCCCGAGCTCAAGGCCTTCTCATGGCACATCCGGGCGGCAGAAGCCCGGCGCCTTCAGGCGGGGCTTCGGCCGAATCCGGAGCTGTCGCTCGAGGTCGAGGCCATCCGATGGCGGGCCGGGCCGGAATCGCGGACACGGACCACGCGCTTGGGCGGGGTCCCAGAGCGAGGTCTGGCCGGGCCGCTGGGCGAGTTCGAGATCGAGATCGAGGAGGGGGCCGATTCCGGTCTGAGGGAGTCCACGTTCACGCTGCGGCTCGACCAGGTGATCGAATTGGGCGGGAAGCGCGCGGAACGCATCCGGCTCGCGGCCGGGGACGTCGAGACGGCACGGTGGGATTACGAGGTGGCGCGGGTGCGCGTTCTCACCGAGGTGGGCAAGGCGTTTGTCGAGGCGCTCGCCGCACAGGAACGGTTGGCCACAAGGCGGGAGCTGGCGGCACTCGCGACAGAGATCTGGGACTCAACCGCGGCGCGCGTCGAAGCGGGTCAGATCGCTGCGCTTGAGTTGCGGAAGGCGGAGATCGAACGCTCTTCGGAACGGATTGCCGTGCAGCGCGCGCAGCGCGACCTCGAGGCGGCCCGCGCGCGACTGGCTTCGACGTGGGGAGACACGGAGGCGGCCTTCGGGCGCGTCTTGGGGCGTCTCGAGGCCCCCGAGCCGCTGGTGCCACTCGAGGTCTTGACAGAGCGAACGGCCGGGAATCCGGACCTGGCCCGGTGGGCCTCCGAGGTGGCGCGCCGCCGCGCCGCCGTGGGCCTCGAGAAGGCCCGGCGCGTTCCCGACCTCACGGTCAGCCTTGGTCTACAGGCGCAACCCCTGCGCGGTCACCACGTTCGGAGCTACGGTTTCGGCCCCGAAGGACCTTTCCTCTCGAGGAGTCGCTCGAGCTTCGAGGACGATTGGGACGCGAGCCTGGTTCTCGAGCTGTCGCTACCGCTGCCTTTGTTCAACCGCAACCAAGGCTCGATTCGCGCGGCCGAGCACGTGGCGGCCGCGGCCGGCGAAGAGCGGCGAGCCGCCCAAGTCACCGTGCTGGCCGCGCTGACGGCGTGGTACCACGCGGCCATGGCGGCGTATGAGACGTTCGGGGCGCTCGAGGCGGACGTATTCCCGAACGCCGCCCGGACCTTTGAACTGACCCAGCAGGGATTCCGCCAGGGCAAGTTCAGCTATATCGAGGTGCTGGACGCCCAGCGGACGCTTTTCGAGGTGCGCACCCAACTGTTGGAGGCGCAAGCCGAGTTCCAGCAGGGGGTCATGGAGATCGAACGTCTCTTGGGCGAGACCGCCCAGGGGCGCGAGGCCGACATCTCCGGTTCGAAACAGGAGGAGTGAAATGGCACGCAGGACTACGCATCGAATGATCGCCGCGGTACTCGTTCTGGCGCTGGCCGTAACGGGCCTGGCTTTGGCCTTGACCATCGGTCGAGGCTTCGGCCTTTCCACCCGCGCGGCGGCGGCGCCCGCTTCCCATGAGAAGGTCCATGGACACGCCGATCAGGACCACGCCGGTGAGGAGCCGGACCACGCGGACCAGGCCGCCGGTCATGACCACGCCGGTGAGGAGTCGGACCACGCGGACCACGCCGCCGGTCATGACCACGCCGGTGAGGAGCCGGACCACAGGCGGGTCGGGCTGTCCGAGGGGGAGCGTGAAACGTTCGGCATCGTCCTTGAAACGGCCGGGCCCGGAAGCTTGTCTCTCGCTCTCGAGCTGCCGGCGGAAGTGAGGCTCAACGAGGACGCGGTTGCCCACGTGGTTCCGCGTCTTGCCGGCGTCGTAGTCGAGGTGCGGAAGTCGGTCGGCGATCAGGTGCGCGCGGGGGAGGTGATGGCGGTTCTGGAAAGCCGGGAACTGGCCGATGCGAATGCCGTGTACCTGGCGGCATCGACGCGTCTTCGGCTTGCCCAGAGGACGTATGAGCGCGAGAAGGCCCTCTGGCAGCAGGAGATCTCGGCCGAAAGGGAGTATCTGGAGGCGGAACGGGCCTTGGAGGAAGCCCAGATCGAGCTGCGCACCGCAGAGCAGAAGCTACGGGCGGTCGGGGTGTCGGATCAGTGTATCGAGCAGATCGCCAGCCATCCCAAGGCCATCCTGACTCGCTACGAGATCACGGCCCCCTTCGACGGCGAGGTCATTGAGAAACACATCGTGCTGGGCGAGGCGCTCGAGGCCCAGACCGACGCCTTCGTCGTGGCCGACCTCCGCTCGGTATGGATAGATCTGAGCGTGTATCAGAAGGACCTGCCCTCGGTGTGGCAGGGGCAGAACGTCCGGGTGTCCGGTCCTCTGGGCGTCCCCGCCGCGAGCGGCCGCATCGACTATGTGTCGCCCATTGTCGCCAGAGAAACCCGGACCGCGCTGGCGCGCACCGTTCTGCCCAATCCGGAGGGCGTGTGGCGCCCGGGCCTGTTGGTTGACGCGAAGATAGTGATCGGCAACGACGAGGCGCCGCTCGTGGTCCCGAAAGACGCCATCCAACGACTCGAGGCAGGCCCCGTGGTTTTCGTCGAGGAGGCGGGGTCGTTCGAACCGGCGCCCGTGGTGCTCGGGCGCGAGACGCAAGACCGCGTCGAAGTGCTTTCGGGTTTGTCTGCGGGCCAACGTTTCGCGGCCCAGGGGGCCTTCGAACTGAAAGCGAAGATGATAACGAGCGGACTGGGCGCGCACGCCGGTCACGGCCACTGAGGCCGGACCGTAATCCACGCCCGAAGATGAAGGACGCACCGTGATTGATGCACTGGTCGAGGCCGCACTGAAAGGGCGCGCGCTGGTGATCCTCGCCCTGGTTGTCGTGGTGGGCTACGGTCTGTTCGAGTACAACCGGATGCCCGTGGATGCCTTTCCCGATATCTCGCCGATTATGGTGCCGGTGTTTGCGGAGGGCCATGGCAGGGCGCCGGAGGAGATCGAGCGCCTGATCGCCTACCCGATCGAATCGGCGATGAACGGGCTGCCGGGCGTGACGCAGATCAAGTCCACGTCCGCCTTCGGCATGGCGGTGGTGTACGTATATTTCAAGGACGACACGGACATGTACTTTGCCCGGCAGCTCGTGGCCGAGAGACTGTCGAGCGCCATGTCGGAGTTGCCGGAGATGGACGAGCCGCCCACCCTCGGCCCCATCGCCACCGGTCTCGGCCAGATCTTCATCTACTACCTGTCGTTGGACGAGGGGGCCGATACCGAGGGGAAAGCCCCCGACGCGTACCTGCGCGAGGTGAACGACTGGGTGGTGAAATTCCAGTTGCAGACCGTGCCCGGCGTCACGGACATCCTGTCGATCGGCGGCCACGTCCTTCAGTATCAGATCCGGGTCAATCCCAACGCCCTGCGCAAGTACGAGATCGCCCTCGAGGACATCGTGACGGCGGTCAGGGAGAACAACAGGAACGTGGGCGGGCAGTTCCTCGTGTTGGGCGCGGAGGAATCGCTGGTGCGGGGCGTGGGCCTGGTGCAGGACCTCGGCCACATCCGGGGCATTCCGCTCGAAGTGCACCATGGCGTGGCCGTGACCATAGGCGACGTGGCGGAGGTCGCGTACGGCAACGCCATCCGCCGGGGGGTCGTGACGCACAACGGCGAGGCGGAAGTGGTCTCGGGGATGGTGCTCAAACTGTTCGGGGAGAACACGTCGGACGTCATCGAGCGCCTCTACGAGAAGGTCGAGGCCGTTCAGGCTTCCCTCCCGGAAGGGGTGACCCTTGTGCCCTATTACGAGCAAGCCGAGTTGGTGCGGCAGGCCACGTGGACGGTGAGAAAGGCGCTGCTCCAGGGGGCCGTGCTCGTGCTCGTGATGCTGTTCGCCTTCCTCGGCAACGTACGAACCGCCTTCATCGTAGCACTGTCGCTGCCTATGTGCGCCCTCATCGCGGTCATTGGCATGAAGTTCAGCGGCATTTCGGCGAATCTGATGTCCCTCGGCGGGATCACCATCGCCATCGGCATGCTCGGCGACGGCGCCATCGTCATGGTCGAGAACATCCACCGTCATCTGAACGACCCCACGAATCGAGGCCGGGCAAAGCCCGACGTGATCCTTCAGGCGGCCCGCGAGGTCAGCCGCCCTATCGTGTTCTCGATCGTCATCATCATTGCCGTGTTCCTGCCCGTCTTCGCGCTCGAGGGCGTCGAGGGGAAGATGTTCCGCCCGATGGCGGTCACGACGTCGTTTGCGCTGCTGGGTTCGCTCGCCGCGGCCCTGTTCGTGGCGCCGGTGCTGTCCTCGCTGCTGCTCGCGCGGGGCAAGGGCCGCGAGTCCCTTGTGCTCCGGGTGCTCACCGGCGTCTATCGCCCGGTGCTGGCAGGCGCGATGCGGCTGCGCTTCGTCGTGATGTTGGCGGCGCTGGCGGGCTTTGCGGCCAGCCTCGCCCTGCTGCCTCGGATCGGCATGGAATTCATCCCCGCGCTCGAAGAAGGGAGCATTCTCATCGGCGTGACCATGGCCCCTTCGATCTCGCTCGAGCGGGCCACCAAGACGGTCATGGACATCGAGCGGCGCGTCATGCGCCACCCGGAGGTTCGCGAGACCGTGTCGCGCATCGGCCGCCCCGAGGCGGGCAGCCACCCCCATCCGGTCAACTACGCGGAGGTCCATATCGAACTCAAGCCCGTACCCGAATCGTCGGCGCGGGCGGCGAAGCAGAGGCTCGTGGCCGAGTTGAGCGAGGAACTCGCGTCCTATCCGGGTGTGCAACTGAACTTCACGCAGCCTATTCAGAACGCGTTTGACGAACTGCTGTCCGGCATCAAGGCGCAGGTGGCCGTCAAGCTGTACGGCGAGGATCTCGGGGTCCTGAAGGATCGGGCCGACGCGATCGAAGCGGCCATCGAGTCCGTGCCGGGACTGGTCGACCTTTCGGTCGAGCAGAGCTTCGGACAGCCCCAGGTACAGGTCATCGCAGACCGTACCGCGTGCGCGCGCTACGGCATCGCGGTCAGCCAGATCCTGGACCTGGTGGAGTTGGCCGTCGGGGGCGAGGTGATTGACCACCTCTACCTCAACACGCGCCGCTTCGGCATCCACCTGCGCTTCCAGGAGCCGTTCCGGCGCGATCCCCAAGCCATTCGAGCGCTCCAGATCCCGACCGAAGGGGGCCCGCTGGTGCCGCTGGCCCAAGTCGCCGCCATACAGGAGGTGGCCGGCCCCGTCCAGATCAACCGAGAGAAGAACCAGCGGCGGTGGGTCGTTCAGGGCAACGTGCGCGGCCGGGACCTCGGCAGCATGGTGGCCGACATCCAGCGGCGCATCAACGAAAGCGTCGATCTGCCGCCCGGCTACTACGTCGAATACGGCGGGCAGTTCGAGAACCAGCAGCGGGCCATGCGGCGTCTGGCCATCCTCGTGCCCATCGTCATCGCCGTGGTCTTCATCATGCTGTGGCTGGCGCTGGGCTCCGGGCGCGACGCCGTCATCATCATCGTGAACGTGCCGCTGGCCCTGATCGGCGGCATTCTGGGCCTCTACCTGACCGGCGAGTACCTTTCCGTGCCGGCGTCCGTCGGATTCATCGCGTTATTCGGCATAGCCGTTCAGAACGGCGTGGTGCTCGTGAGCTACTTCAACGAACTGCGACGCCGCGGCCGCGGCTCGCGCGAGGCCATCATCGAAGGCGCCCTGTTACGCGTCCGGCCGATCCTGATGACGGCCGTCACCACCGTCCTGGGGCTCCTTCCCCTGCTCGTGTCGCGGGGCATTGGCTCGGAGGTGCAGCGGCCGCTGGCCACGGTGGTCGTCTTCGGCCTGTCGACCTCGACGCTGCTGACGCTGCTCGTTGTCCCGTGCGTGTACAGTTGGCTGGCCGCGGCGAGCGACGAAGGGACGGCGTGAGTGAGGCTTGTTTTACGGCCTGGGTTGCTGTTGAATGGTGCGCGGACGATGCCGTTGCCGTTCCGTAGGCGCGGCGGAAGGGAAGCCGAGGGAACCAGGGAGGAGGGGCGGCCGTGAACCAAGGCCTCAAGGGGTGGCTGCGGCCTGTGTACGACCTGCTGGTGCGCTGCGGTCCGGTGAAGGCCATGGTGCGCCGGGAGTTGTCGCGCGTCGCGGCCGAGCCGTTCAGCGCGGCCCTGATCGACGAGTTCGTTCACGGCGAATGCGGCTCGGCCTACGGCGTCACCCCGGCTCAGAAGATGGCCCTGGTCGAGGGCTTCCGCCGCTGCAATGCCGAGATCGAGTCCGGCACGTCGCCGTTGGTCCACACGGTCCTGGCGCGCGAGATCCTCAGCGTACCTCCCGAGGTCCAGGGGGACGTGATCGAGTGCGGCGTGTGGAAGGGGGCAAGCGCGGCCAGTCTGTCGCTGGTGTGCGCGCTGGTGAAACGGCGGCTTTGGGTGTGCGACTCCTTCGAGGGGCTGCCGGACGATCACCTGCAACTGCACCGCGGCCCGCACGTCCACATCTACGGATACTACAAGAAGGGCATGTTCGCGGGGGGCCTCGACGAGGTGCGAGAAAACATCCGGCGATGCGGCGACCTGTCCGCCTGCGAGTTCGTGCACGGCTACTTCGCCGAGTCGCTCGAGGCCCTGGACCGGCCGCTGGTCTGCGCCTTTCTGGACGTGGACCTGGTGTCGTCGACCCGCGACTGCCTGCGCCGCGTCTGGCCGCTTTTGGTCGAGGACGGCGCCCTGTACACGGACGACGCCGGGGACATGGACGTGGTGCGCGTGTACTTCGACGAGGCTTGGTGGCAGGAGAATCTGGGCTGCGCGGCGCCCGGCCTGATCGGCTCGGGCTGCGGCCTGCCCCTAAATCCCAAGGCGTCGTCCATCGGTTACATCCGCAAGGCGACCCGTTTCGATCCTGCCGAGTGGAAGAAGGTCCCGTTCCACTACTACCCCGACGATGAGTCCGATCCTGGCTGATCGGCGGCCACCTCGAACAGAACGGCCCGGCCCTCGGCCGCCACTTCGTGCAGCCATGGCGTTGAGCGCAACTGATCTACGGTGGCGGCGGCCACCGGCCACGTGTCCGGACAATACACGTAGTCGACGCACCAGTCTCGGACGCACTTCCGGCGGCCGGCGGCGTTGGCCGCCGGCGAGAAGAAGTCGGCCACCTGTCCGCGCAACGTCACGAATCGCTGGTCCGAGCAGTTGAACGACCCGACGCCGAAGACGACCCGGTTGCTCTGGCGCAGGGCAATCGCGTCTGCGGCGTAAAGGGGGGCCAACACGATGCCGGCGCCCACGTGCGCCATCACGGCCGCGTCGGCCTCGGTCATGACCTCCGAATGGAGCGAGGCATAGGGCGAGGCCCCCGGCCGGTAACCGAGCGGCCCCTGAAAGCACAACACAGCCACCGCGGCCGACGCCAGCCCGCACGCCACCATGGCGGCGATGAGAGCGCGTGCGGCGCGCGGCCTCGACTCCCGCCAGCGCTCGAGGCCGGCCGCCGACAGCACGCAGATGGGCAGCCACAGGAAAATCTGCAGCCGTTGCGGCCCGAATTGCAGGAACCAGCCGCGGCCGAAGGCGGAGATGGCCAGCGCCAAAAAAAACAGCAACCAGAGCACGATCCAATCGCGCTGCGCCGCCGCACGGCCCCGCCGGGCCAACGCGTACACCGCGCCCGCGCAGGCGCCCAGCACCGCCCAGTCCGAGACCGCCACCGCGACCGCCGCGTCGCGGGCCACGAACACGTTGCCGTAGTAGACCTGGTACGCCACGAACAGCGCCGCGAACGCCGCCAGGTAGCCGGTCGCCCCGAACGCGGCGATGCGTCCCATCAGCGGCAACCGGCCGATGCGCCGCGCCGCCTCGCCCGGTACGACCAGCAGGTGGAGCGCGACGACGCTGAGGAAGGGCGACAGGTACATGACCTGGCTGGCCACGTCGTGATGGTTCCGGATGGCGACGGGATTCGTTCGGAGCAGCGCCAGCGCCGGCGCCGCCCCGACGGCGGCGCCCGCCGCCAGCAGCGCCGCGTACGCGCACCGCGTACGCGCAGGCCGTTCCGATTGCGCATACAGGAACAAGGCCGCCAGCACCAACGCGAACATGCCGTAGCGCAGATTGATAAAGGCCCCAGGGACCATCAGCAGCCCGGCCAACGCCACCGGCGTGACGCGCGCGCGCCTGACGCCACGGGCCAGCAGCGTCAGCGCACCGAGGCACAGCGCCAGCGATATGGTGTAGTACAAGCGCGGAAAACACAGCAGCGGCTGGAGGTGGGCGCCTTCGAACAACTCGTAAAGCGCGTAGCGGCGGAAGTACTCCTCGAATGCCGGGGCGGCGTGGAGGCCCAACGCGCCCGTGGCAATGTACAGGATGCCACCGAGACCGCCGCTCACGGCGTAGAGCACAAACGCCAGGTTGGCCTGCTTGGGCGCGACCTCGCGCAGAAACGCGTATACCACCAGCAGATACACGAACGCGCCCAGTCCGTTGGCCAAACCGTATGCGATGAAGTCGGGCAGGGCGATGAGCCGCGCGACCGCCCCGAGCGCGCCGTACAGCCAGAGGTGCGGCAAGGGGAAGTAGGCGATGCTGTGGCTCCCATAGGGCGACTGGCACGTCGCGTACAGCGACTCGAATCCGGTGCGGAACATACGCATGGCGTGCAGGAACAGGGCGCTGTCGGGAACGTGCAGCCCGGTCGAGACCAGCCCGGCCGGCGGCGCGTAGGTGGTCCACAGGCACAGCACCGGCTGCGTGGCCGCCAGCACGGCCGCAACGACCCACACCCAGGCGGGCATGCGCGTCGAACCGTTGGCGTTTGCGTCGCTCACCGCGTCAACACCGCCTCGAGCGCGTCCAGCGAGACGGTCCGCGCTCGCTGGATACGCCGTCGCTCGCGCCAGGCGTGCGGCAGCAACCGCAGCATCGAGCACCACGCGCCGAACAGCACCCGCCCGGCGTACACCGCGCCGCCGTCGGTGCGCGCCGCCGAAAACACCCGGCGCGCCTGGTGGAGGCGCTCGGCCGCGATGGCCGGCCCATGGCGCAGCAACAGGCCCGCCGGCATGTCCTTGACCACCAGCACCATGTGGTTGACGTAGCACTGCCGCGTCCGCTTCAGCGTCCGCCCGAACAGCCCCGCCGAGCCCACGTGGTACGCCACGGCCTCGCGCACGAAGCGCGCACCGAATCCCCCCAGTCGCGCGCGGAAACTCAGGTCGCTGTCCGAGAAATAGATGTTGAAGGCGGGGTCGAACAACCCGGCGCGCTCGAATACCTCGCGCCGATACAGCGCCGCCCCGGCGCATACGCCGAACACCTCGGACGAAAAGGCGAAGCCCTGCAACGGGCGGCGAAAGCCGATGGACTCGGGCCGCCCGTTTGCCCGTTGCCGGTCGCCGGCCCCATAGATGGTCTGGGCTTCGTCGCGCCAAAGGATCAGCGGAGCGAACATCGCGGCCCCACTCGCTTCGGCCGCGTGGACCAGTCGTTCGAGGAAGTCCGGCGCCAGCGTCATGTCGTCGTTCAGCAGCAGCACCAGGTTCCCGGTCGACGCGCGAATGCCGGCGTTCACGGCCGCGCAGAAGCCCTGGTTCTCGGCCTGGCGAATCAGCCGTGCGGCCGGATACCGTGCGGCCACGATGTCCGCCGTGTCGTCCGGCGACGCATCGTCCACGACCGTGATCTCGGCGTCCCGAAACGTCTGCTCCTCGAGCGACTCGAGGCAGTCGAGCAGCAGGTTCCGTTGGTTCCACGTAGGGATAATGACGGAGACACGCATGACGGGCCGAGACCTCCTCCTTATTCGGCGTTGCACGATAACACGCCGCGCCCGCCAAAGACGAAGCCGCGCGGCTCGAGGTCACTTGTGCCCGGCCCACGCGCGAAATCCCGGGAGACGCTTCAGGCGCAGGGTGTTGCCCAGGAAGTCGAGGTCAAACGCATCGAGAAAGCTCGTGCAACGGATAACGGCCAGGTACATCGCTGCAAACGCCACGGCGCACACTGCGACCAGCGCCCCGTTCGGCCACCGCCCGACGAGATCAGCGGCCAGCCAGTCGCCGGCAGCGCATACGGCCAAGCCCGGCAGCGAGGCCACAGCGGGCCACAGCACGGACACGCGCACCAACTCGGTCAGCCCCACGCCGACCAGCGGGCGCATCGCCGCCAGGAACCACGCGCAGGACAGAAACATCGATAGGGCCGTGGCCAGCGGAATGCCGTAGAATCCGATCGACAGCACCAGCGCCACGGTCAGCAGGAGATTCGACACCATGGCGATGATGCCGGCCTTCATCTGCACGTCCGGCCGCCCTTTGCCCAGGGCGATACTGGCGGCGGCCCCCGGGATGACGTTGGCCAGGTAGCCCACGGCAAGAACGCGCAGCACCCACGCCGACACGTCGAGATGGGGCACCGTGCCCATCCAGGTGCGGAGCAGCGCCCCCGCACTCCCGGCGCAGAACGCCACCAACGGAATCGTGAGCGCACACACGTACTTCGACGACAGCAGGTACAGGCGCCGCAGCCGCTCCTCGTCCCCACGCGCGTCCAGGTCCGATGCTGCGGGGATGATGGCGCTGAGAAGCAGGGCGGGGGCCTGGCGCATCTTCCCGGCGAATTCCTCGCCGATGCGGTACACGCCGACCAGGCCGAACTGCATGTAGACCAGCGCCACAATGGCCCTGTCGGTCTGGAAGGTCAGGATGTTCGAGAGCCTCGAGACCTGTGTGCGCCAGCCGTATGAGAACAGCCTCCGCATCGTCTCGCGCTTCACGCAGCCGGGCCGGACCCGCAACGACGGCGCGAGCCGGAACGCGATCGCGACGCTGGCCGCGGCAAAGAACGCCATCACCGCCGCATTGGCGAACAACAGGCCGCGAACGCCGTGTCCGCCTTCGAGAAAGGCGACGGTCGCGACCACCTTGATGATCGACGCCACGAAGGCCACGACGTTGGTGATTCCCATGCGCTGGAGGCCGATCTGGATTGCGGTGAAGGCGGCAACGCAATTGGACACGGCGAACAGCACCAGCCCCCACCGGAGTAAGAAGCGCACGTCGGCCAGGAAGGCGGTGTGGTCCAGGCCCTGGGCGCGTGCGGGGTGGAGGCGCGCAAACAGCGCGATCAGTGGGTCGATGCACGGCCATCCCACGGCCACGACCACGACGCCCAACAGGAGGTAGAAGCACAGCCCGGTGCTGACCACGGACGACATCTCGTGTTCTTCATCGCGCGCAGCGTGTTCGGCGATGTACTTGGCGAAGCCGCTGCCTATCCCGAAATCGAGCAGGGCCACGTAGCTCGTGAACACGCTCACCAAGGCCCACAGCCCCCACGCCGCCAGCCCCACTCGCGGCACGATGTAGGCCGTCAAGACCAGGTTGGCCGCCGCTTCCCACAGGCGTCCCAGCGTATTGAACGCCGTGTTGCGTGTGATAGTCCTACGGACGGACGTCGCGACACCCCCCTCGTCGCGCTGTCCGCGCGAACGCCGCACTCCAAACGCTGCCGAATGCCCGGCTGTACGTGCCAGTTGCCGAGTACCTACTCATAGCGCACTTCGTAGACCTCGACCCGCTCGGTGCCGGGAGACCGCGGGCGTGGGAGGTCCGCTCCGTACACGGGCGTGAAATGTTGGCGGCTGATCCGCCACTTGCGCAGCATCTCGAGCATGGACCCGCGATACGCCCGCGACTCTTCCACGTAGGTTACCGGCAGGAACACCCACTGGATATGGTGGGCCTTCATCCAGGCGAGCTGTTCGGGCAAGGACTGCTCGCACAACGTCAAGAACGGCTCGTCGTTCTGCCACGTCCGGCCTCCCAGGTAGTAGGTGCGCCGGTCGAAGCTGAGCACCACCTCATCGGAAGGCAGGTTCTCGCTGGCCCACTTGAACGCCGGATAGCGCTCGACGCGGCGCATGAGGTACTCGGTTCGAGGCTCGAGCCCAAGGATCACGCCCACCTTGAAGTGCACGGCCGCCGCATCCAGCGCCAGACCA
>Ga0272442_10008975_pt1 | contig 12566 bp, 9 predicted proteins | sample SSMForm2O_FD_200262 | JGI IMG/M metagenome (GOLD analysis project Ga0272442, IMG submission 200262) | Marine sediment archaeal communities from Little Sippewissett salt marsh, Falmouth, MA, United States - SSM-Form-2O | ecosystem: Environmental > Aquatic > Marine > Wetlands > Sediment ... | reverse complement strand
TTCCTTCCAGATCCGCCCGCCCGGCTACGTCGCACCGCGGACCCCGGTCGCGGCCAAGCCGAAACCACCGGCGAAGTGACAACGGAGACCCCCGTCCATGCCGGAACTCCCCGAGGTCGAAGGCTTCCGGCAGTACTTGCAGGCGACATCGCTCGGCCGCAGGATCGAGAGCGTCGCTGTCCGGCGTCGCCGGATTCTCCGCGGCACGTCCTCCGCCAGGCTCCGCGAAGCACTGACCGGCAGCCGGCTTGTGGCGGCCGACCGGCATGGAAAATACGTGTTCGCAACACCGGACCGCGGCGGATGCCTCGTCCTCCACTTCGGGATGAGCGGCCGGTTGAAGGTCTTTCGCCGTCCGGTGCAACGGCCGCCGCACACCCGGCTCCTCGTGCGGTTCGCCGATGGGTCGCATCTGGCCTACGTGTGCCCAAGGATGCTCGGCGGGGTATCGATCACGCTCAGCGCCGAACACTTCGTCCGGGAGCACGGTTTGGGCCCCGACGCGCTGTCCGTGTCCCGGGCGGAGTTCAAGGCGATCTTCGCCGCACGACGCGGGATGGTCAAGCCGGCCCTGATGAACCAGCGGAACGTCGCCGGATTGGGCAACCTGTACACCGATGAGATCCTGTTCCAGGCGAGCGTCCATCCGCGCACGCCGCTCGGACGGCTGAGCGAGGCGCAGCTCGATGCGCTGTACCGCAGCACGCGGCGAATCCTGCGAACATCCATCCGCCGCCGCGCCGAGTACGACGAACTTCCCCGTTCCTACCTCCTGCCGGGCCGCGATGAAGCCTGCCCGTGCCCGCGTTGCGGCGGACGGATCGTCCGGTCGATCGTCGGCGGGCGCGCCACTTATCACTGCCCGCGCTGCCAGCGCCGCCCCCGCGTGAACTCTCCGTCACACGTGTGACTCAGAACTCACCCCCGCCCGAAATCTCACGCCGATGCCGCGCGTAAGTTTCATGTACCATATGGTACATGAAACTTACCCGGCGGGTGGGGCGGTCAGGCGCGTGAAGGGTCATTGCGCGGGCGGGCGGGACGGGTACAATCGAGGTTGGTGCACACTACGGATGCTCGGAATCCAAAGGAGACGGACGATGGTCGAGCGCGCGATCCCGTTGGCCCTGTTGCTGGTAATGAGTACGGCGCAAGCCGGAGACATGGGAGCAGTGAAGGGCGTGGCGTTTAAGGTGCACACGGAGCGCCCGCGGATCTGGATCCGCGCCGACGAATGGCACGGCCCGAACATTCCGAAGATGAGAAAGTGGTTCCGGCTTCCGGAGTACCAGAAGCGCGGCGTCGCCGGCCACAAGGACCTGCAGTACGTGGTGAACGGCGACCGGGCCGCCGGCGCGGCGGCGGTCGGGCAGCTCTGCACGATGGGGATCGGCGGCGGCTCGCCCAGCTACACCGGGGCCCGGGCGCAGCACATGGCCGCTCGATACGATTGGCTCCGCAACCACCCCGCGTTCACTGACGAGAAGCGGAAGGCGGTCGTGGCCAAGCTGGAGAAGTCGGGCGACTTCTTCCTGCGGTACGTCACCGGCGCCGGCGCGCCGATCTACTACTCGCGCTACCCCGGCGCCATCGGGGGCCTGTGCGTCATCGGGCTGGCGCTCTACGGCGACAGCCCCAAGGCCGACCGGTACATCGCCGGCGGCTACAAGGCGTTCGTCGAGTACGGCAAGGCGCGGCAATACGAGGACGGCGCATCGGCCGGCGGCACGTACTCCATCCACCACGCGTTCCCGGCGCTGGCCCGCGCCGCGGTGGCCTTCGAGAGCGCCACCGACGCCGGGTTGCTCACGTTCGTCAAGGAGAAGCAGGGCAACTGGCTCGAACGCCAACTGCTGTGGCAAATCTGGTCGACCCGGCCCAACGGCTACTTCGTGAAGGAAGGCGACCTGTGGCAGCAGCCCGACAGCCGCCAGACGAAGTTCCAGATCGACCAGCTCACGCACATCCTCCACAACGGCTACGGCCGCGCCCACGCGGACCGGATGCACGGGCGCTGGGGCACGCGCGACTACCATTCGAGCTACGTGTGGGAGTTCGTCGTCTTCAACCACCCGGAGATCAAGCCGAAGCCGCTCGACGGCCTCGGCAAGGCGGAGTTGTTCGGGCGCGAGTCACACGGCTACGTCTTCTTCCGCAGCGGCTGGGACGTCGGCGACACCTACATCTTCTTCCGCTGCGGTGAGGGGCTGGACGTGCACTCGAACCGCGGCGCCGGCGCCTTCGACATCTTCCGCCATCGCACCCTGGCGGAACGCGCCAACAAGGACTATCCCAAGGACGGCCGTGACGACCGCATCCAGTACTCGAACGCGATGGTGTTCAACGACCACGACCATCGCAAGACGGAGATGAAGACGGACGTGAAGATCGACTTCGCGGCGTTCCTGGCGCGAAAGAAGCGGCGGAACGTCGAGCTGGCCAGTATCGTCGACTACGAGGTCAAGAAAGAATACGCGCGCGTGAAGGGCGACCTGTCCGCCGCCGTCAAGCAGGACTGCGAGAGTTGGACGCGCGAGCTGGTCTTCCTCGGGTACAAGTACCTGCTTGTGCTCGATCGGGTGAAGACGAAGCCCATCCCGGTGACGCAGAAATGGCAGCTTCACTTCTGCGCGGCGCCCAATGTCGAGGGCCGGCTGGCTTCGGCGACGGTCGGCAAGGGGCAGCTCTTCTGCCGAACCTTGCTGCCGGAGGAAGTGACCGTCTCCGTCGAGGCGGTCAAGAAGTACCACCGGTACGTCGTCTCGCCGAAGGATGACAAGCAGCGCGAGGTGACGTATCTGCATGTGCTGTACCCGACCGACGCCGGGTCCGCGATGCCGAAGGTGACGCTCCGGCAGGTCGGCAGGATACCGCACGTGACCGTGGGCAACCTGTCGTACGCGTTCAAGGAGGCGGATCGGTGAAGGGAGAGCGGCTGTCCGACGGCGACCTGCTGCAACTGAAACGACTGAGCACCCCCACCGTGTACAACGGATGGGAGCAGATCACCGCCTGCGATACGAGCAAGGACGGGTTCAACCTCGAACCGGTCCAAGACTTCACCCCGCACATGGGGCCGATGGTCGGCTACGCCGTCACCGTGGTCTGCGAGGCAAGCAGCTCCGAACATCCGAGAAACAACCCGGACGGCTGGACGGAGTACCGCCGGTACGTTGCGTCCGTGCCCGGACCGAAGATCGTCGTTGTCCAAGACCTGGACAAGCCGCGGATGGTCGGAGCCTGGTGGGGCGAGTGCAACGCGTCGATGCACAAGGCCCTGGGCTGCGTCGGTTCGGTCTGCGACGGCGCGGTCCGCGACGTGGACGAGGTCGTCGAGTTGGGCTTCAAGCTGCTCGCCCGGGGGACCGGTGTCGGCCACGCGCACAGTTGGCCGGTGCGCTGGGGCGGCGACGTCGACGTCTTCGGACGCACCGTTCGGCCCGGCCAGCTCATCCACGCCGACCGGCACGGTTTTCTGGCCATCCCAACCGAGGATGAACCCGCCCTGCTCGAAGCCGCCTACTTTATGGACGCAGCGGAGTGCAACACCTTCATCTCCGCGGCGCGAGACACCGCCGGCAAGACCCCCGAGGACATCCTCCGGAGCCTGGACAATGCCACCGAGGCGTTCCGAGCCCTCGTACGAGACAAGTACGGCAAGAAAGGCGAGTGATCGGGACACGTCGCCCGATCACATACGCCCTGGAACGATCGACGAAAGATACGCCTTGACTTCCCGGGAGCCGCAGGCTACATTAGCCGTGGCTGAGATGTCTTACTCGATCATCACATCTCTTGGAGGGCGTGAAATGCGGGTCGCGGACCACACAAGTCGACGCGTCGTCACGCCCCCAGAGGCGCTGGCCTGAGCAAGCGGTCCTGACCGCGCAACTCCCTTCGGCCGCTCCCCCCGGGCGGCCGTTCCCATGTCGGTCAACCATCCGGCCGCGGGCGTGACATACGTTCGCGGCCTTTTCTCTTGTGTGTGGAGACAGACAGTGAACTCAAACAGTATGACGTTGCGCAGCGAACTGCCCGGCGACGAGGACGCGATCGACTTCGTGGTCTGCCGGGCATTCGGAAGTATGAACGAGGCGCACTTGGTGCGGATGCTCCGCGAGACGTACTCGGAGTTCGATCCGCGTTTCTCGGTGGTGGCGTGCGACGGCGACCAGGTCGTCGGCCACGCGCTGTTCACCCCGGCGAGGATTCGGCTGATGGATGAGACGGTCGACGGCCTGGCCCTCGGCCCCATCGGCGTGCTGCCCGAGCGGCAGCGGCAGGGGATCGGCGGCCGGATGATCCGCTTCGGTCACGGGCTCGGCGAGCGGCTCGGCTTCGCCGCCGCATTCCTGGCCGGCCATCCCTCGTATTACCCGCAGCACGGCTACCGCGCCTGTTTCGGCTTCAGCAAGATCACCATCGACGCCGAGAAGCTGCCCGCGCCGGAGCAGAAGCTCTCGGTGTGGCCGGTCACCCGCGACGACCTGCCGTGGCTCCGGGAGTGCCAGGCCCGCGAGTGGGCCGACGTCGACCTCGCCTGGATGTGGGGCGAGGCGCTGTCCGACTGGGTCCTGCCCGGCACCAACACCGTGATCTGGCGGACCGACGACGGCCGCCGCGCCGGCTTCACCCTGCGGCGGCTGGACAAGTCGTACGACTACCTGCTGGCGGACGACCCCACGCTGGCCCGGGACCTGATCGCGACGATCAAGCCGGAGAAGCTGGCCCATCATCCAAGAGGCTGGCTGGCGAGGAATGTCCTCGATCCCGCGTGGGGCACGGCCGAGGCCAAGGTCAGCGGGGCCGCGATGGCGTGCGAACTTCAGCCGGGCGCGCTCGATGCGTATGTCGCGGCTGTCGAGTCCGGCGAGCGACTCCCCGGCTGCGTCAACTGGCCGCTCCCGTTCGCCGCGTGTTAGGAGGAACGTCACATGAACGAGAACACTCAGCAACTGGCGGAGATGCTCCGGCGTGACGCGTTCCCGCTTTCCGCCAAATATGACCCCGAGTGGGTGATCGAGAACGAGATGGGGCCGAACGTGCTATGGCTGACCGAGGCCCTGTGCCAAGTGATGGATCTCCAGCCGGGGATGCGTGTGCTCGACATGGGCTGTGGCAAGGCGCTCAGCTCGATCTTCGTGGCGAAGGAATACGGCGCCCAGGTGTGGGCCACGGACTTGTGGATCAGTGCCGCCGACAACGGCCGGCGCATCCGAGAGGAGACGGCCGACGAGCTTCAGCAGCTCCGCGCCGACGGCGGCCGCCATCTCGGCTTCCTGCGGATGGTGGGAAGAAGGAGCGAAGCATGACCGATCCGGGTGTCACATTTGACCCGACCTTGACGGCGACCCACCACGAACGCCAGTGGATCCTCGAGTCGCTCAGCGATCTGTACTTCGATGAGTGGCTGCTCGACGTGTCCTACCGCGTCAAGGGCGGCAAGGAGGCGACGGTCTACTGCTGCGCGGCGCATCCGAACACCGGCCTCGAGCTGCTGGCGGCGAAGGTCTACCGGCCGCGGATGTTCCGGGCGATGAAGAACGACGCGATGTACCGCGACGGCCGGCTCCGCCTCGACGACAGCGGCAAGATGATCCGCGATCGGCGGAGCTGGTTGGCGATGAAGAAGGGAACGCGGCACGGCAAGCGACTGCGGACCACCTCCTGGATTCAGCACGAGTACCAGACGCTGCGTCGGCTTCACGGCGCCGGCGCGGATGTGCCCAGACCGCTCGTGCAGTCGGGCACGGCCATGCTGATGGAGTACGTCGGCGAGGCCGGTTACGGCGCGCCGACCCTGCACGAGGTGCGGCTCGACGCGGACGAGGCCCGGCGTGTGTTCGGGCGCCTCATGGAGAACGTCGAGCTGTTGCTCAGTTGCGACCTCATCCATGCCGACCTGTCCGCGTACAACGTGCTCTACTGGGAAGGCGAGTTCAAGATCATCGACTTCCCGCAGACGGTGAACGCGATGACGAACCCGAGCGCGTTCTTCCTGCTCTCGCGCGATGTCGAGCGACTGTGCCGGTACTTCGCCAAGTACGGCATCGAGGCGAACGCCGTGGAACTGGCCACGAACCTGTGGACACGGTTCACGCGCGCCGAGTTGTAGCACCGTAGCAGCGGACTGCCGTGGGTCTCGGTCTTCCAGCATTGTAGAACACTAGAATCTGGGATAGCAGGACGGGTCCCCGCGTTCGGTCCCAATGCGCCGCGGCAAGCCGGGCCGGGTCAACCGCAAGCCGATGTTGCTGAAGGTCATGCGCTCTCCCGATTTGCCTGTCACGGAGGCAGAAGACGCCCCCTGCCGGCTGCTGCACATGGCCGACATGATGCACGGCAGCAACCTGGTACTCAATCCGAAGATCGGGAGAATCCGTGCCTTGCTCGACTGGCGCGCTTCCGTACTGCCTATGGCACGGAGTACGATCCTGACGACGTGCTGGGCCGATTCTACCTTGCGGCCATGCTGGTGTTCATGAAATCGTGGTAGGTCGTAAACCCGAACGACCCGCGTGGCCCGTGGGCGCTCCGGACGCTGAAGGACATCCTGGCGGTGTTCGCCCACGAGGCGATCATGCGAGAGGACGACCGGGGCGGCCACGAGTCGCCCCGGGCCGGCGCCGGCAAGAACCCAGATGTGGACAGGGCGAGGCGCACGAAGTACGGAATGACGGCCCGGCCGTTCTCAAGTGGCGCGTCCCCGGCAAGGGTGTGCAGACCCGGAAGGTCCCCCGGACAACGGCCCAATCGACGTCACTATTGCCGCCCCGAAGTGATCGGATGGGCTGCGGCTTTCTTCACCCGGCAGCCGAGAAGTCCACCCAGATCGGCGATGACCACGCCATTGCGCCGTCGCTCTGAACCACGCGGACATAATAATACCGCGAGTAGTTCACCAGGTGCTGGTTGAGTGTGTTCGCCACGCCGTTGGGCGTGGCCAGCTTCGCCATGGAGAGCCGGAGCGTCATCTCGTTTTCGGCTGCCGACGTGCGGTGCGTCGTCACGTAGATCACCTCGCCGTTGCCGATCAGTTCCATCCGTTCGACCGGTCCCGCGCCGACGGCCGAGGCCACGATGCTCAACGGAAACAGCTTGTCGATCGAGTACGCGTTCACCTTAATGACGCTTCCCATCGGGAAACCGTTGATGTGGAAGTCGAGGAAGATACGCGGGCCGGACGTGGCGTAGCAGAGGCGATGTCTCAGCCCGTCGAACAGGCCGTCGACGGTCGGCTCTTCCGCGAGCACGGCCGTCATCCCGCCGTCGCCGGGCAGGGCGTTGTGCACGTCCCCGCCGCCGACGAAGCCCAGTTTCAGGCCCCGCGCCAGAGCGTCCTTCACCGTGCAGCCGGGGAGGATGCGGTTCACGTCCTGCAAGCGCGCCCCGTAGTGCTCGCTGCTTCCCCAGCTCGAATAGACTTCGATCAGCGGCTCGACCTCGGGCGTAATGGTCTCCACGTTTCCCGGCTGGCCCACGTAGGGGAAATGGTGCGGCACAGCCAGCGCGTCCAGCCCGTGCCTTTCGAAGAACGCTCCCAGTTTCGCCGGGTGGTCGGTCTCGTGGTTGAAGTAATCGACGTACGGCGGCCGTGTCTGCCGGAAGTAGATGTTGCGGTGGCCGTGCTCGCGCGAGGTCCATTCCGTGGCCGGGAGAATCGGAAGGTCGTGCCTCTCCGAGCAGGCCGCCAGTTCGTCGAAGTACCCGGCCCACGTGTCCGGGTCCATGTGCTCGCCATGGTCGGTGACGGCGATGAAGTCATGGCCGCGCTGCTTCGCCGCGGCGACGTTTTCTTCCACCGTGCCGTTGTTGGGGTGGCCGCAGTAGGAGTAGTTGGTGTGGACGTGGACGTCGCCGAAGAACACGGTCCGTTCGGCGCTTGCCGGCGGCGCCCGCCGCACCGCGTTCGCGCTGGTGCGGAGATTCGTCAGGCGGATTGGCGCCTGGCCGATTCGCGCCCGCGTGCAGCGCTCCGGCGCAGACAGGTCCGAGCCTTCGGCCGTGATCTGTGCCAGGTCCACGTAGCGGCGGTTCGGCTCGATCTTGGGCTTCGGCGGGCCGTAGGGGTCGCGGTCGAGTTCGCCGGTCAGGGCGACCACGTCGCCGCCGCTCTTGGCGAGGGTCACGGTCAGGTCGTGCCAGTCGGTCTGCTCCGGCGCGATCGCGCCCAGGACGTGGTCTCCGGCGCGGAGGGTCAGGCGGAAGTTCGTGTCGATGAAGCGCATCCGCAGCGTAAGGCGCGTCTCGCCGGTCACCGCGGTCGGCACGAGCAAGCGGAACACCTTGGCGCAGTTGCGCCAGGCAGCATCGTCCTCCTCGTGCGCGTCGCTGAACCCGCTCAACAGAAACAAGGCGTCCTCTGCGGGGACGCCGACGCGGTACGTAAACTGATTCATAGGACTCTCACGTTGTCTGGTTGAGGATAGACTTGGCCAGCGCGACGAGCTTCTCGGGCTCGGACCCGGCCCAACGGCGCCGGCTCCAGCCGGCAAGCACGGGGCGATGCTCCCGCATCCGGTCGATCGCTTCGTCGACGGTGACGTCCTCCAGCGCCGCGTAGGCGATGGCGGCGAGGTTGCCGCTCCGTCCGATCCCGCCGCCGCAGTGGATCAGCGTGGGGGAGTGATCGCGGACCACCCGCGCCATTCGCTCGACCATCAGCTCGGCGTAGAGCGGACAGACCGTGGTCGGGGCGGACGGCCGGCCCGGGTCGCGCTCGGTCCATGTCGCGTTCGGGTAGATGCCGTCCCAGGTGCCCAGGATCTCCCAGTAAATCGAGTCGGGCAACGACGCGATATAGATGATGTGCTCCTTCAGCATGCACGAGCGCGCGTCGATGACGCCACGGATGCCCGCCGCCTCGAAGGCCGGCACGTCGGGCGGATGCGGGCAGCCGCCCACGGCCAGCCGCGGATGCACAAAGTCGCCGTTGTAGTCGCCCAGCGATGGAAACTCCGACATGGCTTTCCTTCCTATTTCGCTCGGTAGAAACACGGTTCCGCCCAGCAACCCTTCAGGCTGCGCTGGTTGGTGTCGTCATGGCAGCGCGTGACCAGGCGGATCTCTTTGGCGCCGGCGACGTCCGCCACCAGCCGCCTCGGCGCGTCGTCCACGCGCATCAGCCCGCTGTGTGCCCGCAGCGCACCATCGGCATAGACCTCGAAGTGAAGCTTGAACCGCCCCCACCGGGCGAGCATCGTCCGTGACGAGAAGTAGCTGGGCGGGCCGACTTCGGCCGCGAACGCGCGAAAACCGCGCCCGTCGATGCTGAGCACCGTCTCGTGGCGGGTGCGCATCAGCAGGCCGCCCTTGAACGCCGCCGCATCCTTGCCGATGGCCAGGGTCTTCTGTCGGTCGGACGGTTGCCAGAACGGCAGCCGGTGCTTGACCGGCCGCCGGCCGGCCTCGGTGTGGCTGGAGACGATCTCCTTGGGGAGCGACGCCAGGGGAACCGCGGCTCCCGCCGGTCGTCCGGGCGGCGCCTTGTAGACAGGCAGGACGTGAACGGTGACCGGGACCTGCCTCTTGCCGCCGGCCCCCGTCACGGTCATCGTGAGAGTGTGGGTCGTGTGGCGTCGCTCCGTCGGCGCCACGCGCACGGTCACGAGTTGCCGGTCGCCGGGCGCGAGCGTCCCCGCGGGGGGCGTCGCGGTCATCCAGGGCGCCGCCGGCCCGGGCGGCACCGGAACGTGTCGCCGCAGGGCGCGGTCGTAGCGCGTCGGGGGACCGACGTTCCACGCCACCCTCCACGCAAGCTCTGAGCCGGACGCGTTGACCAGTGTGAACCGCGTCTTCGCCGGGTGGCCGGCCGTGGCGGTGATCACGCGCTCTTCGCCGCAAATCAGCATCAGCTTGCCCACCCTGGCTGTGACGGCCACGTCGTCGGTCCTGCCGCTCGCGACGTCCGTGAAGCGAATCAGGCCGCGACAGGTGACCCCCGCCTTCAGCTTCGAGCCGTCGAGCGTGACCGTCAACGGCTGCGTGCCGGGCCGCGCGGAGCCGGCGGTCTCCTTCGCCAGCAGCCACTCCTTCGCCGGGACGCCGGGCGCGGTGTAGCGGGGATCGGGCTTCTTCGTGCGCGGGTCAATGGGGATGGGGGCTTCTCCGACCGCGAGCGTCCAGTTGCGTGGGCGGCGCGTCCAATTCCTCAAGACCAGCAGGATGTCGGTTCGGCCGCGGGCGGGCACGTCTACAAGTACGCCCGTGCGGTCCACATCCAAGCCGAGGAGTCCGGCGACGTCGGCGGCCATGGCGTAGAGCTTCCGCGACCGGGTCTGCCAGCCGATGGAACACAATTCCACCGCCTCGGGATTCGTGCCTGCCGGCGGGTCGAGCAGTGTCTCGGCGGTCCGCCTGCGAAGCAGCTCGTCGATGCGCCGCCGCCGCGCCGCGTGTTCCGGCCCGCGCAACTTCTCCGTCGCCTGTTCAAGGAAGATGCGCGCCTCGGTCTCCTGGAGCCCCTCCCACAACATCTCGAAGCGGACGGACGGCTCCGGCCCGTCCCTGCCCGGCCAGAGCAGGAACAGGTTGGGCACGCCGACGGGATAGGTCATCTTCTCCATGCCACCGAGGTAGGAGCGGCCCCAGTAGTCGACGCCCATCCGTCCGATCCCACGCGAGCCGGCCGCGATGGCCCGGTCGGGCAGCATCCGGAAGCTGAACGGCGGCGAGTAGTCGGAGCAGTCGATGACCGTGCCCCAGTAGCGCGGGTAGGTGACCCACACCTCGGGATTCTTCCATCCGTGGCGGCTGCGCCGGAGGCTGAGTGCAACGTGCGGGCTGTAGGCGGTGGCGACGGCGCGGTTGAAGCGGCTGGGCCCTTGCTGGTGCGAGCCCTTCGTCCAGCCGACCCCGGGCACGAACTCCGCGAGCATCTCGTACATCTCCGGCGCCACGCCGATGCCGTCCCACGTGTAGCCCCAGTACATCACGTCCGCCAGACCCCGCTTCCGCATGTGCTCGTGGATGGCCGTGGCCAGGAACTTCCAGAACGCGCGGCGCGGGCCCTCGGGCATCTCGCGGTCGACGAGCATCAACTCCATCTTGCCGGACGCTTCATCGTGGACGGGGACCTTCATCGGCGGGAGCTTCATGCGCCTGTCGCCCGGATTGCCGGCGTGCATCACGGTGAAACTGATGACCTGTGGCTTACCGCAGTGCCTGATGGCGAGGTCCAGGAAGCGGTCGAGCGCCGCGAAGTCGCACGTGTATGCCCCGTCTCGCCTCCGGACTACGCGGACCATCGAGTCGTCGCGGTTGCCGAACTCCGTCCGCGCCAGCACCGGGATGTTGAGCCAGTCGTTGTCCACCCGCGCCAGGTGGCGGAAGGTCCCGTCCAGCAGCTTGAAGTGGGCGTCGGACCAGAGCGGGACCCTGTAGTGCTCCGCCACCGCGTAGGGGCACGGTTCGAGGGCGACCAGCGTCGTGAAGTGTTCCGGGGCGGGAATGCGCCAGCCGAGCACTTCGACATCGAGCGGGACCGACACGGCGTTGAGGCCCTTCGCCTGCACAAGGATCATGCCCCGGTAGCGGCCGGCCGCCGCGCCGGCCGGCACGCGGACGGAGATCCAGACGGGATAGGCGCTGTTGGCCGGGATCTTCGACGGCGGCGCGGCCGTGAGGTGGTCGAAGTACTCGGCCCGCCCGTCGCCGTACCGGGCGCGGGTGAAGCGATCGTAGACGCCGAAGTCGAATCCGTTGCCGAGCCGGCGCCCGCGGTCGCCCACGCGCAGCTCGTGGATCCGATGCGGGACGAGGTAGCGTACCTGCGCCGTGAGCGCGCCGCGCAGCCCCCGGATCGGCGATACGGACGCCTTGAGCCCGGTCAACTCGCGGTCGGTCCCCACGACCACCTGCGCGGCGAACGTCCCGTTCCGCGCCGCCACGATGCGTGCCGCCGGCGCCGCACGCGCCGGCGCGCCGTAGTCCGGCCGGTGCACGCGCCGATGGACGTCCGCCGCCCAGACCTGAACGCCCGCCGGGCGCCGCAACGTGGACGGGATGCCGCCCCCGCGCAGCGAGAGCGTCTGCAGGCCGACGTGGCGCCACGTGCAGTTGCGGACGTACGCCTTCTCCCACTGCGTCGCCAGCGGATGCACCAGGCTGGCCCGCGCCTCCAGCGCGAGCACGTTTTCACCCTTCCTGAGAAGGCGGCCGGCGATGGCTATGGACAGGCGGCGGTTGCGCAGAGCCCGGATTCGCTCCCAGCCCTTGCGGTTGACGGTGCACGAACTGCCGGCGTTGCGGAACTCCTTGTGCTTGATTCGCTTCTGCCAGTTGACGTAGACCGGCTTGATTTTCTCGAACCCGTCGGGGAACTCCGGCGCCAGCACGTAGCCGTTCACCTTCCGCCAATACTGAGCATAGCCGTCCTTCCGATGGTACATCGATTCGAGGAACTCGTCGTCGCGGAGGTGGTAGGCGGTGGCGGGATAGTCGTCGGCGGCAGCGTCGGGGGCGAGGTCACCCTTCGGGAGATGCGGCCGCGCGATCTCGGTGCCATTGAGGAACACGCGGATGCCGCCGCGGTACGTGGCGTCGAGTGCAAGCTCCCGGACGCCCGC
>Ga0272442_10008971_pt1 | contig 12568 bp, 7 predicted proteins | sample SSMForm2O_FD_200262 | JGI IMG/M metagenome (GOLD analysis project Ga0272442, IMG submission 200262) | Marine sediment archaeal communities from Little Sippewissett salt marsh, Falmouth, MA, United States - SSM-Form-2O | ecosystem: Environmental > Aquatic > Marine > Wetlands > Sediment ... | reverse complement strand
GAGATAGATGGATGCAGATTCGTATGCTTCTGTCTTTGTTCTGGCTATAAGTTCCTCTGCAATACTTTTCCAGATTTCAATTGCAATTTCCGGATATTTCTCCTGTACGGCACGGGCAATTTTATCTCTCCTGGAAAAATACCTGTCTCCTCCCCTTTTCTCCTTTATCTTCAGGACTTTGTACCACCTGGCCACTTCATCGGGTTTTTCTTCTTCGACGGCTATGTCAACCAGGAGGTCAAGGGCAGGAGCATCAATTTTCCAGAAGGAATCCCTGTCTTCCAGGCCTGTCTCCGGAAGGATCCCGGGCAGGTTTGAAAGCTCTTTCCCGGGTCCGGCCCTTTCTGAAGGAAGGTTTCCGCTTTCCAGGTACTCATGGACAGCTTTCCGGACTTCTTCCCATACCTTTGCTTTTTTTGCCGATTCCCGCAGTTCTGTGTAAAATTGCAGTGAAGGGTACCTGAAAAACTCTTCGGCTCTCAGAGCTGTTGCAAAGAGCCAGTCCTCTTCTTTTTCCTTGATTTCAAGGAAAATCCGGAAGAGTTCAAGAACAGTTCCCGGATTCGATTTCCTGATCTCTTTGATTTCCAGGGAGATCCGGGCTTCTGCTTTTTCTTTTTGCCCTGCGGCAAGCAGCACATTGACCAGCCGGATATAGCTCCATTCAGCTCCAGCTTCCTCTTCCTCTTCGCAAAGGGAGATGGCTTCTTCATAATTCCCGGCTTTTTCCAGGGCCAAAGCCCTTCGTTCAGCAAGCCTGTTCCGACCCCAGTTGGAATATGATAGATTTTCCCCGCTGTCGATCGCATCCAGCTTTTCTTTGAGAATTTCGGAAAAGCGGCTCCACTCCGGGGCAGGGAAATCGGAATTCCAGAAGCTTTCTCCATCAAACAGGTCGTATTCGTCTTTCAGTTCAAAGTCCAGGGCTTTAAGCATCCTTTCGTGGGCCGGACTTTCGGCCTGCAGGAGGGCTTTGATCACCACCCCCATGCATACGCTAACTTCCCAGCTGATATTATCTTCTTCGTCATAAGGGGCTATCTCTTCATACCCTTCCAGGATTTTCATCCCTATATCCGCAACCTCTCCCGCATACCCGGTTTCAAGGAGGCTTTCCAGGCGGTTCCGTAAATTCGAAAAATCGGGGTATGGGGAATCGTAATCCCTGTAGTCATAGCTTTTTGCTTCTTCCCAGATTTCTTCCAGTTCGGAGTATATGTCCGCAACTGTCTCTACCGTCTCACCCGACGCAAGGTTCAGCATGTCCCAGAGGTGTTTGGAAAGCAGGGAATCCCTTTCCGATAAATTCATCAAAAGCTCAACAAGTTCCTCTTTTTCCATCTCTCCCAGGTACTCCCGAAGCTCTGTCCGGAAAACCTGATATGAATCCCGGGTTTCCCCTACTTTTGGGGCGGCTTGCTTTCTGGCCATTGCAAGCAGTGTGTCCCCTTCAGAAATAACGGGAATTTCTTCTCCCGTTTCTATGAGTTCAAGGTATTCAAGTACGGATGCAACCCCGTGTTTGCAGTCCGAGCCGACCGGGCAGGTGCAGGTAGACTTAAGTTTCCCGTTTTGCAGGGAAACTTCCGTGTAATATGCTTCTGTCCCCTGCACCCGGGCTACAAGCCCTCCTTCCGGAGTGCGCTTTATTTCTTTTACCCTTCCTTCGTCCTGGTATTTCATTCCCTTTGCAGTGGCTTTATCTCCCGCCCAGGCCTGGAAGTCATTCCATGTGAGTTCCTTGAAGGGGGCGGGGGTTTCCTGGCTGGATTTCATGGTCTGGTATTTCTCCGGATTGTATTTAAAACAGGGTTTCACTCTTCGATAATCACTCTTCGATAATCACTCTTCGATAATCACTCTTCGATAATCACTCTTCGATAATCACTCTTCGATAATCACTCTTCGATAATTCGGTCAGTTTCCAGCTTATCAAGGATCTCGATAAGCCTACGCTTTCGTTTATTATCCTTCCGGATTCCACTGAGGTATATTTCCCACTCTCTTTTTTGGCCCCTGGATTCCATAGCCCCTTTTATCTTCCGGAGGTGTACGGCAGCTTCCCGGTAAGCATCCACTTTTGTTCTGGAGATAAGTTCTTCAGCAAGCTTTTTCCATATTTCTATCGCAGTGTCGGGGTATTTTTCATGAATGGCAGATGCAACTTTATTTTCGTCGATGTAATATGCGTAGCGTTTTGCTTCCTCCCCTCCCTCTTTTAGTTCTCCGTACCACCTGATAACCTCATCAGGGGCTTTTTCTTCAATAGCTATTTTGATCAACAGGTAAAGGGCCGGAGGCTTTATATCTTCAAATGGGTCCGGTCCCATCAACCCTGTTGCCGGGAGAATTCCGGGAAGGATCGAGGTCTCTTCTTTCTTATCACCCCTTACTGCGGGCAGTTCTCCTTTTTCAAGGTATCTGTGGGCCATTTCCCTGACTTCCTGCCATACCCTGGCTTTTTCGGCTGCTTTCCACATATCGAGATAGGAAGAAAAATCCGGGTCCCTGAAGAACTCTTCTGCCTGAAGGGCGGCCGCAAACAGGACGTCTCCCTCTTTTTCTTTGATTTCAATGAGGATATTGCGGAGTCGGACAGCGATTATAGCTTTCTCTTCCCGGGTTTTCCCTATCCCCCTGTAGATCCATTCCACCGCCTTTTCTTTCCGGCCCGCTTCGAGCAGTACTTCCACCAGCCGGTCATAACTGCCCGTCGCTTCGGCCTCGCGCTCGCAGATAGGGATGGCTTCTTCAAAAAGGCCTGCGTTTTTCAGGGCATGAACCAACCGGTCTGCCACCCGCTTCCTGTCCCAGCTTGAGTAGTCAGGGTAGTACCCTTCATCAATTTCACGCAGGCGGGTTTTCAGGGTTTCCGCAAAGTTTTTCCATTCCTCTCTGGAAAAATCTTCTCCCCAGAACGCATGTTCGCCAATAACGTCATACTCATCTTTTAATTCAAATTCGAAGGCCTGGAACATCCTTTCATGGACAGGGCGAGGGGACTCGGAAAGGGCTTCGAATACGATGCTCATGCAGCTGGAAAGTTCCATTGAGATTTCCCCTTCCTGGTCGTACTCCATAATGTCATCGTACCTGTTCATGATTTCTTTTCCGATATCTACCAGCTCATCATAATGCCCCGAATCAAGCAGGCTTTCCATCCGGTTTTGCACGTTTGAAAAATCGGGCATTGTACTTCCATAACTCCAGGGGTCGTACTCCTGCGCTTCTTCCCAGAGCAGGTCCAGTTCGGAAGAGATGCCCCTGATAATTCCCCCTATATCTTCTGTTTCAAGGTCCTGCCTGTCCCGGAGGTAGCTGCCAAGAGAGGGGCTTTTTTCCGAAAACTCCACCAGGATGTCTATCAGTTCGGCTTTTTCAATCCCGTAAAGCCACTCCCGAAGAGGCGGTCGGGAGTTTTTCCGGGTTTTACGGCTTTCAAAAGCTTCGGGTCCCTCGTGCATTCTTCTGACTCTCAGGAGGAGCAGGTCGTTCTCTGAAAGTAGAGGGACTTTTATTCCATGTTGCAGGAGGTTGAGATACTCCAGGACAGTTGCAACCCCGTGTTTGCAATCCCCTCCAACAGGGCAGGTGCATATGGAACTCAGCTCCCCGTCTTTCAGGGTCACTTCCGTGAAATATTCCTTTCTTCCCCGCACCATTGCAAGCAGGCCTCCTTCCGGGGTGCGTCTTATTTCCTCAACCCTGCCTGAGCGCTGGTAATCCTCTCCCTTTGATGTAGTCTTTGAGCCTGCCCATTCCTCGATGTCGCTCCATTTGAGTTCCCTGAAAGGTTCAGCGCTTTCATTCTCAGAAGCCATAAACAACTATTCGGGGAATTAATATAAATAACAGGACTCTCTCGAAAAATAAACGGACCCGGTATCTGGTTGTAATACACAATATTTTTCGACATATAAGGGGATTATCAAATAAAGACGCATTTCAAATCCGGATACAATATAAGAATATATTTTAAGTACTAAACAAAACTATATAAGTCCATTAAATTAATGATAAATGTTATAAGTTGATGATCTGTACACAACTTTGGTTCTAATGAGGGGGTGCCAGTCTCGACAGCCCGATCAGGGAAAAGAAGAATGAAAATAAGTCTTAACGGGTAAAGACATATGAGCAATAAGCAGACTCATAACCAGACTCCGGAACAGAAAGCCAGGGATGATATCGACAGGAAGCTAAATGATTCCGGCTGGATAGTACAGGAAAAGACCGGGATCGATTGGAGTGTTTCCAGGGGCATTGCGGTTAAGGAGTACCTGACCGATGTGGGGCCGGCTGATTACGTACTCTTTGTTGACAAAACACCCGTTGGAGTTATTGAGGCGAAAAGGGATGAGGAAGGCCACCGCTTAACCGTTGTCGAGGAACAATCAAGCGAATATGCCACAAGCAAGCTAAAATACCTGAAAAATGACCCGCTTCCTTTTGTGTACGAGAGTACCGGGGAACTTACGCGGTTCACGGACCTGCGGGACCCGAAACCCAGGTCAAGACCTGTTTTTTCATTTCTCCGGCCCGAGACTTTTGAGGACTATCTCAAAAAGAAACCTTTGAGGGAGAGGTTCCAGGACATACCTGAATTGCAGACCGAAGGGTTGCGGGACTGCCAGATTACCGCGATATCAACCCTTGAAAAATCCTTTAAGGACAACCGCCCGAGGGCTCTGGTCCAGATGGCAACAGGTTCCGGAAAAACCTATACTGCTATCACCTTCATCTACCGCTTACTAAAATTTGCGGATGCAAAAAAGGTCCTTTTCCTTGTCGATACCAGAAACCTGGGCGAGCAGGCCGAGCAGGAATTCATGGCTTATACGCCCAATGACGACAACCGCAAATTTATCGACCTGTATAATGTGCAGCGCTTGCGTTCCAGTTATATCTCATCGGACAGCCAGGTCTGCATTTCCACAATCCAGCGGCTTTACTCTATTCTGAAGGACGAAGAGCTGGACGAAAAAACCGAGGAAGAGAATCCCGCTGAGAAAGGGTGGCAACCAAAGGAACCGCTTCCTGTTGTGTATAATGAGAAGGTTCCCATTGAAGAGTTTGATTTTGTGGTCATAGACGAGTGCCACCGCTCCATATACAACCTCTGGCAGCAGGTTCTGGACTATTTCGATGCTTTTTTGATAGGGCTGACCGCTACCCCGGACAAACGTACATTCGCTTTTTTCAATGAGAACGTGGTGAGCGAGTACAGCCATGAAGAAGCTGTAGCAGACGGCGTGAATGTGGGCTATGACGTCTACACCATCGAGACCGAAATCAGTAAAAACGGGGCAAAGATCGCTGCGAAGGAGTATGTGGACAAACGGGAGAAACTTACCCGTAAAAAACGCTGGGAACAGCTGGATGAAGCTGTCACCTATACTGCTAAGAAGCTGGACAAAGACGTGGTCAACCCCAGCCAGATCCGGCATGTGATACGGACCTTCAAAGAAAAGCTGCCTGAGATCTTCCCCGGCAGAGAGGAAGTCCCAAAAACCCTGGTCTTTGCCAAGAGTGACAGCCATGCCGATGACATCATCAATATACTGCGGGAAGAATTCAACGAAGGCAACGCTTTTTGTAAGAAAGTGACCTACAAAGCTGAAGAAGACCCAAAATCGGTGCTTTCAGACTTCCGCAATGATCACAATCCCCGAATAGCGGTTACAGTAGACATGATTGCCACAGGCACGGACGTTAAACCGCTGGAATGCCTGCTCTTTATGAGGGACGTTAAGAGCCGCAACTATTTTGAGCAGATGAAAGGCAGGGGCACAAGGACCCTGGGCTATGATGACCTGAAAAAGGTAACGTCTTCGGCTGTTTCTGCCAAGACGCATTTTGTAATTGTGGATGCCGTGGGCGTTACAAAGACCCTGAAGACCGACAGCCGGCCCCTGGAACGCAAAAGGAATGTCTCACTGAAAGACCTGCTGGCAGCAGTAACCTTTGGCGCCCGGGACGAAGACCTTTATGTTTCCCTGGCTTCCCGCCTGGCAAGGTTGAACAGGCAGATTACCGAGGACGAAAGAGCCACTTTTTCCGAGAAAGCCAGCGGAAAAACCATCAACCAGACCGTTAAGGACCTCCTCAATGCATATAACCCCGACATCATCGATCTCAAAGCTTCCGAGATTCAACTGCGCCAGCCGGAAATCCAGGATTCCGATGCTCAGAAAAAGGCACAGGAAACTCTGATTGATGTTGCCAGGTCCACTTTTTCCGGAGAGCTGAACGAGTATATCGAAAATGTCCGCAGAGTCCATGAGCAGATAATCGATACCGTGAACACCGACACCGTGCTCAGGGCCGAATGGGACAAAGACGCCGTGGCAAAAGCAGATGAACTGGTCAACGACTTTAAGGCATACCTGGAAGCCAGCAAAGACGAACTAACAGCCCTGAAAATCTTCTACAACCAGCCCTACCGGCGCAGGGACGTCACCTTCACGATGCTAAAAGAAGTCCTGGAAAAGCTGAAACTCGAAAAGCCCCATTTCGCCCCCTTCAGGGTCTGGCAGGCTTACGAGCAACTGGAAACGGTAAACGGCAACTCCCCCAAAAACGAACTCACAGCCCTGGTCTCCCTGATCCGCAGAATAACCGAGATCGACCCTGTGCTCACAGCCTACGACCGGACCGTAAACTGGAACTTCCAGGACTGGGTATTCAAAAAACAGGCAGGGACCCTGAAATTCAATGACGACCAGATGAACTGGCTCCGCATGATAAAAGATTATGTGGCTAACAGCTTCCACCTGGAAATAGATGACCTTGATTACACTCCCTTTGATGCCCTTGGCGGGCGCGGCAGAATGTACCAGCTTTTCGGGGATGAGATGAATACGGTTATTGGTGAATTGAATGAGGCTCTGGCGGCGTGAGTAAAAATCGGAAATTAATAAATATTATCGTGATGATCGTAATCTTCGAGTGTTACGGTCTTTGTTTCCTCATCAACAGAAAAAACCAGAACAAAATGTTTGTCAATGTGTACTCTTTTGAGATGGTTCATCGGAGCTCTTAAATTTTTGTATCTATGCGGGTCCCGGACTATCTCTTCAGCTTTATTTAAAATAATTTCAAGTTGTTTTTTATTCTTTTTCGCTAACTTTTCAAATTTGCAATCAAGCTCCACTCTGATTTTTAAATTATACATAAAAATCAAAGCCCATATCGTTTTCTCAAGTTTTCAACTGTGCCGACTTCTATAGCTTCAGTTTTTTCTATTTCTTTCAATTTTTCAACGTACTCAGGTCTTAACTCTGGCTCCAAAACCACGTCTTCATACTCTTCAGCTATTTTAATAATGGCTTCACTTTTATCTTTTAACCCGTACTTTGCTTTAACTATGTTCAGAATTTTGTTTGTGTGGTCATCGATGTTAATAATAGCTTTTACCATAATATCATATTAATCTGATATTAATACCATATTAATATATGTCGTTCCTTTTTGATACTGCAAGGTCCACTTTTTCCGCGAGCTGAACGAGTACATTGAAAACGTCCGCAGAGCCCATGAACAGATAATCGATACCGTGAACACGGACACTGTGCTTACACCCCCTTTGATGCTCCTGGCGGGTACGGCAGAATGTACCAGCTCTTCGGGGACGAGATGAATGCGGTTATTGGTGAATTGAATGAGGCGCTTGCGGCGTGAGTTCGGAGAAAGGTTCGGAGAAAACTGTGGTGAAACTGTGGTGAAACTGTGGTGAAACTGTGGTGAAACTGTGGTGAAAAGTGGGGTGAAAAGTGGGGTGAAAAGTGGGGTGAAAAGTGGGGTGAAAAGTTGGGAGAAAAGTTGGGAGAAAAGTTGGGAGAAAAGTTGGGAGAAAATAATCGGATAAAAGCAAAAAAATAAGCAGCTTGCGGTGGAAAATTTATCCTAAAAGAGGAGAATCGGTTGAGAGATAAGTTGGGAGAAAAGTGGGGTGAAAAGTGGGGTGAAAAGTGGGGTGAAAAGTGGGGTGAAAACCAGCATCCTGGGAAAGTTCATAGACGTTCTTTTGCTCACCGTTTTCAGCATGGGTGGACACGACTTCAATTACGTCAGGAATGTATATTATTAATGAACTGCTATTATTAATGGGGCGGTTTATGATGGGTAGGCGGAGAGCATGGAATGCTTCTCTGTACTTTTGGAAGAGATAAATAAAGACAATAATTGAATAATATATTGGGAGTTGAGGTGTATGGGAATAGCTGAAGAAACGCGAGTTCCAAGGCACAGGAATTTTGTGGCGGCAACGGAAATAAAAGGATCTAAGGTCCTTACTATTAATGATGAAGAACTCGGAACGATTAAAGAAGTCATGATTGACTCCGAACGGGGAAGAATCGCATACGTGGTGTTTGCTTGTGATTGTTTTCTTGGTATGAAGTGTAAATTTTTTGCCATTCCCTGGGGAGCCCTTGAAGCAAGTCGAGGAGCTTATATTCTTAAAGTTGATAAGGAAGCATTCAAAACGGAAGAAGGCCTGGATGAAAATGTGTGGACTTTGAATCGTAAAGATTTGGTTAAAGTGTATGAGCGGTATAATATTCAGCCTTACTGGGAAATTTAAAAGCTTATTTTCGGACGATGATATGAAAGTTGTTGTTTCCGATCCGATTTTCTTACCGAAGAATACAGGAAAGATTTGAGGTTCCCGGAAACCTTACTATTTTTGAGAATATGCTCTTTTCCATTGAATAATTTATTTCAGTTGAATTTATCTGCCTTATTTCCTTAAAGAACCTGCTTTCTCTGTTTTTCCTTCTAAATTAGATACATATAATGGCTTTTTAGCCATATAAGGGAACTATAGGACGTTGTTTGAGAATGTACAAGTTAGTAAAGCATTTGATGTGTACCATACATTTCGACCCCCCCTCTCAAAACAGAACATAATTTTTTTATTTACAATGTTAGTTAAGGTTTACATTTCGACCCCCTTTCAAAAATATGGTAATTTTTGCAACAACTGAATATATTTATTAGATCTGTAGTGGGCACAAGCTCAAAAAAATCAATGATTTTTGCTGAATCCCACAATTCTCCAAAAACTCCAGATGGAATTCATAAAAAATGCTGCGAAGTTGGAATATTTTTCAGCGAGATCTCATGGAAGGTCGAATAATTAATTCAGAAAAAAAGGCAAAATGGGCACTGAACTGTGTTAATAAAAAAATTAAGTCGGTTTTTTGGGAGGGGGTCGAAATGTAAAGTGTACACTGATCGACAGAGTATATGACTGATGATTTACAGGTAGACTTAGCAAAAAAAACGAACTGCCACTATTAACAGGGGTAATATAAACATTAAAATTTTATAACCGCCAGTATTTTATACTTTAACTTACATATAATATATTGTTCACAAGGAACCAAGCTGTAAAATGAAGCAAATTCAGGACAGAGTAAAACCTGATCCCGCAATAACCTTCATTGACGCGTAAGCTGTAAAATGGAGCAAATTCAGGACGGCTTGAAATCCGATCTCGAATCCTACTTCATTGCCGCGTAGCTATAAGGTTGAGCAAATTCAGGACGGAGTAAAATCCGATCCCGTAATATACTTCCTTTATGACGTAAACTGCGAGATGAAGCAAATTCAGGACAATCTGAAAGCTGATCCCGTAATCTACTTCATTGACGCGTGAGCTTAAAATGAGGCAAATTCAGGACAGTCTGAAAACTGATCCCATAATTAATACTTCATTGACGCGTAGCTATAAGTTGGAGCAAATTCAGGACAGAGTAAAATCTGATCCCGTAATATACTTCATTATGGCGTAAACTGCGAAATGAAGCAAATTCAGGGCAGTCTGAAAGCTGATCCCGTAATCTACTTCATTGACGTGTAAGCTGTAAAATGGAGCAAATTCAGGACAGAGTAAAAACCTGATCCCGCAATAAACTTCATTGTTGCAGACCAAACCTTGTGAACCCTTTATTCACTCTTTTAATCAAAGTTAAAGCGTATAGATGTTGTTTCCTCTTCTTTTACTGTTTTTCTCAGCTTTTCTTTTTAGATATTTAACAAGCAACGTCACTATACTGTTTTGAGACAAAATGAACGGAATTCTTGTCGACAGACACTTCCACAGTAATAAGAAAAATATTTTCACTTTAGAAGGATGAAAATTAGTGAAATACTGAGATTGTCAGATTAAATCTCAATATTCGCAATCCCAACAATCCCCGGTTAATTTTCAATGATACGACATTTTCGAGATGCTTTTTCTTCGCTTGTGACTCTAATACAGACCTATATTCATTTATACAGTTTAAATTTCTTGTTAAATTACTGAAAGGCACGAGTAGACAATTATTTAATCAACTGACATCTTAAAAGTACTTCAAAATTGATAATAAAAGGTTTGGAGAAAAGTACGAATACAGAATCATATGAGGCACTGGCGGCGTGAAGATGAATAGCTGGATAGAGGAGATTATTGAGGCTGGAGAAGGGTATCATATCGAGTTTAAAGAATCCCTTGACAAATCATTCATTGAGGAGGTTTGTGCTTTTGCTAATTCCAGTGGAGGTAAGATTATCCTCGGAGTTTCCGACAAAGGTCTCATAAAGGGAATAAATACCGATAACAGTTTTAGATCAAGAGTTCAGGATTCCCTGCGGCAATTGCAACCCTCTCTTGATGTTAGTGTAAAAGTCGAAGACAATATTATCGTAGTTGATGTGCCGGATGGTAACGACAAACCTTATGCCTGCTCCAGAGGCTTTTTTATTAGAAATGGGGCAAATTCTCAGAAACTTACTCGCAATGAGATTATCGAGTTTTTCCAGAAAGAAGGCAGGGTTCGTTTTGATGAGTTGAAAAACGATAAAGCGGTTTTTGAAACCGATTTTGATGAGAGGGCATTTGAGAATTTCTTGAATCTTGCAGGAATCACCCATTCTATTGACAGAATGTCCCTGCTGAGAAATCTGGATTGCATCATGGAAGATGGAAAGTTCACCAATGCCGGAGTTTTGTTTTTTGCCAGGGATATTGATTTCCTGTTAAACCATGCTATTGTTGTCTGTGTTTTGTATAAAGGAACGGAAAAGGTGAATATCCTTGATAAAAAGGATTTTAAGGGAAATCTTGTCGAGAACATTAACAACGCTATTCTTTTCGTCAAAAGGCACACAAACGTGCAATACAAAATCGAAAAACTGCAAAGGGAAGAGATCCCCGACATTCCCGACATAGCACTCAGGGAAGCTATTATAAATGCAGTTTGCCATCGGGATTATTTCGACAAGAGCTCCAATGTGCTTATTGAAGTTTTTGATGACAGGGTTGAGATTTCCAATCCCGGAGGACTGCCCAGCGGCCTGAAACCCTCTGACTTCGGACGCAAGAGCGTTGCCCGAAATCCTCTTATTGCCTCTCTCTTAAATCGTATAAACTATATTGAAAAGGTCGGCACTGGAATTAACCGCATTAAACAAGCTGTGGCTGAAAATGAGCGATCGGTGGTGGAATTTTCCTTTGATAGTGGGTTCTCCGTCATTTTCCGAAGAGTTTCAGAAATTCCCTCCGAACATAAAGAGGTTGAAGGTTCAGAGATAGTTGTTGGGAAAAATATTAGAAAAATACTTAAGGCTATCAAAGATGATCCCACCATTACCCGTGAAGAGCTAAGTCGGATAACAGAATTATCAATAAGGGGAGTAGAATGGAATCTTACCAGACTGAAAAAGGAAGGAAAGATAAAACGCATTGGTCCTTCTAAAGGCGGTCATTGGGAAATAATAGATGATTTCAATAATGAAAATGGTGACAAAAAGTCGGAGTTGTGATGATAAAAAGGTAGGATTGGTGAAATCCTTGGAGAAGGTTCGGAGAAAACTGTGGTAAAACTGTGGTAAAACTGTGGTAAAACTGTGGTAAAACTGTGGTATAACTGTGGTAAAAGGTTGGGAGAAAAGTTAAGTGAAAAATGCTCAGCTTATTTCAGAAAACAAATTAATTTTGCTCAGAAATGAGCCGCGTTATTAGCAGATTAAACCTGGCATCAGGGAGTCACAATGAAAAAACTTGACCTTACAAAAATAGAACAAGGAGAAACCTCTGGAAAACAGAGAAAAAATCCCACAAAATCAAAAAAATCTAAAGGACCTGAACCTCTTACCAAAGAGCAACTGGAAAAGTTGCCCAAGCTTCCTATGGGTTGGAAATGGGTATCTCATTCACAAATAGCAACTATTAACCCCCCAAAACCAAATGGTGATGGATCATTGGAGATCTCTTTTTTACCCATGCCTGCGGTTGAAGAAGAAACTGGAAGATACTCTTTATCAGAAACTAGAAAGCTAGGGGAAGTAAGAAAAGGATACACTGGATTCATTGAAGGTGATGTGATTTTTGCCAAGATCACTCCATGTATGGAAAATGGAAAAGTAGCCCTTCTAGAAAAGTTGGTTAATGGAATTGGATTTGGTTCTACAGAATTTCACGTATCGCGTCCCACATCAAGTGTTTCGGGCAAATACTTGTTTCATTATTTAGTACAGCAGATGTTTCGTAAAGAAGCAAAAAGAAGTATGACCGGGAGCG
>Ga0272442_10008970_pt1 | contig 12569 bp, 8 predicted proteins | sample SSMForm2O_FD_200262 | JGI IMG/M metagenome (GOLD analysis project Ga0272442, IMG submission 200262) | Marine sediment archaeal communities from Little Sippewissett salt marsh, Falmouth, MA, United States - SSM-Form-2O | ecosystem: Environmental > Aquatic > Marine > Wetlands > Sediment ... | reverse complement strand
GGCGTAACGCCGCTTTTGGACCGCCCCGACGACTGTTATGTCATTATGGGCCGCGGAGAAGAACTCACTCTTCGCTTCTCAGCCGACAGTTTCCCCCCCGTCCCGCCGGGATTTCGCCGCTCATTTATCCTAAAAACCGACAGCTTTTGCAAGGATATGGACCTTTACTCGGCCCACCCCGACACCGTCGGGCCTCTTCCTTTCCACGGTATGAGCAACTATCCTTATGGGCCCGATGAGCATTATCCCGACGACCAAAAACGGCAGTCATATCAAAAGTATTTCAACACAAGGCAGGTAGGCCCAAACCAAAATTAAACAAAGCCTTCTGAATCCTCATCATGATTTACCATCTTGCGATGCTCTCTGACTTATCTTTTTCATTTTCCCCCTAATAACCACATCTCTTTTTTCTAAATTATGTTATCCCCGGCCTACTTAACTCCCCGCTGTTGTTGCCTTCTGCTCAGAAGCTGTTTTATCCGTGTGCCTACGGCGTACTTACTACTCAACTTGACTAACTTTTTCATAACGATTTCATGCGGCTATTAGCAGCCGTTCAAGCTCTTTGACAATTTGGGTTCCACTGGAAAACCGCTTCAGATAATCTGTCAGGTCATCCCAGACGATACGACGCACCTCGTTTTGAAGTTCTGCGATAGACAGCCTAACAGCAGGTTTGCTTTTGCCTTTTGCACTTTTGCGACTAATCGCAACGTGGGTCAGGAGGGCATAAGCGAAGCACACCAGATACAGGTGTGTAACTGCGGCCTCGCATGAGACGTTCTGGTATTGGCCAAGCCCCAATAACTGTTTGCTGTCCTTAAAGAAAACTTCAATACTCCAGCGGTCGTTGTAGCTGCGGATCATCTCTTTAGCAGAAATTTTCGGCTCATCGGTTACTAATCCCAGCACTTTCTGATCACGATTTTTCCGAGAAAATACTACGTGCAGTTTGCCTAAATCACTGACTTCGAGCCAACCGGCATCTACGTATGCGTATTTGACATAACCCTTGGTTTTGTTAATGCGATAGATATTCTTCCGGCGACGGCGTACCAGACGACTACCATAGCTGCCTGCCTTGAGTTTCCTGCCGTTTTTGTAGAGGTTGCGGTTGCTCTTGAGTGTAGAAACAAAGCGAAAGCCCTTCTTGCGGCAGCTTTTTACTACCACAGGGCAAAGGTAATAACTGTCGAATAATACTCTGACGTTTATTCCTTGCGGTGGTTCAAATTCGCTGATAAGTTCTGCGGCTAGTTGAGAGGTTTTCTTGAAATCGAGTCCAAGACAATGACAATCTTGCTTTTTGACATAAAGGCGAATTCCGAAAGGAATGGTATAGCCTCGAAAGCGGATAGTGGCGGTTACATACTGATGGCCTCTGATGTTGCGACCTGTGAGGGGATCACGGATCCAGCCTACTGCTTCCATGGCTTTGCCGCGTTTCTGTTTCTTTGAGTCATCGATGATTAATTCGACTATTTCGCCTTCAGCAGGATTAAGGTTGTCGAGCAATTCATAAGCTTTCATTTGCAGGACAACCGCACAATCCCATCGGCTGAGGTTGACAAAGTTGTTGAATCTGCTGCGGTGAGGCTGAGATTGGTGGTCAAGATGGCGGTATAATGTGTTGATATTTCGTCTTCCCCATGAGAAAGCCATGAGCAATACGAGGGTCTGGAAATATTCGAAGTGATTGAAGTGGAACTGATTTTGTAAAGAATCGAAGAAAGATTTTAGTTTTGACGGGAAACGGACGATTTTGAACATATTGGCAATCTCCTGTCGATAAATTTCTTTTTCTCTGAAGTCTTTATCGAAGAGATTGCCTATTTTTATTGAGATGTTGTTCATATACGTAAAAATCCTGTATAAAAGTCAGTCAAGTTGAGTCAATTACTTGAGAAACTATCCTTTGCCGCTGCCGCATATTGTGCATAAATTTTATTGACCACCGACGGTACTGTGAAGCATGCTGAAGAGCCTGATGAGGGAAATCCTCAAGTCCGGTTCTGTGAGGGGCGTTGAAGCTCTTTCATATGGCAGAATATTGTGAGACTCCTCAATCGAAAGAGAGGAGCAACAGGGAATACAAAGTATGCCTAAATGAAAGAACCATATTACGTCTACTCGACCAAGATTTTCCTTGCGAGTAAACGAAAAAAAGTATCCATCGCTGAGGAAATTGCTATTGCTATATTTGTTATTAAATTCATTATTGGCTATATAATGTTAAATAGTGTTCTAATGTTTATTTTCGAACGATTCAGGATGGAAGCATAAGGTTTTCTTGCTGAAATGCAGTAGCGGTGTTAAAATACTCATCTGTTATAAATTCTGCGAACGGAGTTAATGATGACAGGTGATCGATTATCACAAACTACTGAAGCTGCCCTGGCCGAGCGTGTCAAGGAATTGACGTGTCTCTATGGGATTGCCCAAGTTGCTGCTCAGCCGGGCATATCGCTGGAAGAAATTATCGGAGGCATTGTCGAACTCCTTCCTCCCGCCTGGCAATACCCCGAAACTGCTTTTGCAAGAATAATTTTAGATGGACTTTCCTACACGACCGAAGGCTTTCGCGAGTGCGGCCAGAAGCAAACAGCAGAGATTATAGTTGATGGTATGCCAAGAGGTGTTGTTGAGGTGGTTTATGCAGCGAAAAAACCCGATCTCGATGAAGGGCCGTTTCTCAAAGAAGAACGCAAGCTAATCGATGCCATAGCCAGACAGATAGCTTTGGTTGTAGAACGAATACAGGTGGAGCAGGACAAACTGAAGCTGCACAATCAGCTTCTTCATGCAGACCGGCTTGCGACAATTGGGATGCTTGCTGCTGGTGTAGCTCATGAATTAAATGAACCGCTGGGGAATATTCTTGGATTTGCCCAATTGGCGAAGAAGGCTGATGAAGTGCCAGGCTCAGTAAAACAGGACATTGAGAAGATTGAAACCGCCTCATTGCATGCACGTGAGGTTATCCAGAAACTTCTGGTCTTTGCGCGGCAAACTCCGCCTAACAAAACACAAGTTGACCTTAACCAGATAGTTGAAGACGGTTTGTATTTCTTTGAATCTCGGTGTACCAAACAAGGGGTTGAACTTGTTCGCAAGCTTTTATCCGACGTGCCTGAGATTACAGCTGACCCTGCACAATTGAACCAGCTTATTGTTAACCTGGTTGTCAATGCATTGCAGGCAATACAGGGGAAAGGCAAAATCACGATTGGCACTCAAACTTATGACCAACAAGTCCTTCTAATTGTGGAGGATACCGGTATTGGTATGGCCGATGATGTTCTTGAGCAAATATTTATTCCGTTTTTTACAACAAAGGATGTTGGTCAGGGCACAGGTTTAGGTTTGCCGGTGGTGCATGGTATTGTAACGGCACATGGCGGAACGATTAACGTTGAGAGCAAGCTCGGCTTTGGCAGCCGTTTTGAAATTCGACTGCCGGTTAAAGAACCGCAAAATATAGAGGAAAAGAACTAATATGCCATCTTTGCCAGCCAAAGAACGTATTCTTGTAGTAGATGATTCGCCGGCTACGCTGGAAGTAATCCAGCGAAATCTGGCGGGGTTGAGATATCAGGTGTTTACAGCACGAGGCGTGGCTGAAGCAATTGAAATCCTTAACGGAACGAAATTGGATTTGGTTATCACGGACCTTAAGATGCCGAAGGTCGGCGGCCTTGATTTAGTTCGTCATATCAAGGAAAACTTCAAAGACACGGAGGTAATGATGATTACCGGTTATCCATCAATTGAAGGAGCGGTCGAGGCGGTCAAGACCGGCGCTGAAGAATTTCTGCCTAAACCTTTCACTGATACTGAGCTTTTATTGGCTGTTGAGCGAGTGTTAAACAAAGCAAAAATGCGAAGGCTTACAGAATCTGTTAATCATCCAGTTGCTACCAAACACAAAGACCTTCTGGGTAACTCAGAAGTGATGCTTAAAGTTTTCGCAGCGATAAGCAAAGCGGCGTCAAGTTCAGCTACGGTGCTCATCAGTGGAGAAAGTGGAACAGGCAAGGAACTTGCAGCCAGGGCCATTCACTATGGCAGCGGTCGTTCATCATCGCCTTTTGTACCAGTAAATTGCGGCAGTATTCCTGAAGGTCTGCTTGAAAGCGAATTGTTCGGACATATCAAGGGAGCTTTTACAGGGGCAACCGAGTCCCGGGCGGGTTTTTTTGCAACCGGCGATGGGGGTACGATATTTCTCGATGAAATCAGTGAGATGAGCCTTTCGATGCAGGTCAAGCTTCTTCGCGTTCTTCAGGATAAACAGATTTGCATGGTTGGTTCCGACCGAGCGCGAAAAGTTGATGTTCGAATTCTGGCTGCAACAAACAAAGACCTGCACGAGTTAGTGAAAAAGAGACTTTTTCGTGAAGACCTGTTTTACCGCCTCAACGTTATTACGATACTTATCCCGCCTTTGCGTGAAAGAGGTGATGATATCATATTATTGGCACATCATTTCGCAGCCAGTTTCTCCGCTGAATCAGGCAGAACGCCGCTTCGGTTTTCCGAAAAGGCCCTGCAAAGTCTTCGCAGTTATAATTGGCCGGGAAATGTCAGGGAACTGGAGAATGTAATTCAGCGTCTTGTTGTAATGACTGACGGCGAACTAATAGATGTACCTGATTTGCCGGAACTTTGTCGTTTTTCCGCCCTTCGAGGAAGCGGTTTCAACCGAACTCTTGCTGAAGTAGAAGCCGAATATATCAGCAATGTTCTGGCAGAGGCCGACGGTAACAAGACCCGTGCCGCGGAGATTCTCGGTATCGACCGCAAGACCCTGCGCGAAAAGCTCAAGAAGGCAAAATAGGCTTTATATTTAGTGGTCAATGTCGGGGAATTTTGCCCCGCTGGTTCATATTTCCCCACTGGCACGGCATATTTTTGATAAGAATGCTAATGCTGGGAACTCAATTCATAAGTAGGGCTATTTCAACAACTTTATTGATTCTGCTCAATTAAGCGACACATTCTGTCGGCGTAACGGCTGTCAAACTGCCTTTTACAGGAGGCATATTTCCATTATTCGATAACTGGTACGGTTGTTGCTTTTTTATTGGTAATTATAAAATAGAAGGTAAGGAACAAATCTCATGTCAGAAAAAAATATGCAGGATTGCAGCCTATGCTCCAATTGCAAAAATGACTCTGACTGCACCTTTAAAAAAGAACGCCAGAAACCCTCCTTTTATTGTGAAGAATTCGAAGTTGCCGAAAGTCCCCCCATAAAGGTAACCAAAAAAGAGAGAACAGCGGCAAATACGCCGGTTGATGATGAGGAAGCGGATTCAAGCAAATTCATCGGGCTCTGCAGCAATTGCGATAATCGCAGAACCTGCACCTTTCCAAAACCCGAAGGCGGCATATGGCATTGCGAGCAGTACCAGTAGAATGGAACAAAATACAGCTATCTCAAATAAAGACAGTATTGGTGCAGAAGAAAAAGTGGCATCAAAAGATATCTTAAGAATATTAGAGAATCATAAGCAGGACAGGGGCGGACTAATTTCTATCCTCGAAGAGATACAGGGTGAATACGGATTTCTTCCCCAAGAAGCACTTAGAATCGTAAGTGAGCAAACGGGACGCAGCCTCGTTGACATATATGGAGTAGCAACGTTTTACAGATTTTTTAGTCTGAAGCCTAAAGGCAAACACCTTATTTGTGCGTGTCTCGGCACGGCCTGCCATGTTCGTGGAGCACCGAGGATAGTAGCAGAACTTGAGCAGCAACTCGGTATCAAATCCGGCCAGACAACACCAGATAAGGAATTTACTCTGGAAACGGTAAATTGCCTCGGCGCCTGCGCTCTCGGGCCGGTGGTTGTTGTTGACGGACATTACTTTTCAAAGGTTACAAAATCAAAAGTCAAACAACTTCTGGAGCAGGCACACGAAGGATTTGACAAATTAGACATAGGAAAGGATGAACGGATATTTCCTATTGAGGTAAACTGTCCTCACTGTAATCATAGTTTCAGGGATGAGACTTTTGCCATTGACGGCTATCCCTGTGTCAAGATAAATGTTGCTACAGATCACCATCGGGGTTGGATAAGACTGTCGTGTTTATACGGCAGTTACAATGTTTCCACGGAGTTTGAAATCCCCGAAGGTACGGTAGTTAACTTTATGTGTCCTCATTGTAATTCAGAAATTCACAGTACGTCGGATTGTTCGCAATGCGGAGCGCCAATGATATCAATCCCTGTTGAAGGCGGAGGAACAGTTCAAATTTGTTCTCGCCGTGGATGCAAGAATCACATGCTTGATTTAGTTTAGTTTTTGTAAGGCAGCCAAATGCAAAGATTATGTTCTATAAATGAGTTGAAGGAATTACGAAACGTACTTTTTAGCAACGCCGATGAGAAAAAACCGCGCATAGTGATTTGTGGAGGAACAGCTTGTCATGCAAGTGGCTCAAGCGACATTATTCGCATAGCAAAAAAATACATTATTGGAAAACATTTGGTTGGCAAAGTATCTCTTCGAATTACCGGATGCCATGGTTTCTGCGAAATGGGGCCTTTTATTCTCACCGAACCGCAGCAGGCATTTTACATACAGGTAAAACTTGGTGATGTACCACGGATTATCGAGGCGATGCTTTCTGATAAATATGTCGAAGACCTATTGTATCAGGATCCTCATACAGGCAAAAAGTACTACAATCGTGACGATATTGGCTTCTTCAAGAATCAGCAGCGCAGCATCTTAGGTCTCAATCAGAAAATAGACCCAATCAGAATATATAACTACATCGCCCAGAATGGTTACAGTGCTCTTGAGAAGGTGTTGTCGAAACAAGACGCTGAATGGGTAGTACAGCAGGTTAAGAATTCAGGCTTGCGTGGCCGTGGCGGCGGCGGGTTTCCGACAGGCTTAAAATGGGAACTATTGGCAAAACAACCTAACAATCGCGGCAAGTTCCTTGTGTGCAATGCCGATGAGGGTGACCCGGGTGCCTATATGGACCGCAGCGTGCTTGAGGGCAATCCTCACAGTATTATCGAAGGGATGCTAATTGGTGCTTATGGTACGGGAGCAACCGAAGCGATAGTTTATGTTCGCAATGAATATCCTCTTGCGGTTAAGCATTTAAATATTGCCCTGAAACAGGCACGTGAACTCGGTCTTTTGGGTGGGGATATACTCGGAACCGGTTTTTCATTTGATATCAAAGTTGTCAAAGGAGCCGGAGCATTTGTGTGCGGTGAGGAAACGGCTTTGATACGGTCTATCGAGGGAAAAATGGGTGAACCCCGTCAACGCCCGCCTTTTCCTATAGAAAAAGGTATTGACGGCAAACCAACCGCAATTAATAACGTCGAAACATGGGCGAACATTCCATTAATCTTCAGGTCAGGAGCCGATGAATTCGCGAAGGTAGGAACCAGGAACAACTCAGGCACCAAAATATTCAGCCTGGTCGGCAAAATCAGGAATACCGGCCTTGTCGAAGTTCCAATGGGTACTACCATTAAAGAAATTGTTTACGGCATCGGTGGCGGTCCCATAGGAAAGGCTAAAATAAAAGCGGTTCAGACCGGCGGTCCTTCCGGAGGTTGTATTCCTGCTGAAAAGTTTGATTTACCGGTAGATTACGACAGCTTAACCGCGGCCGGTTCAATAATGGGCTCCGGCGGTATGATTGTAATGGACGAAAACACCTGCATGGTAGATGTCGCAAAGTATTTTATGAATTTCCTCAAAGATGAATCCTGCGGCAAGTGTTTTACCTGCCGAAAGGGTACGCAGCGAATGTACGAGATTCTCGATGATATCTCAAAAGGCAGGGGAACTCCTGAGCATTTGGAACTTCTGACAGAATTAGCAGAGGTAGTCAAAGATACCACGATGTGCGGTCTCGGACAGACTGCATCTAATCCGGTTCTCAGTACGCTGCGTTATTTTCACGATGAATATTTGCACCATATCATCGATAAAAAATGCGGTGCTTTTGTTTGCAAAGAATTAGTGGGTCCGCCCTGCCAGGCAGGTTGTCCGCTGGACACCGAGGTGTGGCGTTATGTCGCCCTGATTGAAAAGGGCGAATATGAAGAAGCCTACAAAGTTATCAGACAAGCCAATCCCTTCCCATCGGTTTGTGCCCGGGTTTGTGGTCGCAAGTGCGAAACCAGATGCAACCTCGCCGTGAGCGGCGGAGAGGCCATTGCTATCCGAGCATTGAAAAGATTTATAACCGATAGAATTGATCCTTCGGTCTTTAAGGCAGTGAGGCGCACCGGTGATATTAAGAATATCAGCAAAGTAGCAATCATAGGCGCCGGGCCTGCGGGCCTTTCGGCTGCACACCATCTTTCGTTACTTGGCCATAAAGTGACGCTTATCGAAGCCTCCGATGAGCCTGGTGGAATGCTCATTAGCTGTATACCGGATTATCGCCTCCCCAGGGATGTGGCACGCAAGGAGATAGAATCACTGCTTGACGAAAACATCACGGTCAAATGTGGAACAAGGCTGGGTCGGGACGTAACTATCGATGAGTTATTTAAGGATGGATTCAAGGCAATTTTCCTGGCAATAGGAGCGGACAAAAGCTGGCAGTTAGACCTTGAGGGAGAAGACACAGCAGGAGTTTACTCGTCAATGGAATTCCTCAAAGCCTTCAATTTAAGAGGTCAGGAATTGGCCAAAGGACGCGTAGGTATTATTGGCGGTGGCAACTCGGCTGTCGATGCCGCAAGAGTAGCTATTCGACAGAAAGAAGTCAAAAGTGTAACGCTACTATACCGCCGTACCTCGCAGGAGATGCCCGCTTACGCCGAAGAAGTTGAAGCAGCTCTCGAGGAAGGTATAAGGCTCGAAACATTGGTATCACCAACAAGTATACGTTACATTGAAGCTGCCGAAGCTGAAGGAGTAAAAGTCGAAACATTCGTCGAGCCGGTGAGGATAGATTCTAAAAATGGATGTTTAGCTGACATCGAATGCGTCAGAAACAGGCTGGGCGAGTTTGACCAGAGCGGACGACGCAAACCGGTCCCTATACCCGGCAGCGAGTTCACAGTTCCATTGGACACTATGATAGTCGCCATCGGTGAACGCCCTGACAGCGACTGCCTGGTCTCTATGGGCCTGGAAGTAGATAAGGGCGGAAGAGCACGTGTCAATCATAAAACTCTATGCACCTCTCGTAAAGGTGTATTTGCCGGTGGAGACCTGGTTACAGGACCTGATACCGTTGTTGATGCGATTGCCGCAGGCAGAAAGGCCGCTGGGGTTATAGACCGCTATGTTTGCGGCCAGGAACTTGCCGAGCCACCCAGAGTAAAACTACCTGAAGTCTTCTTAGAACCTGCAGCAGTCAGCGATGAAGATTTCCAAGCTCTGAGAGTAGAACCAGCTACACTCGATGCCAAATCAAGAAAGAAGAACTTTGCGGAAGTAGAATTACCTCTGTCTGTCGAGCAGGCAAAAAGTGAGGCCCGAAGATGCCTGAGGTGCGACCTTGAATTCACACAACAGAGGGGAAATAAACAAACCGAATTATCATGAGTGGAGGAAAAATCGGCATGATAACGTTGAAAATAAATGGTTTGGATGTCTCGGTCGAAAAAGGTACCACCATTTTGGAAGCAGCAAAGTTTTTGGGGTTTCCTATTCCAACTCTTTGTTATATGGAGGGTTTGTCGCCTTATGGAGCATGCCGACTTTGTGTGGTGGAAATCGGTGAAGGGCCAAGCGCAAAATTGGTTTCCTCATGTACCTATCCTGCCGAAGAAGGGTTAAAAGTACGCACGGCGTCATCGCGGGTTTTAAGGGCACGTAAAATGATTCTGGAACTGCTTCTGGCTTCGTGTCCACAATCCAAAACTATCCAGGATCTCGCTGCTTCTCACGGCATTCGCCAACAGCGTTTCAAACAGGAATATGAGGATTGTATTCTTTGTGGTTTGTGTGTTCGAATGTGCGAAGAACAAATGATGGCCAAGGCTATCGGCTTTAGAGGGCGCGGTGAGAACAGAAGCATCGGTACGCCTTTTGACATAAAATCCGATGTTTGCCGGCTTTGCGGAGGCTGTATGTATGTGTGCCCTGCCTGTCAGCTTCGCTGCACTTATAACGAACCGGAAAAAGCAATCTGTGGTGGGTGTGCAAATCTCACCCCACCCTGCGTCGAGAAAGAACAATTTGATGATATGATGTGCTACATGAATCCCTGTGTAGCTTGCGAGATAAAGAAAGACTAATAAGTTGATAAAATTAAAGGAGTTGAATTAAATGTCACTTACGTTTTCAAAAGTAAACGCTTCGGCTGCAACTTTAACTAAAAACAGAACAGAAAACTCGGTTGTGCCCGCTTCCGGTATGTGTGTTACCTGTGTGGACGGTTGTATTGGTATGTGCGAGATAGGCAAAAGCGCTTATCGCGGCCATGAAGTAATTTACCCACAGCCTTTTGGAATGGTCACTACTGCTGCCGAAAAAACTTATCCGGTTGATTATTCACACTTCAACATTATGGGAACTGCTGTCGGGGCACACGGCATTGAACCTGATAGCGACAAAGCAATCTTCCCCGCTGTGAATCTGGAGGTCATCTTTGGGCAGGATAATGGGATAAAGTATCGCTGCCCATGGCATATTCCGGGAATTGGTTCTACAAACATCGCAAAGAACAACTGGGAAGGCCTGGCAATCGGCTCTGCCTTGGCTGGAACGGGGCTGACTATCGGTGAAAACGTAGTAGGAATGGATCCTGAAGCAGTTATCAAGAACGGACGCGTGGTTGATACCGCCGACCTTAAACGCCGTGTCAAGCTCTATAAAGATTATCAACGTGACGGTTACGGTGCAATCATTGTCCAGGCAAATGTTGAGGATACCCGGCTGGGCGTACAGGAATACGCCATCGAAAAGCTTGGCGTCGAATGTGTGGAGCTCAAGTGGGGCCAGGGTGCCAAAGATATCGGCGGTGAAGTGAAAATCACGGATCTAAAAAAAGCACAACTGCTATACGAGCGTGGGTACGTGGTGCTTCCCAATCCTACCGATCCTAATGTAATCAAAGCTTTTGAGAATGGCACATTTAAGGAGTTTGAGCGACACTCACGCGTGGGTATGGTAACCGAAGAAGCATTTGCCCAAAGGGTTGAAGAATTACGCAAGGCTGGCGCTAAATATATCTTTCTTAAAACAGGTGCCTATCGGCCGGCAGACCTGGCAAGAGCAGTTATTTTTGCTTCACGCTACAAAATCGACCTTCTGACCGTTGATGGTGCAGGTGGCGGGACGGGCATGAGTCCCTGGCGTATGATGAACGAGTGGGGCATACCTCCCGTAGAATTACACTCGCTTTTATACAATTACGCCAAACGCCTTGCTGATAAGGGCGAATATATTCCGACATTAGCCTTGGCCGGCGGTTTCACTTTTGAAGACCAAATTTTCAAAGGTCTTGCACTTGGTGCTCCGTTTGTAAAATTGATAGGAATGGCCAGAGGCCCTATTGCGGCAGCAATGGTAGGTAAAACGATAGGACGGACAATTGATGCGAATGAAGTTCCGGTATACATTGAGCGCTTCGGCAATTCCAAAGATGAAATATTTGTAACCGCAAGTGCACTGCGCAAAGAGCTGGGAAACAACGAATTCGAGAAAATACCGACTGGCGCCTTGGGGCTTTACACCTATTATGAACGTCTTTCACAGGGCCTGCGACAACTAATGGCAGGCAGCCGGAAGTTTGCTGTAGAACATATCGGAAGAGACGATATAGCATCTTTGACACTTCAGGCAGCGAATATTAGTGGGATTAAGTATGTAATGGATGTAGATCAAGGAAAAGTTGAGAGAATTCTCAATGGCTAAAATCGCATTGGTAACTCAGTTGTTCTACAAGTAAGTAACCCTTAAGTTTGCGAATTACCAGAGCCTGTTTGAAACATTATTTTCTTAACCATCGTTCTATCGGTAGCTGATTTACAGATTGGCGAAGCACAGGGTCAACATTTGTATACACTTTGTTTGTCAGATTTGGTGATGAATGTTCTAAAAGCCTTTGTGTCACAGCTGTAGAAACTCCATTTTGAGCAAGTAGAGAGAAAAATGTTTTACGAAGATCGTGAAACTTCAAATCATTTAATCCCGCTTCCCAACAAACTTTCCGCCATATCCTATGGTTGAATTTTGTGCGGAACAGTTTTTCCTGGCCGGAATCTAAACCTCAAACATATTTTGAAAGCTCAGTCATTATTTCTGCCGATACAGGCCGTGACGACATGCTTTTCTTTGTTTTTTATAATACTCCCCGAAAACTGGGCGCATAATTAAGGTGGATTTGTCGCCTGAGACGATAACAGTTTCAGGAGGCAAATTTATGAAAAACAAAAGACGTAATCACAGTGCTGCGTTCAAGGCAAAAGTCGCACTTGCGGCGGCAAAAGGTGATAAAACAATAGCTGAACTGGCCAGTCATTATGATGTGCATCCGAATCAGATTGCCAAATGGAAAAAGCAATTGGTCGAATCATTGCCGGAGCTGTTTTCTCGCTCTCGGCACAAAGAGAAGCAAA
>Ga0272442_10008968_pt1 | contig 12571 bp, 13 predicted proteins | sample SSMForm2O_FD_200262 | JGI IMG/M metagenome (GOLD analysis project Ga0272442, IMG submission 200262) | Marine sediment archaeal communities from Little Sippewissett salt marsh, Falmouth, MA, United States - SSM-Form-2O | ecosystem: Environmental > Aquatic > Marine > Wetlands > Sediment ... | reverse complement strand
GCTTTTTAATAAAGTAGATTTGCCAGAACCATTTGGACCTATAATTGCAACAATTTCAGCAGGTTTTGCTTTTAAATTAATTCCATGAAGAACTTCCATTCCATCGTATCCTGCCTTTACCTCTTTTATATTAAGTATCATAATAAAAAAATAAAGAAAAAAGAATTAATAAATCTTATGAATTTATTTTAGGACTTTGTTTAATGAAACAATTGGGATTGCTTTTCCATTTTGCACTTTATATACTGCAGTGTAGAATGTATCTATTTCTCCCATAGTATTAAATCCATATTGGCCTAGGGAAAGGTCAAATTTATTGGCATAGATATATTCTTTTATACATTCTGTATCTTCCCCACATTCTTCTAAAGCTTGGGCAATAATAAAGACACGGTCCCATGCTGCCATTGCTAAAGCATCATTTATTGGGTCTTCATTGTATTTTTCCTTGTATTTTAAGATAACTTCTTGTCCAAATAGGAGTTCATTAGATAATGTATAAATCAAAGCATTTTCTAATGCTCCTTGTGCTGTTTCAATCGCTTCAGAACTTTCTAAAGTGTAACCTCCAAAGATAGGGGTTTCGTGCATCAATTCTTTGATTTGTTTTGCCATTAAACCACCAGTAATTGGTGTTTGTTGCAATAAAATTATTGCATCTGGATTTTTTTCTTTAATTTTTAAAACAAATGTTCTGTAATCTCTTTCATCTGGATTTGCAATTTGGGTTGTTAAAACCTTTCCACCAAGTTTTTCAAATTCTTCAACAAATACATTTTTTGCAGATAAACAATAATCTGTATTTTCTGTAATTATTGCAACTTTTTTATAACCTGCTTCGGTAAAAGCATATTCTGCCATCGGTTTTACATAATCTTCATCTGTTGGTGTTAATACAAAAATGTATTTACCTAAACCACTTATTTGTGGATTGCTTGAAACTCCAGAAATAAGTATGACTTTTTTAGGTTCTGTTATTGTTGCTGCTGCAAGTGTTTCAGTACTGCAAGTTCCACCAATAATCATCTTAACTCCATCAATATTCACAAGTTTTTGGGTTGCGGTAGTAGATGAAGTACCATCACATTTACCATCTTCTACAATTAGTTCAAGAAGTTTGCCATTAATTCCTCCTTGCGAATTGATTTCATCAATTGCTATTTGGATTGTTTTAAGTTCTGTTTCTCCCCAAGAGGCACCAGCCCCACTTAATGGGCCTAAATAACCTATTTTGATTGTGTTTTCTCTTACAGTATGACCTGTGAATGAGACTACTAAAGCAACTACTAACAATACTAGTACAATACTCAAAACAATTATTCCTGTTTTTCTTTTCATTTTTTAACCTCCTATAAGTTTAATTACCAAACAGCTGCTCTGAAGTGGTATGCCTGAACAGCTGTTTTTGTTACTATAGAATAAGAACATAGTACTATATTATTTTATACGATAATTATCGTCTTTTTAGAAAATTTACTTTCAACTAGTTTTTTCCGAATTTTCTGATTGCAAAAGAAAGAATCTTGTTTTCAGCTTTTCGTACATGTGCTTGAAAAGTAGAGAATGCTTTTTTTGATTTTTTAGATAATTTGTCTAAACTTATTTTTCGAGGATATTTATAATAGCCTTCTTTTAAACATAATTCTAATGCTTCTTTTTGTTTTACAGTTAATTCAGGCAGTAGTGTAAGAAACCCAATATTCTTTACTTTTTTCCAGTAAAAAGAGTGTAATTTAAAATCCCCTATTGTTTGTAAAACTTTGATCATTTTTTCAATAGAGTTTCTATCTATACTTGCGATTTCCCACTCTTCATACAACTTATAAAATCTTACTGGTTTTAGGTGAATAACTGCAGGATTATAGAATACTTTGATAAATCTTTTAGATTCTTCATTAATAGAGTGGGAGGTTACCATAAGGCCCATGTTTCCCTCAATTTCTAAATGTTCTACACGTCTGCCTTGTTTAGCTTTTTTTGTTTTTTTCAATTCTTGGAAAAGTGCCTGTAATTTTTCTTTTTTACCCTCAAAGATAACAGCAATAAAGAAATGAAATCTTTTATTTTTAATATAGTGATTAACAGGGTAATAATATGCCGTTACATTATGTTTTCCAATTATTTTAGTAACCCGGTTTAGATCTGTTCGAGTTCTAAATTTAGCAATCCACATAGAACAGATAATTATCGTATCTTAATAAACTTTATTCTTGATTAAAAAATAAAAGGAAAAAGAAAATAAAATTTTATGAGTTTTAAGCTTCATATAAAACTGCTTCGTTATCTTTTACAATTAAGATATCAAAGATAACTGTTTTTAGATCTCCTACCTCGTCAAATTCAATTATTGGATTAGAGATTCCTTTATAGGACATTTTTGCAATTTCTTCTTTAATTTCTGTTCCCTTGTCTTCGCTTCTCCCAATAGCAAGAGCCATCATATTTGCAGCATCATATGCTAATGGAGCTACAAAAGATACTTGAAGAGACTCAAAACCTGGAAGTTCCTTTAGTTTTGTTTTTAGTTCTTCTGGTGTATCTACTTTTGGAACAGTTACAATAAGTCCTTCTGTATAACCACTAGTTACAACTTCTTCTCCAGATAAAGCATCTCCCCCCACAACAGGCAGTGAAACCCCCATTTCATTCATTTGTTTTGAGAAAGAAATTCCAGTGTTAGGGTATAATGCAGCATAAATTGCTTCTGCTCCGCTTTCTTTTATCTTGCTTATCTCTGTTTTAAAATCTGTTTCTTTTTGTAATACACTAGTCTTATAAACGATTTCTCCACCTAAAGAAGTGAATGTCTGATCAAAATACTCTTGAAGACCTTCTCCCCACTCATTTTTTACATAGATCACTGCAACTTTTTTCTTTCCTAGTTCATTGTAGATTAATTCTGCACCAACTTTTCCTTGGAAAGTATCTGTAGGATAAATTCTAAAGATGTTGTCTCCAATTTCAGTTATTTTTGGTGCTGAAACAGTCCACATTATAACTGGAATTTCATTTTGCTGTACAATGGGCATTGCTGGTCCCGCAGAACTAGAACAAACTGGGCCAACAATCACATCTACTTGGTCTATATTTATGAGTTTTGTTATTGCATTTACAGAATCTGCAGTGCATTTGTCATCTTCAGCATAAATTTCAATCATTCTACCATTTATGCCCCCAGCTTCATTTATCTCTTTGACAGCCAGGGTTGTTGCTGCTAGTGCATTCTGTCCCCATGAAGCAGCCTCACCTGTTAATGGTCCCATTAATCCCAGTCTGATAGGTTCTTTATTATCTATTGTTTTTCCAGTATTTTTGTTTCCTGGAAGAACAGCTAGCAAGACAATTAAGACTACTAAAACCAAGATTACTGCCACCCAGGCAGCTGAAACTTTTTTTCCTAACTTGTTCATAGTAACAAAATTAGGCGGGCATATACAAATATTTTTATTAAACTTGTATAAACTAATATAAATAAAAAAGAAAAACAAAAGAAATTAGAAGAAGAAAGAAAAGAAATTTCAAAATTAATAACCAACCTAAAAAAAAGAGATATTGACGAAGGGAATTTTTCAAATTATAAATATTATGAGGGTATTTCTGGGGTTAAATCTATGTGGTATGAGATAAATAACATAATGAAAAAAGACATCCTTATCAAAATATATACTGGTAAAAAAGAGAGTTGTGAAAGATTATTTGGTTTTTATTTAGAGCACCATAAATTAAGAAAGCAACAGAAAATCAAAGAAAGAATGATATATCCTATTAAAGATAGAGATCTTGCAAATAAAAGAAAAAATAATCTTACAGAAATCAAGTTTAGCAATCTAAAAAATGATGCAGAATGGGGGGTTTTAGGGGATGTCTTTTTTATTCAGACAAGTATTGGTAAAAAACCCCATAGTTTTTTGATTAAAGATAAATTCTTTGCATCAACTTTTGAACAGATTTTTGATCAACTTTGGAAAGCTGCTAAATGATCATTCACCAAGGTAAGCTTCTAGAACTCTTTTGTTATTCCTAATTTTAGAAGGTGGACCTTCTGCAATAACTTTTCCCTCATCTAAAACTATCACACGATCTGCAATATCTAATGTAAAATCCATATCATGTTCAATTAAAAGAATTGTTGCATTTTCTTTTTTTATCAATTTTCTTAAGATTGTTTTTATTTTTTTTCTTAATTTTGGATTAACTCCAGCAACTGGCTCATCTAACATTAAAAGTTTATTTGGGTTTAATATGGCTCTTGCCAATTCTATTAATCTTTTTTGTCCAAAACTAAGATCCATTGCTAATTTATTTGTGAATCTTTCCATTTCAACTATTTCTAAGATTTTTTTAAGTTTTTTTTCCTGTTCTTTTGAAGCTTTATCTGATTTAAAGATAGCTTTAAATTTAGTGTCTTTACCTTGTTCCATTGCTAGTAATAGATTATTTTTTACAGTTAAATTTCCAAATAATCTTGATCTTTGAAACATTCTAGAAATACCAAAACCATCTAAGTTTGCTATTTTTTCAGGAGTAAATTTAGTTATATCTCTTTTATCAAAGATTATTTTTCCTTCTTTTGCTTTTAAAATTCCTGAAATAATATTAAAAACAGTAGATTTGCCAGAACCATTTGGACCTATTAAAGCAGTGATTGTTCCTTTTTTAACTTCAAAGCTACAGTTATTTACTGCTTTTATTCCTCCAAAATATCTTTTTAGATTTTGTACTTTTAACAACCCCATTTTTAAGATAATAAAAAAAAGAAAAAGAAAGTTAATAAATTTATTGGAATCAAAGACTTTTTATTTCAAAGGCGATGTTTGTTAAATCTCCATTATTGTCATAACTTATTTTTCCTCTTGTGGTTTGGTAGTTTCTTAAAGCTAGTAAAGAATCTCTGATACACTCATTGTTTTCTCCACATTTTTCAAGACCATAAGCAAGAACTTTCATACTATCATATCCTCCAGCTACTAAGATATCTGCTTCTTCTCCTGTTACTGCTTTATAATCTTGCCAAAAACTAGTTTCTTTCTTTAAAATAGGCGATGCATAGTAGATATCCTTTTTTTCTAAGATTTTTTCTGGAACTCCTTCAGATAAAGCAGAAGGGGCATAAAGCAAGATAACTCCTTCATAACCTAATTCTCTAGCTTGATTAACAATTAATGGGGTTTGTTCAGGGACAGCAGCCAAATATATTGCTCCAGGATTATCTTGCATTAATTTAAGCAATGCTGTTCTGAAGTCTTTGTTTTCAGATGTAAAACTTTCTATTCTTGTTATTTCTGCTCCATTTTTTTCTGCTTCTTCTTTGAAATTGTCTTTCAAAGCAATTCCAGCAGGATTATCATTAAAATAAGCGATAGCTAGTTTTTTTAATTCAAGTGTATTTACTGCATACTTTGCTATTTCTTTTGCTTCATAGGCGTCAGATACCCACATTCTAAATATAAGATCTCCTTGTTTAGGAACATCTGGATGTGTTGCTCCAGAAGCCATGTAAAGAACACGATTTTCTTGTGTTTTTTTAGCAACAGACATGGCAACAGATGAACAAACAGTTCCTGCAATTATTTTAACATTATCTAAATCAATAACTTTGTTAAATGCAGTTATTCCTGTAGTGGCATCACAAGCATCATCTTCATAAATTACTTTGATAAGTTTGCCATTAATCCCACCATTAGAGTTGATTTCATCTATTGCAAAATCAAATCCTCTTTGGAATGTTTGTCCCCAGATCCCTGCTTCTCCTGAAAGTGCAGATACATAAGCAATCTTTATTTCTTTACTTTCAATAGTTCTTCCAGTTTCACTACCTGTCAAGCCAATAACTAAAGCAACTACTAACAATACTAGCACAATGCTCAAAACAATTATTCCTGTTTTTCTTTTCATTTGTTTAACCTCCTGTAAGTTTAATTACCAAACAGCTGCTCTGAAGTGGTGTGTCTGAACAGCTGTTTAGTTATTATACAGTAACAACATAGCTTAAAGAATAATTAAAAGTTCTTACAAAAAATTAGAATAAATGGCAACATTTAAATACTATTTTGCTTATATTACTAAATGTTCGATAAAAAGACATATCAAATTTTATATGAGTTATCTAATAATTCAAGAATTCCCTTAAAGCAATTAGCAAAAAAAGTTAAATTAAGTGAATCAGCTACATCATATCGATTAAAACAATTATATGATCAAAATATTATTTTAGGAACAACCCCCATTTTTGATCATTCTAAATTAGGACACCTTATTTACAGAATATACTCAAACTTTTTTGGAACAACTTCTGAAAAAGAAAAAGAGATTTTAAATTGGTTAAAGGAACAAAAAGAAGTATCTGTTTTAGCCAGAAGTTCTGGAGATTATGACTTTTTGATTATGTCTTCTTTAAGTTCCCCCCTTAAATTTCATAATTTTATTAAAAAATTAAAAGAAAAATATAGAAAATATCTTGGGATTATTGATACTTTTATTTATTTAAAGACATATCATTTTTCTAGGGATTATTTTAATCAAAAAAAGAAAAATCCTGTTATGGTTGTGATTGGTGAATCAAAATCAGAAAAAATAGATGATATTGATAAAAAGATTATTCGTTGTATAGCTCCAGATGCTAGAAAATCGGTTTTAAAAATAGCTGAAGAAATTAAAGTTCCTGTACGAACTGTTGCAAATAGATTAAAAAATCTTGAAAAAAAGAAAATCATTGCAGGATATACTATAAATCTTAATCTGCAAAAAATTGGTAGAGAATATTTTAAATTAAATATTATTTCAAATGAAAATGTTGATTATAACACCCTTATTAATTTTGCTTTAAATTTAGATGAGAGTATTTACATTGATGAAACCATTGGGAAATATGATTTTGAATTAAATATAGAAGTTAAAGATAGAAATGAATTAAATAAGATTATTAATTTACTTAAAAATAAAATGGGTGGTTTTAAAGACCTTGGAATTTTTCAAGTTGAAAAATATATAAAATTAACTTATCTTGGAATTTAAAAAAAAGAAAAAAAAGAAAAAATTAAATATAGACAAATTTTCCTTGTTCAATTGCTTTCATGTGGATCTTCTTGTCTCTCTCAAAGTTTTTGAATCTAATAGTTTCTCCAAAATTTTCATATGATTTGCCACTGTTTAAATGATTGACCATACATCTTGTATCTTGATCACAATCATCTAATAATTGTATTAACAAGTTGACAAATTCATAAGATGTTCTAGCATAGTTTTCTGGATCTTCCCCAAACCTTTCTTTATATTTTTGTTTAAATGCTAGATATTTTGCTGTTTCTGGTTCTTTAAGATTGTAAGAGTAAACAAGTCCATTAGCTAGAGAGCCTGCGTTTGCAATTAAAAGCGGATGTTCTGTGTAGTATGGCCCAAAAAACCTTAAGTTTAGACCTAATTCTTTTGTTTGTCTTAAAAGAATTTCATAGGTATTTGGATGAGCTAAGAAATTAACAATAGCAGTTACTTTATTTTCTTGGACTTTTAACAGACTAGTTTTATAATCTTTAGTTGCACTAGGTTCATAACTTTCAACTAAGACAACTTCTCCACCTAAAGCTTCAAAATTTTGAATAAACTTGTTTTTATAAGTTTCTCCAAAAAAATCTCTTTGGTTTATAACAACCACCCTTTCAATTTTTTCTGTATAGAAAATATGTTCTGCAAGTCTTTTCATTTCAGAATTTGCAGATGGATACATATTCAATATATAATCTTGTTTTTCTGAAAATTCTTCTGTTCTTATACTATTAATAAAGATAATATCTTTATTTTTATCAGCATGTGTTGCAAAAACAGGTGCAGAAGCAGCGCACATAACTAGTTGTATATGCAAATCTTCTACATTGAAAAAACGATTAGCTACTTGGGCAGCCTCACCAGCGGAACATTTATCATCTTCAATTATAAATTCAAATTTATAATCAGATTTTTCTTGTAGTTCTTCTAGAGCAAGATCTAATCCTCTTTCATATCTTTCACCATATTGAGAGGCAAATCCAGACAAGGGTAATGAAAATCCAACTTTAATTGTTTCTTTTTCTTTTACACTATTTGCTGTTAAGCCTACTACAAGACCAACTAGGAGTATAGCAAGTATAGCTACCAAGGTGATTATTACTGTTTTTCTTGTTTTTGTTTTCATTTGTTTAACCTCCTAAAAGTTTATTTTAAAGATTTTGATTTATATTCTAGAAGAGAGCCAACTAGGGCAACTAGACCACAAATAACTGTTTTTTTCTAGTTCTGGTTCTTCTAATTTAATATATTTGACACCATATAAGATTCCAAAGAATTTTGCCAAACTTCCAGTAACATATGTTGCTGCTGGCAAAATTCTATGTCTGATGTATCCCATTGTTTTTTTCATTTTGTAATTGAACAGCTGCTCTGAAGTGGTGTGTCTGAACAGCTGTTGCATGTTACCTCTTAGTAGTAACTGTATATATATTTTTGTCGTCAAAATATTTATGATAATCATAAGATTTTTATACTATGAAATCCTGTTTAAGAAATGGAAAAGGTACTGGAAAAAGTAGGATTAAATAAACGTGAAATAAAAGTGTATTTAGCTTTGTTAAAGCTTGGAACTACAACAAGTAAGGCAATTATAGAGAAAACAAGTTTCCATAGACAAATTGTTTATGATGTTTTAGAAACACTTATCGAAAAAGGCCTTGTGTCTTTTGTTATTGAATCCAATCGAAAGCATTTCAAAGCATCAGATCCCAATCAATTTATTAATTTTTTTAATAAAAAACAGCAAGAAATTGAGAATCAAAAGAAAGAATTTAAGAATATTGTTCCAGAACTAGAGAAATTAAGAAATAAAGTTTCAGAAATCCAAGAAGCTACTGTTTTTAGGGGTGTAAAAGGCATAAAAACACTATTAAATGATATGTTAAATTCAAAAGAAGTTTTTACTATTGGTTCTTCTGACTTGGAAGCAGAAGCTTTCAAATATCATTTAGAATTTAATATTCCACAATTTCATAAGATAAGAGAGCAAAAAAAGATTTTTTTTAAAGTTTTGTTAAGTGAAGAATGGAAGCCTAGAGTTAGGGAGTTAAATAAGATGAAATATACAGAATCAAAAGCTCTTCCTAAAGAATTTACATCTAATTTTTCTATAAACATATATGAAAATAAAGTTTCCATGATTTTATGGGGAAGTCAACCTTTTGGTATCTTGGTTAAAAGTCAAGAAATTTCAGATGCTCAAAGAAAATACTTTAATATTTTATGGAAAATAGGAAAAAAATAAAAAAACAGAAATTAGTATAAAACAAATTTTCCATTTCTGATTTGGTAGATCTCAAATTCTTTTCCAGTGACTTCTCCGTAGTTATCAAACTGCACAACACCTGTTGCTCCATAGTAAACGGTTCTGTAAAGTTCATTCTTTACTTTTTCACTTTCAATAGAATCTGCGTTTTCTACAGCTTTTGCAAGAACAGTTAGTGCATCAAAACCATAATCACTAAACAAAGAGGGTTCTTTACTATATCTTTGTTGAAACTTTGTATTATAGTTCATGTAATCTGTTTGTTCTGCATAAAAAGGTACTAAAACACCTTCAGCTGCAGATCCAGCTGCTTCTACTAAAGATTCATCATTAAGTTCAACAGAACCAATAACTTGTGACTCTATTCCATACTCTTTAATCTGTTTAAGAATATTTGGAAATTCTTTTCTAGCTACAACAACTAAAACTTCAGGATCTTTGGCCTTTAGTTTTGTTAGTTGAGATCTAAAATCAGAATCACTAGCTTCAAAAGTTTCTGAATAGACTTTTTCTGAGAAACTCTCTGTAAAAGCATCTTTAAAACCAATTCCAAAAGCATCATTTACATAGAGGATACCTGCACTACCCGAATCAAGTTCTTTTGCTAGATTAGCTATTTCAACAGCTTGATATGCATCAGATGGAATTACTCTAAATACATAATCCCCTGCTTCTCTTAGGGTTGGAGAAGAAGCTATACCAATTATAGTTAAAGTTCTTGTCTGATCTGCTAAGGGAACTGCTGCAGATGTAGCACCACTTCCTTCAGCAGCTATCACAAAATCTACTTTATCTATATTAATGAACTTGTTCATAGCTGTTACAGCTTCTTTTGAATCTAGATGTGTATCTTCATAGATAAGTTCTATTTGCATGTTCAAAAGACCTTGTTCATTAATCTCTTGAGCAGCAAGATCTAGACCATCTTTCATTGCTTGTCCATAGATAGCTGCATCTCCTGTCAGAGGGGTGAAAACACCAATCTTAATACTTTCAGATTTCACAGTATTACCTGTAAAACTAACAAGCAAGATTACTATAAGTGCAACTAGTAAGATGCTAAGAACTGCTATGCTTGTTTTTCGTTTCATTTAACCTCCTAAAAATTTAGTTAAACAGCTGCTCTGAAGTGGTATGCCTGAACAGCTGTTTTGTTACTGAGTAATAAGAAAAATACACATAAATAAAGCTTTTTTTAGGATATTCTTACTTTTGGGTAAGATTTATAAACTAATTACACATATGTTAAATATGAAAGTAAAATTAGATATAAAAGATAAGAAAATTCTAGAACTATTAGAGCAGAACTCTAGATTAAGTAACAGTCAGATTGCTAGAAAAGTTAAATTAAGTAAACCAGCTGTCGAGTATAGATTAAAAAGATTTGAGAGAAATAAACTTATATTTTCTTTTCAAACAGCTATTGATTTTACTAAATTAGGTTATTCCCAATACAAGACATATTTTAAATTTCAGAATGCTACTCCTTCAAATGAAAAAGAGATCATAGATTACTGGAAAAAATCAAAAAATGTTATTTGGATTGCGGAAATAAGAGGTAATTGGGATCTTTCTGTATCTATCCTAGCTAAATCTAATTTTGAATTTGGCCAGATTCTAAACAAGTTTATGAATAGTTTCTCTCAATTTATTTTAAAAAAAGATGTTTTACTAACAGAGTACTCTCCTTACTATGCTGTCCAACATCAAAAAAAAGGATCTGAATTTGTTTATGGAAAACCTGCTGAAACATACAAGATAGATGAAATAGATTCTAAAATTTTAAAAATTCTTTCAACAGATGCAAGAATCTCTATTCTTGATTTAGCTAAAAAAACTAAACTCTCTAGAGACATAGTTAATTATCGAATTAAAAAATTATTAAAAAATGAGATTATAGTTCAGTATAAACTTATTCCAGATTTTGATAAGTTGGGTTTTTTTTATTATAAAGTTATATTTAGAACTAAAAATTTAAATGAAAAAGAACAAAAGAGACTTGAAAATTATCTAGTTGAACATAAAAAAGCAAAACAACTCTTAAAACTTATAGGATCTTGGGATTTTGAAATAGAATTTGAAGTAGATAATGAAGATGAACTCTATAAGGTCTTAAATGAATTAAGAAAAGAATTTTCTAATATAATAAGAGATTTTAGTATCATAAGAGTAAAGAAGACACACAAGTTCAATTACTTTCCATTTTAATCCATATATCCTTTTCTAGTCCCATAAGTTATTAGGGGGGTCATTGTTAATCCAGTAATATTAGATAAGATTATTGATTCCAATGGTTTTGGTGTTCCTCCAAGATAATGCACAGATAACATAATTGCATTTGAAAAAAAGAAAGGAAGTGCCAATCCTAACCCATATGCAAGAAAAGGATTTTTAATTTTTGCCATATCCTGACAGAGTTTTGCTGCGATTCCAGACATTAAAAATTTAGAAGAAAAGTGTCTTGAAGCGGCAAAAGCCGCTGGTTCTATTCCATACGGAAGATTAACTAAAAAAACATAAGTAGAATCTGTTGTTGCCTTAGTTAAACCTAATTTTGGATTAATCATATTATAAAATAATGTTTGTGCTCTTTCCAACAAAGTTTTTTTTAACATTTTAAAGAATTAATATTCTACAAATTGTCCATCTCTTATAATCTTAATAAAGAATTCTTTTCCTCTTGTGTCTCCATTTTTATCAATATAAACAGCACCATAAACACTTTTGAAATTTTTTATATGATATAATTCTTCTTTAATACATTCTGTATCTTCTCCGCATTCTTCCAATGGTTCTTCTAAAAAATTAATAGCATCATATAATGTTGCAACATCTAACTTTGGAAAAAAACCATATTTTTCTTTATATTTTTTAAAAAACTTTCTAGCTGTTTCTGTAAAAGCATTTCCTTCTTCAGATCCAAGTGGTTTTGGATAAATAATTCCTTCAGCAATTTGTGGGTTAATGTAATCAAAAAGTGAATTACTTTCAATACATACATAATCTGGAACTATTATTTGTCCTACAATTCCTAATTCTTCTTTTTGTTTTATGATTAAAGCATTTATCTGATAATATATGCTAGCTGAAAAAATAATTTTAACATTTTTTTCTTTTAATCTAATTAAATTTGTTCTAAAATCTTTTTGATCAGCTGAAATGTACTCTACAAAAAGTTTTTTACCATTTCTTTCAAAATAAGGCCTGATTATATTAATCATCCCTTGTGTATATGCGCTATTTTCCGCAATTATTCCAGTATCT
>Ga0272442_10008967_pt1 | contig 12571 bp, 9 predicted proteins | sample SSMForm2O_FD_200262 | JGI IMG/M metagenome (GOLD analysis project Ga0272442, IMG submission 200262) | Marine sediment archaeal communities from Little Sippewissett salt marsh, Falmouth, MA, United States - SSM-Form-2O | ecosystem: Environmental > Aquatic > Marine > Wetlands > Sediment ... | reverse complement strand
CACCAGGACCCCGGCTTTCTCGATGTCGTCGTCAACAAGAATCCGGAGGTGACCCGGATCTACCTGCCGCCTGACGTGAACTGCCTGCTGTCGACAGCGGACCATTGCCTGCGCAGCCACAACGACATCAACGTGATCGTCTGCGACAAACAGATGCATCTGCAGTATCTGGACATGGATGCGGCGATCAAACACTGCACCAAGGGTGTGGGTATCTGGGACTGGGCCAGCAACGACCACGGCGAGGAACCTGATGTGGTCATGGTCGGCTGTGGTGACATTCCGACCAAGGAGGCCCTGGCCGCGACGGCGCTGTTGCGTGAGCACTTCCCGGATCTGAAGCTGCGCTTCATCAACGTGGTCGACCTGTTCCGCATGACGACAGACAACGAACATCCGCACGGCTTGTCACATCGGGATTTCGATAGCCTGTTCACGATCGACAAGCCGATCATTTTCAACTTCCACGGCTACCCCTGGCTGATCCATCGCCTCGCCTATCGCCGGACCAACCACCGCAACCTTCATGTTCGCGGCTACAAGGAAAAAGGCAACATCAACACGCCGCTGGAGCTCGCGATCAGCAACGAGATCGACCGCTTCAGTCTCGCCATTGACGTCATCGACCGCGTGCCACGCCTGCACGTCGCCGGCGCGCACGTCAAGGAGAAGCTGCGAGACATGCAGATCGACTGTCGCAACTACGCGCACGAACATGGCGTTGACAAGCCGGAGATCAACGACTGGACGTGGCCATACTGAATCCGACAAGACGTACAAACGAGCCCGCCGGCCCTGTGGCTCGAGCGTTGATCCAGCCAACCCGACAGATGAGAGAACAGCAATGAGCACCTTAATGACCCCAAGCCCTGAAGTTGAGGAAACGCACCAGCACACGCGTACCAGTATGACGGTCGAGGCGATGAAACGCGCCTTTCTCGACAACCTTTTTTATATTCAGGGCCGATTCCCCGACGTTGCGACCGACCATGACCTCTACATGGCTGCTGCCTACACAGTCCGCGACCGCATGCTGGAGCGCTGGATCAAAACCGCTCAGAGTTACAAGGGTGCCGGCGCCCGCACGGTCTGCTATCTGTCTGCAGAGTTCCTGCTCGGCCCACACCTGCAAAACAATGTGATAAACCTGGACATCGCCGATAAAGTCGAAGTGGTCGCCAAAGAGCTGGACCTCGATATCGAAAAGATCATCGAGCAAGAGGAAGAGCCCGGGCTCGGCAATGGTGGTCTTGGGCGCCTGGCCGCGTGTTACCTGGACTCCCTCGCGACCCTGCAGATTCCTGCCATCGGCTACGGGATCCGCTACGAGTTCGGCATATTCGACCAGCGCATCGAACATGGCTCGCAGATCGAAATCAGCGACCTCTGGCTGCGCAATGGCAACCCGTGGGAGATCGCCCGACCGAAACTGCGTTTTCCGGTCGGCTTCGGCGGGCATACCGAGCAATATTCCGACGACAGTGGTAACCTGCGCGTACGCTGGATCCCCGAATTAGTCGTTAACGGCGTCGCCCACGACACGCCGATCCTGGGTTTTCAGGTCGGCAATACCAACCTGCTGCGCCTGTGGCATTCGGAAGCTGCAGCATCCTTCGACTTTCAGGCTTTCAACAGCGGCGATTACTACGGCGCAGTTGAATCCAAGGTCATTGCGGAAAACATCAGCAAAGTGCTCTATCCGAATGACGAGCCGGTGGCCGGCAAGGAGCTGCGCCTGCGCCAGCAGTATTTCTTCGTTTCCTGTTCGCTGCAGGACATGATACGACTGCACCTTAAGCTCGCGCCTAACCTCGACAATTTCCACGAAAAATTTGCGGCTCAACTGAATGACACCCATCCCGCGGTCGCGGTGGCCGAACTGATGCGATTGCTGGTTGATGAACATCATTACCCTTGGAACAAAGCCTGGGACATCACCCGCCAGACCTTTGCCTACACCAATCATACCCTGCTGCCCGAAGCGCTCGAAACCTGGTCACTCGACCTGTTCGGCCAATTACTGCCACGCCACCTTGAGATCATTTATGAGATCAACCAGAACTTTCTCGACCAGGTGCGCATGCAATATCCGTTCGATAACGAACGCATTGCACGCATGTCGCTGATCGCGGAGGACGGGCAAGCGAGAATACGCATGGCCCACCTGGCTACGGTCGGCAGTTTTGCGGTCAACGGTGTCGCCGCGTTGCATTCCGAGCTGCTGAAGTCCACCGTGATGAAGGACTTCTACGAACTCTGGCCCGAGAAATTCCACAATGTCACCAACGGTGTCACACCGAGACGTTTCGTGCTGCTGAGCAATCCAGGACTCGCTGAAATTCTGAGCCGGGTTGCGGGCCCTTCGTGGGCCAGGGACCTCACCAGCCTCGGCTCGCTCGAAGCCCATGCTGACGACAGCGGCTTCCACGACGAGTGGCAGGCCATGAAGACGAAAGCCAAGCAGCGTCTCGCGAAGTTGATCGCGCAACGGACCGGGATCCAGGTCGATCCGCAATCCCTGTTCGACATTCAGGTCAAGCGTATCCACGAGTACAAACGCCAGCACCTGAATGTGTTGAACATCATCAGCCTTTACCATCGGATCAAGCAGAACCCCAACCTGGACGTCACACCGCGCACTTTCATCTTTGGCGGCAAGGCCGCGCCGGGCTACTACATGGCCAAGCTGATGATCAAACTGATCACGTCAGTTGGTAACATCATCAACAACGACCCCCAGGTCAATGGACTGCTCCGCGTCGTGTTCTACCCGAACTTCAACGTCAAGAACGCGCAGCCGATATACCCGGCAGCCGATTTGTCGGAGCAGATCTCGTTGGCCGGCAAGGAAGCGTCCGGCACCGGCAATATGAAATTCTCGATGAACGGTGCACTGACGATCGGTACGCTGGACGGCGCCAACGTCGAAATCCGCGAGGAGGTCGGCCACGAGAACTTCTTCCTGTTCGGCCTGACGGTGGAAGACGTCATGCGAACACTGAACGAGGGCTACCATCCGCTGGACATCTACAACAGCAACGATCAGATCAAAGAAACCATCGACCTGATCAACTCCGGATTGTTCTCACACGGCGATACTGGCCTGTTCCGCCCGCTGACCGACAACCTGGTCCATCATGATCCGTTCCTGCTGCTGGCCGACTTCCCGTCCTACGTCGATTGCCAAAACGACGTCGACGCCGCCTACAAGGACAGGCAACGCTGGAACCGGATGTCGATTCTGAATGTCGCCAGAATGTGCAAGTTCTCCTCGGACCGATCGATTCAGGAGTACTGCGACAATATCTGGAAGGTAAAACCAACGCCGGTTTCGCTTTGATCAGCAGCTGGTTTAAACGCAAAGGCGCAGAGACGCAGAGGACGCAAAGGGCTGAGTTGTTTTAATGGCTGACGGGTTTTATCCAAACTGCATCGATGGCCCACATCACAGACAAAATGATTAAAGCATCCTCAATATAATTCGTTTTTCTCTGCGGTCTCTGCGTCTTTGCGCCTCTGCGTTGAAAACAGCGATCCGTCGAAGCGTGTAGGGTGCGCCGTGCGCACCACCGGTGGCCATTCAATTTGGGAACAAATTGACAGCTGGTAAAAACGCCAAGGACGCAAAGGCGCGGAGAACGCAAAGAAAGGATGATTGCATTCAGAGATTGGGGCAAACAAAGTCATTTTGCGAACCTTCATTGCAGTCTGAAGAGAATCCGCCATCGAGTGAAACAACAAATAACTTTGCGTCCTCTGCGTCTTTGCGCCTCTGCGATAAGAAACAGAACCCCGCCGAAGAACCTCACGTCATTGCGAGCGCAGCGAAGCAATCTCCCGCTTCTGCAGACAACTCATAGTCTGCCGCGCGATCTCCAGCTCTTCATTGGTCGGTATGACCAGCAAGCTGACGCGACTCGAATCGCTGTGAATATCAGGACTTTGTCTGTCTTTCAGATGATGATTTTTCTGTTCATCGATTTCAATCCCTAATGCGCCCAGGTCGGTGCAGCACTGCTCGCGTGTGCGGGCGTCATTCTCTCCGATGCCGCCGGTGAACACGATGGCATCCAGGCCACCCATGGCAGCCCAGTAGGCGCCGATGTACTTTTTGATCCTGTAAGCGAACATGTCCAATGCCAGCTGCGCCCTGGCATCACCAGCATCCGCGCGTTGATGAACCTCGCGCATGTCATTGGTACCGCAGATGCCTTTCAGACCGCTTTGCGTATTGAGCACTGACTCGATCTCGTCGGTGCTCATCCCGGTCGCACGGCCAAGATAAAAAGGGATGGCCGGGTCGATATCACCGCAGCGCGTGCCCATGACAAGCCCCTCGAGCGGCGTCAGGCCCATCGAAGTGTCGATGCTTTGCCCGCCGGAGATCGCGGCTACGCTGGCGCCATTGCCCAGGTGCAGCGTGATCAGTTTCAGCGATTCCAGCGGCTGCCCGAGCCAGGAGGCTGCCTTGGCCGCAACAAAGCAGTGCGATGTGCCGTGAAAACCGTAGCGGCGGACTCGAAACTCCTCATAAAGCCTGTCCGGCAAAGCGTAACGATAGGCATGCGGTGGGATCGACTGATGAAAAGCGGTATCGAATACCGCAACCTGCGGCACAGCCGGCGCCTGTTGGAGTGCGACTTCGATGCCTGTCAGGTTCGCCGGATTGTGCAGCGGCGCCAGGGGTATCATCTCCCTGATGCGATTCAACACAGCATGATCGATGATCTCTGGCTCACGAAAAGACTCGCCCCCGTGGACCACACGATGACCGATCGCGGAAAGCTCCGACCACTCGGTGACTGCGCCGCTCTGCTGCAAGACTGCGCCGATGCGCGACAGTCCGTCACGGTGATCAGTCACATGGCACTGATCGACGCGCCTTGCAGAATCCGCTCTATTGTGTACCTCGTGAGCATGGACGCCCGCCGCATCGCCGATGCGCTCGACGGCACCAGAGGCGAGCACCCTGCTCTGCTCCATATCGAACAGCTGATACTTGATGGACGAGCTGCCCGAGTTGATTACCAGTACCTTGATCATTGTAAGCTCTTCCTTCCCAGAGGTTGATCCGGGGATGCCAGCCCGCCAGCACAGGTCACGTTTCTCGACCCGGTCCCTCGTTTCAATCATTCACGCCGCAGCAGAGCAGATGTTCCTCGTGCGTGTGATCCTGCAAAAACTCGGCAAAGTAATTGTTGAGTTTGTGGAAACGGAATAGCAGAGTGATGCTGTCTTTCTTCGACTTTTTCACCAGTGATGATGGGTCAAAATAGGATTTGGCATTATCCACCGTGAGCACAAAAGGCGGCTTTCCATCCCTGACCAGCAGGTAACTCATAACCAGGGCGCCGACACGGTGATTGCCTTCGATGAACAGCTGGGGCCGGCTCAGCATGCGGATATAGATGCCAGCAGAGCGTTTCCAGATCGATGCACCCTTGTGCTTTTCATGCCATTCGATCACGTCCTGTATGCCGCCTCGCCTGCTGTCATAGAAATGCTTCTCGGTAGCAGCCATGTGTTTTTCAAACTGCGCACGCGTGCCAGGATCGAGACCGCAAAGCACGAGACTGTTGAGCTCCAACAAATGTTTCAGATTGCCCGGCGCAAGCAGATCGAGCCCTTTTTCGAGCGCGTTGTCGATACAGGCGTAACCGGCCATCATATTGATAAGCACTTGGTCGTCGAGATTGTCCCTGCGCATTTGCAGGTGGCTGTTAATGTCCGAAAAATTACGCTGCACATCGCGCAATGTTGATTCGATCGCTGTCAGGTTGAGGCGGTAGCCCTCCAGGTTCGGGTCGATCGCATCCACCTGGGTTGTGCTAATGATCGCAGCAATGCAAGAGGGTACTGAAGAATCTGCCTTTGTTTTGGACATGATCCCCCGGTCAATGATGCACCCTGTCGACAACCTCGGATGCTCGGGCGACCATCGTGCTCGGTACCGGAATGTAGCCGATCTCCTTGGCGTAGTCTTGCCCGCGGCTCAGCCCCCACCAGACGAAGTCCTTGATCGCGTTCGCTACCTTGTCGTTAGGATATTTGTTGTACAGCAGCAGCCAGCTATAGCTCACGATCGGGTAGGAGCCGTCGCCATCAGGATCGGGAATGAAAACACGTAGGTTCCTCGGAATTTTTGGCGAGCCGTCCTGCAATGCCAGCTGCCCGCTCTCGGCCGTCGGCTGCACGAACCGGCCTGACTTGTTCTCCAGTCTCGCCATCGGCAGCCCGAGCCGCTTGGCGAAGCCGTACTCAACATAGCCGATCGAGCCCGAAGTGAGTTTGATCCGGCCTGCGACCCCATCGTTGCCCCGTGCGGCAGACGCCCGCCCTGGCCAGTCGATCAGCTTGCCCGTGCCCGGCCCATCGCGCCAGGCCTCACTGACAGTGCTCAGGTGATTGGTAAAGGCGTAGGTGGTTCCGCTGCTATCGAGTCGCACCACAGGGGTGATCTCCATGTCCGGTAGACGTATATCCGGGTTGCTCGCGACGATACGAGGATCGTTCCACCGGGTTATCTTGCCCAGGAAGATATCCACGTAAACGTCACGTTTGAGCTGGATTTCTTGTTCAAGACCCCAAATATTGTACGCCAGCACGACCATACCCGCGGTCACTGGTACCATCTTGACGCCAGCTTCGACGCGCGCTATTTCATCATCCTTCATTGCGGCATCACTGGCACCGAAATCGACCTCGCCGGCGATGAAGCGTTTGATTCCCTCGCCACTGCCAACAGCATCATAGCTGAAGCTCAGTTCGGGATGCTCGGCCGTATACATTTCCATCCAGCCATTATACAGCGCTGCGGGAAAGGTCGCACCAGCGCCGTGGATGCTCAGCGCCCCGCTGCCGATGCGGGATTCTTCGGGCGGGTCCGCACACGAGATCATCAACCCTGCGGCTATCAGCAGCGTCACGGCGATGGCTGCAGCTCGACGCGCGATTCTCATGGCTATTCTCCCTTCAGCTGAACTCGCCCGCAACGTATTGGCGGGTGAGTTCTTCCTGCGGATTTTCGAAGACCTCTGTGGTGTTACCCATTTCGACCAGATAGCCGGTACGGCCACCCTCAGAGATATCGACCCCGAAGAATGCAGTGGTGTCGGCGACGCGCATCGCCTGCTGCATGTTGTGTGTCACCAGAGCCACTGTGTAGCGTTCCTTGAGTTCGAGCATCAATTCCTCAATCTGGCGTGTCGCGATCGGGTCCAGGGCCGAGCAGGGCTCGTCCATCAGCAAGACATCCGGTTCGGTCGCGATAGCGCGGGCGATGCAGAGCCGCTGCTGCTGCCCGCCGGACAGAGACAGGCCACTGTTTTTGAGCTTATCCTTGACCTCGTTCCACAGGGCTGCGCGCTGCAGAGCTTTCTCGACTTTCTCCTCAAGATCGCCCTTGAAACGATTCAGGCGCAGTCCGAATGCGACGTTGTCGAAGATGCTCATCGAAAAGGGATTAGGCTGCTGAAATACCATGCCGATGTAACGCCGCACCACCACCGGATCGATCTTTTTGCCGTAGATATCCTGGCCCTTGTAGGTAACCTTGCCTTCGAAGCGGAAGATGTCGATCAAGTCGTTCATGCGGTTGAGGCTGCGAAGCACGGTACTCTTGCCGCAACCGGAGGGGCCAATAAAACCGGTGATCTTTCCCTTTTCGATCGGAACATCACTGCTTCGCACAGCAAGAAAATCACCATAAAAAATCTTGTCGAGCTTGCAGTCCATGACCACTTCACCTTGGGGGCTGAACTGCGCAGACGTGCCGAGCGCCGCTTCTGGGTTTGCATTCATCTTGCTTTCCTCCTATTTCAAGGGTTAAACCTTGGGCTGCCCGAACAGGCGGGCCAGGATGTTGAACACCAGCACGATCAGTACCAGCACCAGCGATGCGGCCCAGGCGAGCTCGATCTGGTTGTCAAATGGCATGCCGGAGAAGTTGTAGATCAGAATCGACAGCGAGGCGGTCGGTTCCGCCAGTTCGGAAATATAGTAGTTGCTGAACAAGGCTGTGAACAACAGCGGCGCGGACTCGCCGGCCGCGCCCGCAACAGCGAGCATCACGCCGGTCAACACACCCGGCAGGCCCGTGGGCAGTACGACTTTCCTGATCACCTGGCTGCGGGTACAGCCCATGCCGAAGGCTGCGTCCTTCATGCGCTGCGGCACCATTTTTAATGCCTCCTCGGCGGTCAGCACCACCGTCGGCAGCATCAATACCGCCAGTGCGATACCGCCAGCCCAGGCCGAATACGTGCCCATCAACAGCACCACGGCCGCATAGGCGAACACACCCGCCAGGATCGACGGCATGCCGGTCAGCACCTTGGCCAGAAAGCGCGAGAGACTCGCGATCTTGCTGCTCGGGTCGAGTATGGCCAGATAGATCGCGGCGAGTATGCCCAGTGGCACGCTGGTGATCGCGGCGATGCCCACCATGACCAGAGTGCCGACGATGGCATTGCCAAAGCCGCCGCCCATCTCAAAACCTGCCGGCGGCAGCGCGGTGAGCGCTTCCAGATCCAGACGGGCCCCACCCTGCACAAGCAGCATGTAGATCACAGAAAACAGCGGGACGCTGGCCAGAATCGCTGCGATCCAGGTCAGCGTGGTCAGCAGTCCGCTCTTCAGCGCACGCCTTTCAAAAATCTGGCGGTTCAGACTCGTCAGCTCCGATTCTTCTGCGGTCGCAGTCAGTTCAGCGTCGCTCATTTCTTGCCCTCGAATTTGCGCATGGTCATCTGCTGGATCATCAGACCCAGCACGTTAACGACGAAAGTAATTGCCAGCAATACCATGGCGGCATACATCAGGGCTTCCACCTCGATTCCACTCGCTTCCGGGAAATTGGAAGCCAGCAAAGAGGCCAGCGTGTTGGCGGGCGCGAACAGCGACACACTGATCTGGTTACTGTTGCCGATCAGCATCGCCAGAGCCATGGTTTCCCCGAGAGCGCGGCCGAAGCCGAGCACCAGAGCGGCGAGAATACCCGACGAAGCGGTGGGCAGCATGACCTTCAATATCGCCTCCCACCGTGTCGTACCCATACCGTAGGCGGCCTCTTTGACCTTGTAAGGAATACGCCGGAAGGCATCAACCGAAATCGCCGCCACGGTCGGCAGGATCATTATCGCCAGCACCAGCGCTGCCGGCGCCATGCCCGGTCCGTTCAGACTGCTACTGAACAGTGGAAACCAGCCGAGGGTTTCGTGCAGCCAGTCCGCAGTTGGTCGTAACAGTGGGATAAGTACGTAGATACCCCAGAGTCCGTAGACAACGGAGGGAATGGCGGCCAACAGCTCGACGATGGTGCGGAATACCGCAGCCAGTCTCGCGTGAATGAACCCCTGTGTCAGGAAAATCGCAATCGCGATGCCGAGAATACCGCCCAGAAGCAGGGCCAACAGCGAACTGTAGAGCGTGCCCCAGATCTCGGGTAGGACGCCATAGTCACCCTTGGAAACATCCCAGGTCGTGCCGGTGATGAATCCAGCGCCAAATTCATTCATCGCCGGCAGCGCCTGGCCACCGATCTTCCATAGAATGTAGGCCACGAGCACAATAATCAGCATCGCGCAGGTGTAGGCGACGAAGCGAAACAAGGCATCGCCGGCATAATCACTGGCAGAGGGTGGGCCAGATATCGCGTTGGCCGTATCAGCCGATTGAAAAGGATCGCTTGCCATCATCAATTGCTCGTTCGTGGCTCCAACGGTAGAACCTGGTGCGTACGAGACGGAATCCCGGGGTTGGCACGCGCCAGCCCCCAATGATCCCGTCGGTTTGGCCGTTCAGATGCTTACTGAATCAGCTTTGAAGCATCACGGACTTTGGCGATCACGTTATCCGGGAGCGGGATATAGCCCATTTTATCGGCGGACTTCTGGCCCTCGGTCAAGCAATACTCAACCAGATCACGCAGTACCTGCGCCTTGGCGTCGTCCTGTTCCTGGTAGAACAACATCCAGGTAAAGGTAGCGATCGGATAAGCTTTCTCGCCCGCCGGATCGGACACCCAGGCAATCAGGTTGGGCACTTCGGAATTGGGCAACGTGCCGGTCGGGAACTCCGCACTAGCCAGCGCAGCCGCACCGGACTCCGCACCCGCCGCGACGAAATTGCCGGACTTGTTCTCCAGCATGGCGGTTGTCGCCCCGGTTAGCTTGGCATAGCCGTATTCGATATAGCCGATAGAGCCGTTATTCTGTTTGACCTGGGCCGTGATGCCGTCGTTCTTTGGCGCCTTGATAAACCGGTTGTTCGTGGGCCACTGCACGGTCTTACCTGTACCCACGCTGTCGGCGAATTCTTTGTTGATCGCAGACAGGTGCTTGGTGAACACGTAGGTGGTACCGCTGGAGTCGGACCGCGTCACGACCGTAATTGGCTGGTCCGGCAACTTGACGCCGGGATTGGCGTCGGCGATTCTCGGATCGTTCCACTTGGTGATTTTCCCCATGAAAATCGCGGGATACACATCTCGCGGCAGCTTCAGTTCCTTTACGCCCCTCAGGTTGTAAGCGAGCACCACCTCTCCGGCAGTCATTGGCAGCAGGACACTTCCCTTATCGACCTTTGCCATTTCTGGCTCTGACATGGCCGCATCGCTGGCGGCAAAATCCACCGTGTTGTTGATGAAATCCTGTATGCCGGCACCGCTACCTTTGGCCTGATAGTCGACGCGAACGCCTTTGTTCTCCTTGCTGAAGTCCTTGAACCACTTGGAGTATATCGGGAATGGGAAGCTGGCGCCGGAACCGATGAGTTTTACCTCGGCATTAGCGGTGGTGCTTAACGCGGTCGTGAACAGACACAATAGAACCAAAACACCTTTTGTGATGGATTTAGCTTTCATTTACTGAAGTCCTGTGGTTATTGATAGAGGTCGATGCAGAAACCCTACAGACGCTGAAGCTTATCCTCGATTTGTGCAGATAATGTTACGAAATCATGTCGTTTTTGTGACGCCGCGTTGAATGCCAGTCGAGACATCGCCAACAGGGCCGCGACCACCGTTGGCCTGTAAAACCTGTGTTAGGCGAAGCTACCGCAGATTCAGCAAGTCGCTGTACAATCTGGTTGGCTTAGAGGAACAGAAACGGAAATCCGTTTGCGATGAATAACCGCTACCAGCGGGCAAGCGCTAGCCCGCCACCCACTGCAAAAGGTGTGTGATAGACTGAAGGCACGCAACGCATTCATGCTATCTCAGGCATCCGAAAAGAGTATGATTGAGGAGGTTGACCATGACACCACTGGATAAAGTTGAAGTGCTCTACCGTGACCTAGTCCATGGTTACGGGGATGCGAAAGATGGCGAGGTGCGAGCGGCCAGTAAATTGCTGATGGTCGCTCTGTACAATCTCAGCGAACACGCCGGCGATCAGTGGTCTGACATCGTCGAGGAGTACGTCGATATCCTCAAGAGCGATGCGGCACGCTTCGAGCAATTCATGCAATCGAATCGAAGTCATTTCGATGATGATGTCATGACGATCCCCGTGCTTAAACGCGGCAGCTTCCAGGCCTGAGTTTGTGCCCTTTGCATACGATACGGCCACCGATTGGCGTCGAACAGTTGAGCCCCTCGAGTTCAACTAGCTATGCACTCGACACAGAGTTGCACAGGCTGCTCTGTTGAAGTCGAGTCATTTTTGGTTTTTCAGGTTATGACTGTGCGCCGAAAAACAATCGCTCACACAGGCTGATGCGCTGCACGCCGCCAGTCGTGACAAAACCAACCGGTATTCTGGCAACAAAATGCGGGTTAGCACAATCGTACCACTGATCATCCCAGTACTTCTGGTCCTCACATTTCAGGTCGGTGCGGACGCATCTCGGCGTGTCGAGCAGCCAGCCGTGGCTACTGCAAAGCGCTCCATTGATTCCCAACCTATCGCGCCGGAGCGGTACAAGTCATTCGAAACTGCGAGTAATAACGGCTGTCCTCCGAGCCCAGCACGATGCACCTGGCAGCACACCTACGGCGGCATGCTCGAGGACAAAGCCTACGGCGTGGCGACGACCAGTCAGGATGGCGTTGTCGTTGCCGGCCATACACGATCGCTTTCTGGCCATCAGTATGATGGCTGGTTGCTGCACTTGGATCGTTCCGGCGACACGCTCTGGGAACGAAGACTGGGGGGACCATTGACCGAACATGCTTACGGCACTGTCGTGATGGGCGATAAGATTGTGATGGCGGGTTTGACCCGTTCAAGAGCACGCGGTGACAGCGATGCCTGGGTTGTCTGCCTTGATCTTACCGGCAAGACCCTATGGGAGCGAATATTGGGCGATCTCGGCAATGACAAGGCGAGGACGGTTGCAACGACCGGGGATGGGCACATCCTCGTCGCAGGCACATCTCAGCAAAGCGGGAGTTCGAATGACGATGGCTGGCTGATGCAACTCCGACAGGACGGAACCGTGCTTTGGGAAAACAGATACGGTGGCCCAGAAGACAATGGCATATTTCACGTCACCGCACTGATGGATGGCGGGATTGCCGCGGTCGGCTACGCTGACAAAGGCGGCGAGGAAAGCTATCAGTTGTGGGTTCTGC
>Ga0272442_10008966_pt1 | contig 12572 bp, 8 predicted proteins | sample SSMForm2O_FD_200262 | JGI IMG/M metagenome (GOLD analysis project Ga0272442, IMG submission 200262) | Marine sediment archaeal communities from Little Sippewissett salt marsh, Falmouth, MA, United States - SSM-Form-2O | ecosystem: Environmental > Aquatic > Marine > Wetlands > Sediment ... | reverse complement strand
AAATCATCGGGGCCCTGGGCGTGGCGGGTTCCCCTGGGAAACCGCCTGGAACTCTATGTGGAGAGGGGAAAAGGGGAAAAAGGAAACTCCGTTCAATGGGGTATCCGAAACCGTGATGAATTGAGAGGAGACACCCTGCCCGAGGCCTCCGGATGACCGCGGGCAAAACGTTCAGGAAATCCAGGGTCTGGGTATTGGGGGTGGCGGTCATTCCGATCCTGGCTTTTCTGACCTGGGACCTGATCCACTATGGGCGATTTATCGACGCCTTCTCCGGTGCCACACCCAAGGCCCTGCAGTATTCTCCACCCGGCGGTTTGGAACTCCTGGTGGACGGCCGGGTGCAACAACCCTGGCGGGTGACAACCCGAAGTATGCGGCTGCTGGCGCCGGTACGGGTGCGTACCCGGGAAGTGTCTCCCGAAGGTCGGCTCCAGGGTGCTTATGCCCATACCGGGGTGCCTGTGATGCATATACTCGCGGGTGTTGATCCCCGCCCTCTGGACCTGGATCCCGATGACCGTCCCCTGGACATGCTGGTGGTGTTTACCGCTCGTGACGGCAGACGCGCATTTTTCGCCTATGGAGAACTGGTACTGGCTGATGACGCCCTGCCGGTCACCCTGGCCTGGAAAAGGGAACCCGTGTTGCCGGAAAGGGGGGCCGAAACCTATAAGGGAAATATCCTGGCCGGAGAATTATCGGGATTGCGGCTGGTCTGCCCCCGGGAAGCGGATACTTCCCGGTATCTGGATGACGTGGTGCGTATGACCCTGACGGTTCCTTCTTTGCCCCGGCGGAAACTTCCGCCGGTGCGCAAACATTATAAGTGCCGATCCGATAGTATTACCTGCATTGACGGAGAGAAAAGCCTGGGACAAGTATCTCTCTCGGGTGTACGCGGCCGGGTATGGCCGGCATGGTTCCGCATCGGGCATGGAATGGGGATCCGCAATCCTAGGCTCGCGGCGGTGTCCGGAATCCCCCTGGGACCGCTGCTGCTGCGATGGTTCCCCGGATGCGACGCCGATGACTTTTTCCTGGTCAGTGGATGTGATGGATACCGGGTGCTTTTGAGCGGTCGCGAGGTATTCGCCGACCCCCGGGGAGATCGTTTCCTCCTGGTGGAAAAGGTGGACGGAATTCCGCCGAGGGATGGTATAATGCTGGGGGTATTCGGCGATTTCTACATTGATCGTTGTGTTCGGGGCGTATCCCATGTACTGCGCCTGTCCAGGGAAGCCCTGACATCGAGTTGACGGAAACCCGCTATCGTGTTATATTTTAACGTTATGGCTGAATGGAAATGTGGAACCTGAATCCAGTGAGGAGGATGATATGAAGGTGTTGATCGCATATTACTCACAGACCGGAAACACGGAAAAAATTGCCCGGGCGATATATGAGGCCGCCGAGAACGAGACCCGCGTTCTGGAAAAGGTCGATGAAGTCGATAACCTGGAAACGTACGATATGATTTTTTTGGGTTTCCCCATTCTGCATCATTCCGTTCCCGGAGATGTGGCAAAACTGCTTCAGCGCATACCCGAAAGCAAATCCGTGGCCATTTTCGCCACCCACGGCAGCATGCGGGGCGGGAAACTGGCGGTGGAAGGTTTCTACCATGCAGTCAGCCTGGCATCCAATCTGCGGATACTGGGGACTTTCGGTGCCCAGGGCCAGGTGAACCACCATGCCATGGATAAACTGATCCGGCTTCCGGAATATCGGGGCTGGCTGGAGGAGGCCCGGAGTGCGACGAATCATCCCGATAAGGGTGACATCGCGGATGCCATGGAGTTCGCCGCGGCCATGCTGGCCCTTGCCAATATGCACAGGTGAAGTTGAAAAGATGAAGAGGTAAAAAATAAACCGGCGAGGGGCAAGAGGCTATGGGCGAGTGGAAATGATCGCTTTTATACCACTGGCCCCTTGCCATCAGCCAACTGCCGATATCCTTAAGATTCTTTCGCCTTCGAACCGCCCTGCTTTTATGCCCCCGAGTTAATGCGGGTGAATTCTTGCCTGAGGTTCTCGGGGGGGGACTTTTCCAGCAGGCTGACCACCAGAATGGCCAGGGAGGAGAACACGAACCCCGGTACGATTTCGTAGAGGTCGAAAATGCCTCCGGAAATGGGTTTCCATATCAACACGGTCAGTCCGCCCACCACGATTCCCGCCAGGGCTCCGCGTCGGGTCATGCGCGCCCAGTACAGGGAAATCATTACCAGGGGGCCGAAGGTCGCGCCGAAACCCGCCCAGGCATACGCTACAAGTCCCAGGACACTGTTCTCCGGGTTCAGGGCCAATGCCAGGGCGGCCAGGGCTACCACGAGAACCGCCAGCCGGCTGATCCAGAGGAGCTCTCTTTCACCGGCCCGGGGACGAAGAATGACTTTGTAGAAATCCCGGGTGATGGCCGAGGATGTCACCAGCAATTGCGAGTCCGCGGTACTCATGATGGCGGCCAGAATGGCGGAGAGGAAGAGCCCCGCCGCCATGGGGTGGGCCATGCGCTCCACCAGCAGGATAAACACTTTTTCTGAATCGGGCCCGACCAGGGATTGCACCGGGAGTGCGGCCCCGGCCATTCCGGCGATGACCGCGCAGGCCAGGCTGATAACGACCCAGGTCATGGCGATATGCCGTGAACGGGGGATATGCCGGGGATTGCGTATGGCCATGAACCGGGCCAGAATATGGGGTTGGCCGAAATACCCCAGGCCCCACGCCAGCAGCGACACCACCGCCACCCAGGTGACGGCGGCTCCCGAAGCCGTGGTGAACGGGTCGAGAAGTTCCAGGTTCAAGCCTTTCAGGGCGGAAACGGTTTTTTCCAAACCGCCCTTGTTCAGGATCGCCAGTAACGGAACCAGGGTGATGGCCATGAACATGATGATACCCTGGAAGAAGTCGGTCCAGCTCACGGCCAGGAAACCGCCCATGAATGTATAGGTGATGATGACCAGCGCGCCCAGGATAAGGGCGGTAACATACGGCAGGTTGAATACCGTTGAAAACAGCTTGGCCCCGGCCACGAATCCCGAAGCCGTATAGATCAGGAAAAAAACCAGGATGAACAGGGCGGATACCACCCGCAAAAAATGGGAGTGGTCGTGAAAACGGCTCTCAAAATAATCGGGAATGGTCAGGGCGTTACCGGCTGATTCGGTGTAGAGACGCAGGCGCCGGGCCACGAGTTTCCAGTTGAGGTAAGTGCCGATCCCCAGACCCAGGGCGATCCAGCCCGCCTGGATTCCCGCCAGGTACGCGAAGCCCGGCAATCCCATGAGCAGCCAGCCGCTCATATCCGAGGCTTGAGCGCTCATGGCGGCTACCCATGAATTCAGGCCCCGGCCTCCCAGAATGTAATCCTCCAGGTTGCGGGTACGCCGGTAGAAGACCCAGCCGATGGCAAGCATGAATGCCAGGTACAATGCGAAAGCGACGATTACATGGATGTTGTTCATTGCCATTGCATAAATCCTTTATCAACCATAAGGGGTGAGCGCGGAGTTTATTATAGTGGGTACCGGAAAGAAAAGGAAAGCGGGGAGAAGGCGCCCGGATTCGGGCCGGGCACCTTCTCTTCGGGGCTACAGCCCCATTTCCTTAAGGATGTGGTCGGCCTTGGCCAGTTTTTCGGTTATAAACAAAACGTAGCGGATGTCCACGGAAATGGATCGCTGCATGTCGTTTTCGAATTTCCAATCCCCCGTGAGGGCTTCGTAGTTGCCGTCAAACAGAATGCCCGCCAGTTCACCCCGGGAGTTGAAAACCGGGCTGCCGCTGTTGCCGCCGGTACTGTCGACTTTGTGGGTGAAAGCGATCGGCACGTCGTGGAGGTCCGGGTGGGTCCAACGTCCGAAATCCTTTTTTTCATAAAGGGTTTTCAGCCCATCGGGAACAATAAAGGGCTCCTTGCCGGTTTCCTTTTCCATGACCCCGGCAAGAGTGGTGAATGGGGCGTAATGCACGGCGTCACGGGGTTCATACCCGGCGACATCACCCCAGGAGAATCGAAGGGTACTATTGGCGTCCGGGTAGAGTGGGGAGTCCGATCGGGTCTTGAGCGACTGGATGTACAGCCGCTGAAGGTCCCGCAGGCGGGCGTCCAGGTGTTCATCGCGTTTGCGTATCGCTTCGGATTGGGGGTACAGCCGGGCCGCCATGTCGAGCAGGGGGTCCTTTAAAGACTCGATTTCCTTTACCGACTTGGAGAAGAGGGATTGAACGAATTCCAGGTTTTTCAGCCGGGTTTCGGCATATGCCTTTTCCACGAAAGCGTCTATCCCGGCTTCACCTTTGGACAGGACTGATTCCAGTCCCGTGATCCGGCTTTCCCCGGGCAGCTTGGAGGCCTTGATGAGCATGCGTTTCAACAGGGCTTTGTCCGAGGGCTCATAGAAACTCATCAGGTAGAAGCGCAGTCGCTTCACCTGTCGCTGGATATCTTTTTCCGAGAACAGGGGATTCCTTTCGGAACGGGGTTTTTCCCGTTCCCGGGCGGTGCTGTAAGCGTTTACCGCCAGGGAAGTCATGGTGCCGCTGAGGCGGTTGACCAGCGAAAGTACATCGTCCCGGTCACGGGTTTTCGCCTTTTCCGCGTACACATCACCGATGGAAGGCAGTACTTTGCCGAATTTCTTCCACAGGCCGGGATCCTTTTTCAGGAATGCCTGGAGTTCCGCCTCGAACGCCTGCTTTTTTTCCAGGAATCCCGCCCGCTTCATGCCGTCGACATTGCCCTGGTAGTTCTTCATGGCGTTGTTGAGGCCCTTGATGAAACCCGCCACTTTCATACGCGCCACCATGGAATCATCCTGGAACGATTCCAGCAGCTTGATGGTTTCCTGGAAGAGCTGAATCCGTCTCGGGTAGTTGTATGCGAAACTCTCTCGCACCGCGTGGGAGGTACGGTAGCGGTACGTGCGGCCGGGAAAACCCATGATAAACGTGAAATCCCCATCCCGGAGGCCTTCCCGGGCGACTCGTATCCATGTGTCGGGCCGATAGGGGACATTGTCCTTGTGAAAGGCCCTGCCGCTGCCGTCGGGGGCCATATAAATGCGCAGGAAAGAGAAATCTCCGGTGTGGCGGGGCCACATCCAGTTGTCGATGTCGCCTCCGTAGTTGCCGATCGATTTGGGAGGCACATACACAACGCGCACATCGTCGTAACGGCGGTAAACGTACAGGATGAACCGGTCTCCCCGGAACATGGGAACCACCTGGGCTTCCAGGTCGGCATGTCCCTTCTCGATTTTATCCGTAATGCGGCGGATCAATCGCTTCTCGGCTTTGCCGCGTTTGACGGGATCCGGGATTTTCCGGAAGCCCCGGAAACGGTGGGTGATATCCTCCATTTTTTCCAGGATCCGCGCCGAATAGCCCGGAGCTTCCATTTCGTCCGCCCGGGTGCGGGCCAGGAATCCCCGGGTGATGTAATCGGTGCCCGCGGTGGAAGCCCGTTGTACGGCGCCGAAGGCCACGTGATGATTGGTCAATACCAGGCCCGCGGGACTGACGATTTCTCCGGTGGCGCCGAGCTTCACGATCGCCCTGGCCAGGCAGGGTTTGCCGGGAGTATAGATGTCGGCGGCGCTGATTTTCAGGCCGTGCTTTTGTAATTGCAGCTTCGGCAGCTGGTCAAGCAGCCACATGCCCTCTTCGGCGGCGACTCCCATGGTCAGGAAGCTCACCAGGGCTACCAAACATACGATTCGTTTCATGATCACTCCTCTCGGTTTTTTTCCGGGAATCCCGGGGATTCCCGGTATTAAGATCCATGTGGATACGTACGTAAACCGCCTGGATTTGGTTACTCTTTGAGTTGGAACCGGAGGTGCGCTACAATCCATGCATGAGTCCCGACGGAACCCTCGGATCCGAATCCGCGTATCCCCTGCCTGGAGGTATCGCCGCATGAGTCCAAAAGACCGCAATCCCCGTGATCCCCGCGACATTCCCCTGGGCGTAGCCCTGGTACCTGTATTGTTCCTGGTGGCCATGTTGTCGGTGACCATTATTGTGTTCAAGCTGGATGCCCATATCCCACTGATCTGCGCGTCCGCGGTGGCCGCCCTGGTGGCGGCGGCTTACGGCCATTCCTGGTTTCGAATCCGCGAAGGCATGATGCTGGGGATTCACCTGGCCATGGGCGCCATCCTTATTCTCATGGTTATCGGTACCATGATCGGTACCTGGATGCTGGCGGGCATCGTGCCGTCCATGATTTATTACGGCCTGCAACTCATCTCCCCCTCCATATTCCTGGTGGCCACCCTGATTATCTGCTCGATCGTCTCCCTGGGTACGGGATCATCCTGGTCCACCGCCGGAACGGTGGGCGTGGCCCTTACAGCGGTGGGACAGGGGCTGGGTATTCCCGCGCCCATGGTTGCCGGGGCGATCATCTCCGGTGCCTATTTCGGAGACAAAATGTCTCCCCTGTCGGATACGACGAATCTGGCTCCCGCGGTGGCGGGAACCGATGTTTTCTCCCACATCCGTCACATGGTGTATACCACCACCCCGGGATACCTGATTGCTCTGGTGTTGTACGCCCTTCTGGGATCCAGGTTTTCAACTGGTGAAATGCACGCGGGCCAGATCGATGGTATCCTGAAAGCCATTGATTCCAACTTCTATATCCACCCGGTACTGCTCTTGCCGCTGGTGCTGGTCATCGCCATGGTGGTATTGAAAATTCCCCCGTTGCCGGCATTGTTCGGCGGAACCTGCCTGGGAGGGCTGTTCGCGGTCCTGTTTCAGCATCAGACCGTGGCCAGGGTGTTCGCGGCCGCCCACTCGGGATACGTGGGGAATACCGGTACGAAGATGGTGGATGAACTCCTTACCCGGGGCGGCCTGGAGAGTATGATGAGTACCGTGGCCCTGATCCTGTGCGCCCTTTCCTTTGGAGGCATCATGGAGAAGTCGGGCATGCTCAATACCATTGCCCGGGCGTTACTCCATTTCGCCCGCAGCACCGGAAGTCTGGTGTTGACCACCGTGCTTTCCTGCATCGGCATGAACGCCATCGCCGCGGATCAGTACATGGCCATCGTGATTCCCGGCCGTATGTTCAAGAACGCCTTTGACGCCCGGGGGCTGGCACCCAAGAATCTCTCCCGTTGCCTGGAAGATTCAGCCACTATGACCTCTTCCCTGATCCCCTGGAACAGCGGGGGGGCGTTCATGTACGCCACCCTTGGGGTGTACCCCCTGCACTACCTTCCCTTTGCCTTCATGAACCTGGCCAACCCGCTGGTATCCATATTCTACGGCTACACCGGCATCACCATGACTCCCGCCGAGACCGCCGAAAGGGAAGAAAGCGATGATGCGGTTGACCCCGAGGGCTGATTTGATTTATAGTTATCGGGCGTCGATTACATTCCCCGGGCCATCATCTGGCCCGGTATCGAGGAGGACATTCCATGGACAGAGAAGTCAATTTGAATCCCAACCAGATCGTACGTCACCTGAATAAACCGGCCCGGGACTTCACCCGGGCGGACCTGGTCCGTTTTATCGAGGAGAAAGAAATCCGCCAGGTGAATTTCCGCTATGTGGGCGGTGACGGCCGTCTGAAAACCCTGAATTTCGTCATCAACAACAAGCGTCACCTGGAGCATGTCTTGTCAACCGGAGAACGGGTTGACGGCTCCAGCCTTTTCGCCTATATTCATGCCACTTCTTCAGATTTGTATGTTGTCCCCCGTTACCGCACGGCTTTCGTGAATCCCTTTACCGATATCCCGACCATCGACATCATGTGCTCATATTTCGACAGCAACGGAGAACCGCTGAAGAGCTCTCCGGAGAACCTGGTCCGGCGCGCGCACCGGGTGCTCAAGGAAAAGACGGGTCTGACCCTCCAGGCCCTGGGCGAATTGGAGTACTATCTGATATCGGAGATCGATTCCATCTATCCCATAGTGGAACAGAAGGGCTACCATGAATCCCATCCGTTCTCCAAGTGGGGATGCGTGCGCCGGGAAGCCCTCAGCGTCATCAGCGAGATGGGAGGGAGCATCAAGTACGGTCACGCTGAAGTGGGCAACATCATCCATGATGACCAGGAGATGGTTCAGCACGAGATCGAATTCCTGCCGGAAGATGTGGAGACCGCGGCGGACCAGCTGGTACTGGCAAAATGGGCCATCCGTGAAATCGCCTACAAATACGGCCTGGAAGTGAGCTTCGCCCCGAAAATCATCGTGGGGCACGCGGGCAGCGGCATGCACGTACATACCCGCCTGCTCCGGGACGGTAAGAGTGTCATGGTGCGGGATGGCTGTCTGAGTGACGAAGCCCGGCGGCTTATCTCGGGTTACCTTACCCTGGCGCCGTCCCTGACGGCTTTCGGAAATACGGTGCCGACTTCCTTCCTGCGCCTGGTGCCGCACCAGGAAGCCCCGACCGCCATCTGCTGGGGAGACCGCAATCGCTCTGTATTGGTGCGGGTGCCCCTGGGCTGGCTGGGTGTGCAGGACATGGTACGTATGGCCAACCCCAGGGAAGAAGCGACTCCGGTTCCTCCGCCGGGGGACAACCAGACGGTGGAACTGCGCAGCCCCGACGGCAGTGCCAAGGTTCACCAGCTTCTGGCGGGTATGGCGGTGGCGGCGCGTCATGGACTCGAGGACCCGCAAGCCCTGGAAAAGGCGGATAAACTCTATGTGTCCACCGATGCCAGTAAGGTCGCCGAACTGGAGCAATTGCCCGCATCCTGCAGCGAAGCGGCGGACCGCTTGCTGGCCCAGCGGAAAATCTATGAAAAGGACGGGGTATTCCCTCCGGACATGATCGACATGCTGGTTCAGCGGCACAAGGTTCACGACGACCTGGGATTGAGCGAGAAGCTCTATGGAAACGAACCGGAATTAAAGAAACTGGTATCCCGGTTTTTCCACTGCGGTTGATCGCCGCGCTGTTTTCAGCGGAACAACAGGTCCATCACCTTGGGGATCGACCAGCAGGATCGTTCCACCCGCTCCTCGATCTTTTCCACCAGGGCAGCGGTTTCTTCCAGGTGCGGACGGATTCGTTCCGCGCAGAGTCTGGCCCGGGCCTGGCTGTCTTCCAATCCCTTCAACATCTCGTTGTCCTCATCCAGGGTGGAGAGCATGGACATGGCGCGGTTGATCTTGCCGGTGAACTTGCGGATGAAGCGCAATTGCGGATTTAGAATCCCCGCCTCCTCATCTTCCAGGCGGGAAGGATAGTTCGTTACCGCGTCCAGCAGGATCTTCTGGTTTTTCAAGGCCGCAGGGATCACGTGAGCCCTGAGCAGGAAGCGGGCGACCCGGAGTTCCATTTCCACGGTTTTTTCATAGATTTCGGTTTTGACCCGCACCCTGGCCCGGGCTTCGTCGGCACTGAGGATGCCGTGACGTTCGAGCAGGGAGGAGTTCTTTTCCCGGGATAACAGGGATACCGTCGCGGGGACCGTGGCGGGTACGGTCAGGCCGCGGCTCCGGGCTTCCTCCGTCCAGGTGGCGGCGTAGTTGTCACCTTCGTTGATGATGTCCCGGTGATCGGCGATAATGGCGCCCAGGATGGCGGCGGCCTTTTGCGGTTCCCGGAAATCTCCGAGCAGCTCGTTTACCTGTTGAAAACCCTCGGAGGCCATGGTGTTGACCATGGCCAGGGGGAAGGCCAGGTTCACCGAAGATCCGGGCATGCGGATTTCGAACTTGTTCCCCGTGAACGCCACCGGGGAGGTCCGGTTGCGGTCGGAGCGATCGTGATGGATGCGGGGAATTCCCGATTCCACCCGAATGGTGCGGTCCCGGCGGGGCGGTTGCATGACGAACTCCACGGGATTTTTCAGGATGGCTTCGATGTCGTCACCCAGGTAAACCGACACGATTGAGGGGGGCGCCTCGTGTCCGCCCAGGCGCAATTCGTTGCCCGGCGAGGCCAATACCGCCTGCAGCAGATCCTCATATTGATGCAGGCCGGAGATAAATCCCGCCAGAACCGCCAGGAATACCAGGCGGGACGCCCGGTTACCGCCCGGTTGGAGCAGGTTGCGGCCCGCGTCATCCATAAGCGACCAGTTCAGGTGTTTGCCGCTGCCGTTAAAACAGGAGAAGGGTTTTTCGTGCAGCAGGCAGACCAGGTCATGGCGGCGGGAGATATCCTGAAGGAGGTCCATGAGGATCTGGTTATGGTCCACGGCTATGTTGGCTTCTTCGTAAAGAGGCGCCACTTCGAACTGGTTGGGAGCCACTTCGTTGTGCCGGGTCTTTAAGGGAATGCCCAACTCCCGGGCCGACCGGTTGACTTCTTCGAGGAAGGCCATGACCCTTTCGGGAATGCGGCCGAAGTAGTGATCCCCCATCTGCTGGCCCCGGGGCGGTCTGGCGGCGAAGATGACGCGGCCGAGGGCGGTCAGGTCCGGACGTTCCCGGTAGCGGGATTCATCCACCAGGAAAAATTCCTGTTCCGGCCCCACCATGTTGCGTATCCGGGCGGGGCGGGCGCGAAACCGGGAGACCAGTTGGGCGGCGGTTTCATGTACCCGGCGCAGGGATCGCAACAAGGGGGTTTTCTTGTCAAGGACCTCCCCGTTGAGTCCGAAAAACACCGACGGGATATAGAGTACGCCTCCCCGGGGACGGGGAATGACGAAAACAGGAGAAGTCGGATCCCAGGCCGTGTAGCCCCGGGCTTCAAAGGTGGACCGCATGCCGCCGTGGGGGAAAGAGGAGGCGTCGGGCTCGCCCTTGATCAGGTCGCGGCCGGAAAACCGGCACAGAACCTGGCCGGGGGTTTCGTAGTCCAGGAATGAATTCTGTTTGCCCGCGGTCAGCCCGGTAAGGGGAGAGAACCAGTGGGTGAAGTGGGTGGCTCCCAGGGAGGTTGCCCATTTCTGAATTTCCCGGGCCACCGCGTCGGCCACGCCGGCGTCCAGTTCCCGGCGCTCCTCGACGGTGCGGCGCAGGGACTGCCAGGCGGCTGGGGGGAGCAGGTCTTTCAATTTGTTCAGGTCCAGTACGTTGGTTGCGAATGGTTCGGTCATTGATTGCCCTCTTGATTCTGTGTGGAGTAACGGGGCCAATATACACCAACGCTGCTTGACAGGCAAGGGGGGCCGGGTACAATAGGGGAACCATGTCTCCTTTCGGACCAATCCGGTTTGATGCCGATGATGTTATGCGCGAAGCCCTGGCCGCCGAATCCCGCGTGCGCCCGGCGGTCCTCGAAACTCCCTTGCGGGAATGTCCGGAACTGGGACGGATCGCGGGCTGCCGCTGTTGGCTCAAGCTGGAAAATCACCAGGTAACGGGTTCTTTCAAGGCCCGGGGCGCCATGAACTTTCTGGCCGGACTGTCCGAATTTCGGAAACGCGAGGTGGTGACCGCTTCCACGGGGAACCATGGCCTGGCCGTGGCCTGGGCGGGTTCCACCCTGGGATTCAGTGTCACCGTGGTGGTGCCCAGGGATGCTTCGTCCGCCAAGATCAAAGCCATCCAGCAGTCGGGTGCGGCGATTCGGTATCACGGAGATGATGTGGTCCTGGCGGAAAAAGAGGCCCGGCGGATGGCCGCCGAGTCGGGTCTGCCCTATGTTCCTCCGTACAACCATCCCCGGGTGATCGGCGGTCAGGCGGGGGTGGCCCTTGAGGTGGAAAAACAATTGGGATTCCCGGACCATCTGCTTGTCCCCGTCGGCGGCGGCGGACTGGCGGCGGGTATGGCCGCATGGTTTGCCGCCGGGAGGGGATCGACCCGGATCGTGGGATGTCAACCACGCAACAGCGATGTCATGGCCGCTTCGGTTACTGCGGGACACATCGTTGAGAGACCGTATCAACCGACCCTGGCTTCCGCATCCGCGGGAGGTGTGGAAAAAGGATCCATTACATTCCCTCTTTGCCGTGATTACATCCATGCCTGGCAACGGGTGAGCGAGAGAGAGATCAGAGCCGCCATGGCCTTTCTGGAGGACAGGGCGGGGATCTCGGCGGAGGGAGCCGCGGCCATGCCGGTCGCCGTTTTGATGGCTGATCCGGAACAATACTCCGGGTCGACCGTAGTGCTGGTGATTTCCGGAGGGAATAGGGAATGAGCGAAAAATCTTTGCCGGATCTCTCTACCCGCCGCATCCTCATATTCTGGTTGCCCCTGGCCATGACCTGGCTGCTGATGGCCATTGAACAACCCTATCTTACCGCCGTGATCGCCCGGCTGCCCCAGGCCAAGTTCAACCTGGCCGCTTTCGGGGTGGCCTACGCTTTCGCTCTGATCGCCGAGGCTCCGGTGATCATGCTCATGAGCGCGTCAACCGCTCTGGTTACGGACGGTGCCTCTTTCCAGCGTATGCGACGATTTACCTTCATGCTGAACGCGGGGGTTACGGCATTGTTGCTGCTGGTGCTGATTCCCGGGGTATTCAACTTTGTCATGGGGGACCTGATCGGCCTGACCGGACCTGTGCGCGAACTTGTCGCTCCGGCGCTGCTGGTGATGGCCCCCTGGCCGGCGGCCATCGGGTACCGGCGCTTTCACCAGGGGATTCTGATCCGAGGTGATCGGACCCGCCGGGTGGCGTACGGT
>Ga0272442_10008965_pt1 | contig 12575 bp, 16 predicted proteins | sample SSMForm2O_FD_200262 | JGI IMG/M metagenome (GOLD analysis project Ga0272442, IMG submission 200262) | Marine sediment archaeal communities from Little Sippewissett salt marsh, Falmouth, MA, United States - SSM-Form-2O | ecosystem: Environmental > Aquatic > Marine > Wetlands > Sediment ... | reverse complement strand
CTTGTATTTTTCCTTGAATTAAAACATTGTCTGTTAGATTTAGGTCTGTTTTTGAGTTAGCAATACCTATTATTGTCCCTGTTGAATCTCTTATTGTCAAAATCTGGAAGTTTTCAAGATTTCTTACAAAATCTATATTCCCTTTTATAGAAATTTGTTTGTTGAGGTGTTGTTGATTTATCTCTGATATGGGTGTTAAGGGAGGGGATAATGAATGAGAGAGTAAGGGAAGCAGAAGGATTCCAAATAAAGATAAAGATAATGAAATTATTATTAATCTATTCATAAAAAGATTTATTAATGGTGTTTTTTATTGATTTCTATGGTAAAGGATATGAGTATTGAGGAGAGATTTGAATTAATAAAGAGAAATACAGAAGAGATAATAGGGGAGGAAGATCTTAAGAAACTTTTGAAAGGAAAGAAACAGCCTGTTGTTTATTGGGGTACAGCTCCCACTGGAAAGCCTCATGTTGGTTATATGTTTCCTGCTCTGAAAATAGCTGATCTTTTAAATGCTGGTTTTAAGGTCAAGATTTTGCTTGCGGATTTGCATGCTGCTTTGGATAATGTTCCTTGGCCGGTTCTAGAAAAAAGATATGAATATTATAAAGCAGTCATACCTGAGCTATTAAAAGCAATGGGGGCAGATACTAAGAATTTAGAATTTGTCAAAGGAAGTGATTTTCAGCTTCAATCTGAATATATGTTTGATGTTTTGAGAGAGAGTAGTTTTGTAAGTGTACATGACGCTACAAAGGCTGCTTCTGAAGTTGTTAAAATGGGTAAGTCTCCAAAATTATCTGGATTAATATATCCAATTATGCAAAATATAGATGAAGTTTATTTGGAAGCAGATGCTCAGCTTGGGGGGATGGATCAGAGAAAAATAATGGTGTTAGCTAGGGAAAATTTAGGTAAACTAGGATATGATTCTAGGATAGAGATCCTTCACCCTTTAATTCCTGGTTTAGTGCAAGGAGGGAAGATGAGTGCTAGTGTTGAAGAAAGCAAAATAGATCTTCTTGCTGATAAGAAGACAGTAGAAACAAGAATAAATAAGGCTTATTGTATGGAGGGAGACAAAGAAAACGGGTTATTGCCTTTTGTTAAGTATGTTGTTATGACTATTAAAGGTGATAAGAAGGAGAAGTTTGTTATAGAGAGGCCTGATAAGTTTGGAGGAAATATAGAATATGATAATTATGAAGATGTTGAGAAAGATTTTGTGGATAAGAAGTTGCATCCAATGGATTTGAAACAGGCTGTAGCCAGAGAGATTAATGAATTGTTAGATGTTATAAGGAAACAGGAGAAGAAGTTGAGCAAGCTTGCTAAGGAAGCTTATGAGTAATTATTTTGTCTGAAATTCTACTATATCTTTGTCTTTGAGAACATGTTTCATGCCGACTTGTTGGCCTCCGAATTTTGAAGAAGGACCCCATATTTTTGTTTTTTTTATGTTTTTAGAAAATCCATGAAGAATTTTTTCAGCAACATCTTCGACTGTTGAACCTGGATTCATTATAACAGGGTTTTTATCATGCTGTTTTCCAGGTTGTTGAGTATATACCCTTATCTTGTTAAATGATTTGAATATTTTTTCTTTTAGATCTTCGATACCCTCTTTTGTTTTAGTAGAAACTAGAGCGAAGTTATATCTTTTTGATTTAAGTGTTTCAGATATTTTTCTTTTTTCATATTCATCATATAAATCTATCTTATTGAAGACTATTATTTGTTTTGCTTTTGATTTTTCTAATAACTCTTTTATTTCTGAAATCTCATGTATCTTTTCAATAACAATTATTATTGTGTCTGTTGTGTTTACTATGCTTTTGTCAAAGGTTTCAGAGCCTATTGGGGGAAGATCTATAATCTGGATTTTGCAGTGTTCATAGTTTAAGATGCCTATTTCAGGTTCATTTGTAGTAAAACCATAACTAGCTATTATCGGAGAAGCATTTGTCAATGATTTAAGGAGAGAGGATTTTCCAGAATTGGTTAATCCTAGAAGAGCAGCCTGCATATCTGATTTTCTTATTCCTACTCCCTTGCCTCCCTTTCCTCTGGACTTAGCTTTTTGTTTTTCTTTTTCAAGTTTTTGTTTGAGTTTTTTATATCTAGTTTTTATTTGTTTTCTTAATGTCTCAGCTCCTTTATGTTTTGGAACATATTTTATCATTTCTTCTAAGGCTTTTATTTTTTCTTCATCTGTTCCTGCTTCATAAAATCTTTTTTCAGAAGCTATATATTCTGGGTGTGCGTTAATTGGACTCATTTTAGTTATATTTATTAATTAGCTTTTATTTAAGAACTTTATGAAAGTAGGCAGTGGTTTTTTTAAGAATAATGCTGATAAAGTTGCTAAAGAATTATTGGGGAAGATATTAGTGGTAAATGGAAAAAAATGTAAGATAGTTGAGACAGAAGCTTATTTTGGAGAAGAAGATAATGCAAGTTGGGCAAGTAAAGGCGAGAATAAAGTGAGCAAGATGATGAATGAAGAAGCTGGCAAGATTCTTGTTTATAATGTGCATATGTATAAGATGTTAAATTTTGTTGCTAATAGAAAAGGAAGTAAAAATGCTGTCTTGATTAGGGCTGTAGAACCTCTAAATTTTGAAGGAAGGTGTAATGGGCCTGGGTTGTTGACTTTGGCTCTAGGAGTTGATGATAGTTTTCATGGAAAGGATGTTGGTAAGGGCATAGTCTTATTGGATAATGAAGATTATTTTGATATAATTCAATGTAAGAGGATAGGAGTAAGGGAGAATAGTTTAGAACCGTTAAGGTTTTATATTAAAGGAAATAAACATGTGAGTAAAAAATGACTAGAAAAGCTGCTGTTCTTTTTAGTGGAGGAAAGGATTCGTGTTTAGCACTATATAAGGCCTTACAAGAAGGATTAGATATTAGATATTTATTAAGCATTATTCCAGAAAATCCAGATAGTTTTATGTTTCATAAACCCTATTTAGGGTTGTTGGCTAGACAAGCAGAAGAATTAGGAATAGAACTAATCATTAAGAGCAGTAAGGGAGAAAAGGAAAAAGAGTTAAGGGATTTAGAGGAGTTAATTAAGATTGTTAAAGATAAAGTGGAAGTCATCGTTGTTGGAGGAATAGCTTCTGATTATCAGGGAAGTAGGATTAAGAAGATATGTGATAAACTTGGATTAGAGTTTCATGCTCCTATTTTAGGTTATTCTCCAGAAAAAGTTTGGGAAGAGTTGCTTCAAGAAGGATTTAAAGTAATATTAACAAAGATCGCATGTGAGGGAATTCCAAAAGAATTTTTAGGAAAAGTCATTGATAAGAAAAGATATGAGGAATTGAAAAGATTGAGTCTGAAATACAGGTTTAGAATAGATTTTGAAGGCGGAGAAGCTGAAAGTCTGGTTATTTATATGCCTGGGTTTAAGAAAGATATAAAAGTAGGGTTTACTATTGTTTCTACAGGAGAATATACACACCATATTGTTTTAAGATGAAATATAAGTTTTATAGAAAAGTGTTAAAAAATGGTTTGACTGTTTTATTTGAACAAAGAAAAAACACAAAAGTAGTAAGTGTGGCTTTTGCAGTTAGGTATGGGGGTGCTTATGAAAAAATAGAGGAAAAGGGATTATCTCATTTTATAGAACATTTGTTGTATAAGGGCACTTCTAATAGGAATGCTTTGCAGATCTCAAAAGAGATAGAAAAAAAAGGAGGGGTTTTGAATGGTTTTACAGGAGAACAGATAACTGCGTATTGGTGTAAAATGCCTAGTAAGCATTTGAATGTGGCTTTAGATGTATTGGGAGATATGGTTAAGAATCCTATTTTTGATGAAAAAGAAGTTGAGAAAGAAAGAGAGGTCATACTAGAAGAAATTAAAATGAGGAGAGATAGTCCAATAACTTATGTTCACGATAAGATACAATCTTATCTTTTCAAAGGAAGTTTGGGTTTGGATGTTATAGGTACAGAGGATTCATTGAAGGGTATTGACAGGAATAAAATTATTGAGAGATTTGAGGAAATTTACTCTACAAATAATCTGATATTATGTGTTGTTGGAGATGCTGAATTTAAAGATATATGCAAATTTGCAGAGAATTATTTTGAGAAATCTGAATCAAGAATTCTTGACCCTAAGATAGCAGGGCATAATAAAAAGGGAATAGAGAAAAGAAGAGGCGTGGATCAAGCGAATCTTATTTTTGCATATCATGTTCCTAATGCGAAGAACAACAAATGTTATGCAGCTCAGATATTAAATGCGCTAATGGCTGGAGGATTATCTTCAAGATTATTTCAGGAAATAAGAGAAAAAAGAAATTTAGCTTATGGTGTTAAGGGGTATTGCAGTATCGATAAAGATTACGGATATAACTCTATTTATGTCGGCACTTCTAAAGAAAATGTTAAGAAGGTGAGGCTTTTGATACTGGAAGAATTTAAAAAAATTGCAAATCTTAATGAAGAAGAACTTGAAGAGATTAAAGAAGAGTTAATAGGGATTAATAGAATTTCTAGAGAGGATTCACAAGGGCAGATGTTGGAGCTTTTATCTGCAGAGATTGCAGGAAGAACTAAAGATAGTTATAAATATGAGAAGCAGATTAGGAGCATTAAATTAGGAGATGTAAAGAAAATAGCTGCATTTAGTGATTATTCTATATTTGTATTAGTACCAGAATAAATTTTTTGTAAAAATTTATGAGTAAACTAAGATTTTAAAAAGAAGACAGGAATAAATTTATTAAAATGGATCAAGAATTAAGGAGATGTTTTATTGCTCTGGAACTTCCTAGAGAAGCAATAAATAGGATCAAGGAAGTACAAGATTTAATTAAAAAGAAGAAGTATTTTTATGGAAAGTTTACAGAACCTGAGAATTTGCATCTTACTCTGAAATTTTTAGGAGAGATAGATGATGAGAAAATTGAAGAAGTAAAAAGAAGGTTGAAAAAGATAATGATTAAAGAGTTTGAAGCAAGGTTGGGGGAGATTGGTTTTTTTTCACAGAAGTTTTTGAAGATTATTTGGGTTAAGTTGGAAGGAAAAAGTGTTTTTGAGTTGCAGAAGCTTGTTGATGAGAATTTGGAAGGGTTATTTGATAAAGAAGTTAGGTTTATGAGTCATATCACAATAGCAAGAGTAAAAAAGGTTTTGAGAAAAAAGGACCTAATAGATTATATTAAGAATATTAAGATTAAAGACCTTAGGTTTAGAGTTAAGGAATTTATTCTTAAGGAGTCTGAGTTGACTAAGGAAGGACCTATTTATGCAGATGTGGAGAAATATAGTTTAGAAAGTTAACCAGGATTTAAGTAATTATTGTTTTTTGATGAGTATATTATAGGATAATTTTATTTATATAATTTAAAAGGGATTCTATATTTTGATGGAGATCAAAAAAGAAGATTTTATAGAGAGAGATATTATTTCTGTTGATAGTCTTTCAGTAGATGAAGTTAAATCTGTTCTTGATCTTGCTAAGGACATAGAGATGAATTCAGATGTTTTTTCAAATGTTTTGAATGGAAAGATGATGGCTCCTCTGTTTTTTGAGAATAGTACAAGAACAAGTTCTAGTTTTCAAGCAGCCATGTTGCAGCTTGGAGGAAAAGTATTAGATTTTGATGCTGATAGGAGTTCTTTGAAAAAAGGAGAGACTCTTAGAGATACTCTCAAGACTATTCAAGGTTACAGGCCTGATGTTGTTGTTATTAGGCATAATAAAGATGGAAGTGCTAAATTTGCAGCTGATGTTTTAAAACCTTGTGTTATTAATGCAGGAGATGGGCAAAATCAACACCCTACTCAGACACTTCTGGATTTGTATACAATTAAGGAAATAAGAAAAGAGATAGATGGTGTTAAGATTATACTTGCTGGAGACCTAAAATATGGAAGAACTGTTCACTCTTTGGCATTGGCCCTTGCTAAGTACCCTGATTGTCATTTATATCTTGTTTCTCCTGAATCCTTAAAAATGCCTCAAGTTTTTTTGAATTTATTGAGTAAAGCAGGGTGTAGTTTTTCAGAACATGATTTAGAAGAGTTTGAGAATATTATATCAGAAGCAGATATTCTTTATATGACTAGGGTTCAAAGAGAGAGATTTCCAGAAGGATTAGAAGGAGAGCAAGCTTATGGTGATGTCACTAAAAAATATTGTCTGAAGTTAGATATGTTGAAAAAAGCAAAACCTGAATTAAAGATAATGCATCCTCTTCCAAAAGTTAATGAGATTCAGGATGAGATAGATGATACAGAATTTGCTTATTATTTTAAGCAGGCTGAGAATGGGCTGTATATAAGAAAGGCCTTATTAGTATTATTAATCGGAGGAAGGAAAAATGAGTGAGAGAGTTATAGGATATATTGAAGGAGGAGTTGTTATTGATCATATTCCATTGGGAAGAGTATGGGAGATAATTCATTTGTTGGGAATTGATAAAATTAAGTCTCTTGGAAGAATCTCTGTTGGAGATGGATTTGAGAGTAATCAAATGGGTAAAAAGGGAATTTTGAAAATAGAGGGTATTTCTCTTTCAGAGTATCAACTTAATTTAATAGCCCTTATTGCAGAGAATGTTACAGTGAGTATTGTTTCAAAAGGCCAGATAGTTAATAAGATTAAGACAAAAATTCCTAATATTCTAAAAAATGTTATTTATTGTAATAATGTTAACTGTATTTCTAATGATCCTAAGGAAAAGATAGTTCCTTTAATAGAATATTATTTAGAAAAAGGATTTTGTTGTCATTACTGCAACAAGTTTTTTAAGAAAGATAAATTAAGATTTGTTTAATAGATCTAGAAATTGTTTTGTTTTACTTTTTAGAATAGGATTAAGTGTTTCTTCATCTGAATTAATAATATTCTTCAATGTTTTATGTTTTTTAAGAAGTTTTTTAGAAGTTATAGGGCCTATGCCTGGAAAACCCTCAAGTATGTATTGTTTTTGTTGTTTTGTTGTTTTTGGTATTCTTGAATGTAGGGATATTTCTTGTTTTTCTTTTGCTTGTTGTTTTGCTAGAAGATGTAAGTATCTTGCTGTATCTTCTGCACTATTTGTGAAGACTATAGGTATTTGATGATTCAAGAGTATGGATAATATCTGGCCTCTTGCTGCATTGTTTAGGTTAGATTGTTCTTCTATATCTTGATGATTCTCTATTATCAGGATTTTTTGTTTGTATTTTTTTAAGTTGTTAAGTTGTTGGATTAATCTTTTTTTTATCATAGAAGAGATAAAGTCTTGGAATGTTTTTCTTTCTATGATTATCTTATTTATCAGATAATCGCCAATTTTTAGATGCTTAAATTCTGTTTTTGCTTTTAATTCTGTTAGATAAGAGGGAACTAATGAATTTTTTTCCTGATTGTCAATTATTATTGTTTGTTGTTTTAGTTTCTTTTTTATCTTGGATTTTTTTCTTTTGAAGATATCATGCAGCATATAGTTTTATAAGTTAATATGTTTAAATATGTTTATGAGGCTAGGATTTTATAATCAGATGTTTGGAATAGATGGTAGAAAACTAAGTAGTTTTTTGTTAGGGCATTGGGCTGTTCATTTTCAAGGGAATGAAAGATTGATATGGAGGATGGTTGATATTAATAGAACTATAGATGTTGTTAAGAAGTCTGGGGCAGATATTATTGGAATTGCTGAAGTGCTTGAAGGAGAGGAAGAGGAATTAGAAAAAGGTTTGAAAAAATTAGGATATAAATATATATTTTTTGCAAAAGGGCATAGAACTAAGTTTAGAAAATTGTATATTAAAGTCTGCCTTGCTTCTAAAATTAAATGTAAGAAGATAGGAGTAAGGGGATTCCCTGTTAAGGATGAGATGGGAGGTGGAGGGGGGGTTTTACATTGCTATTTTCCTAAGCTTAAGTTAGATATTATGATCTTGCATCTTGCTTCTAAGAATAAGGAAAGGATATTTGATCAGTTAGATTTTGTGGAGAATAGGATTAGAAAGCTGAAGAAGAAAATTGTTCTGATGGGTGATTTTAATGAAGTATCTGATGATTTAAAAAGTTATTTTAGGGATCTGAATTTGGTTACAGGAAGAATTAAGACATGTTCAGATACTCCTATTTTAAAAAAATTCTGGTTTAAGGATTTAGATCATATTTTTATTAGGGGATTCAAAAAGAAAAAAGCAGGAAGATTAATCGGTCATTCAGATCATGAGCTGTTGTATGTAGAAGTTGATTAGAATAATGTCTTTTGCTTCTCATTATTATTTTCTAGGTCTTTTTTCATACTTTCTATGGCTTTGTACATCTTTTTTTCTTTGTGAAAAGCTGCATAATAATAGGCCTCATCTCTTGTTCCCCTTGTTATAAGCATTATTAGTTTTCCTTTCATTAATCTAGCTGTTCTTCCTGCTCGTTGTATTTTTCTTATTGCAGAGGGAATTGGTTCGTAAAAAATGACTGCATTGACTTCAGGAATATCTAAACCTTCTTCTGCAATACTTGTGGCACAAAGAATGTTTATTTTTCCTTCTTTAAATTTATTGATTATCTCTGCTTGTTCTTTTTGGGATAATCCTGATTCTCCTGATTTTGATTGTTTTTTGGCTTGTCCTACAAAGATTTTCGCTCTTACTTTTTCTATGTTATTGGCTTCCTGGCATATTTTAGAGACTGTTGATCTATATTGAGAAAAAATGATTATCTTTGTTTTATCTGATTTTCCTATATTTTCTTTTATAATTTTTTTTAGTTCTTCGAGTTTTGGATGTTCTTGTTTTTTTGCAAGTAACTCATTTAAAAGAATGTGTGCTTGGTTGAATTCTGATTGTTTTATTAGTTGAACTACAGCCTTGCTCTTTTTTTGGCGGGCTTGTTCGAATAGATTCTGTATGTATTCATAGAAAGAAGCTAATGTTTGTGTTTCTAAAAGTTCTAATGCATGTTGAATTTTTATTGCCTGGGCACAAGCAGAAGCTCCAGATAGAAGATTAAAATGCTTGTTTCCTGAGGAAATGCATTTCATTATCATTCCCTGACAATCAAGAAGCGTCTTTTTTGTTGGAGGGCCAAATAACAATTTTCTATTTTTTAATTCATCTACTTTTCTATTATATATTGTTTTCAAGGCTATTCTTATCTTATCAAACTCTTCTGGAAAATCTAATCTTATTATTTCAAATTCAAGTTCTTGGAGATATTCTTTAACATCTTCAGAGTCTCTTGTTCTTAGCTCTATTGCATTTATGTTAAGGTTCTTTGCTATCTGTTGAATTGTTTTTTTATCTGCACCAGGACTTGCTGTTAATCCAAGTATTCTCTGGTTTTTTGCTTGTTGTTTGTAAGTGCTTGCTACAAAGGTATAAGCATAATTTTTTAAGCATCTATGACACTCATCTTCTATTAATAATGAGACTTCAGATAGATCGTAAAGATCTTTTTTTAGATCATTAGATATACATTGAGGAGTAGAAAATATAATGTCTGTATTCTGCCATAACTTTCTTCTTTTTTCTGCATTTACCTTACCTGTAAATAATTGCATTTCTGCAAATAATTCTGGGAGATGTTTTTTGAAATACTCTAGATGTTGCTCAGCTAAAGGGCGAGTCGGAGCAAGGAATAATATCTTTGAGCCTGGATGTTTTTCTTGTCTGTTTACAGCCAACATCAAACCAATGAGTGTTTTTCCTATTCCTGTTGGAAGAACAACTAAGCAATTATTGTCCTTACATGTATTAAAAATCTCCTGCTGATATTTTCTTGGAGTGATATTTAATAGAGTCATTATTAGAAAAAAAGCAAGCAGTTTATTAGGTTTTCTATATAAATAAGATAAGAGCAAAGATAACAATTAATATCAGAGAAAGGATATAAAGGGGTTTTGATCCAAAAAAAGTTTTGATTCCATCAAGATTTCCAATAGGGAGCATGTTTAAAGAGGAGTATAACCATGAATAAAATGCAAGATCATGCAGATTTAGTTTAAAAGATATGAAAGAGAGTATTAATCCTGCTAATAATCCATAAAAGCTTATCAATGCTAAGTCCCATTCCATTATATTCGGAAATCTCTTATCTCCTTTTCTTTTTGTTACTTTGCTTGGCATAGCTTCTCCATCATATTGAAGAAATAATAAGCATTTTATAGATCCTGTTGAGAGGATAGACAAAAGTAAGGGTAGGATCAGCCCGATTGGAATATGCTTTTTGAAATAAGCATTTTTATAGAACCAATATCTTTTGAATTTCCATATGCTATGGGTTATCCTTATATCCCTATTGTAAGCATATATTGTTTTTATAGAGATAGATAATAATATTATGATTATACTATATGCTAAGGCATATATGAAACTTGTTAGTTCTGACAGGTAACTTATAATAATAGCCATGAGAATAATTGCTATTGATATATGTAAAACCTCTTTTTCATTGACCATGTTGTTATCAATCTAGATTAATATAAAAATCTTGTGTTTTGATATATATGTAAAAATACTTTTTGATGATAGAAAAGTATATAAACTAAATCTCTTATTTTTATTTATGCTTAGAGTAAAAAAGATAAATAGTGCATTGGGAAAAAAGGTCTATACTGATGCTGGTGATTTTTTTGGAGAGGTAGAAGAGGCTATTTTAGCAGAGAATAAAGTAGATTCTTGGAGAATAAGGATAGCTAGAGACATGGTTCCCTTGTTAAATGGAGCAAGAGGAGTGATTATTCCTCATCAATTTGTTAAAGCAATAGGGGATGTATTTGTTATCAATAGAGCTAATCTTCCTATTAGTGATGAAGAAGAGTTAACAGAGGAAGAATCTGTTGATCTTTCGGATGATAGTGTAAATGTTGACTTAGAGCAATAATTAATATAGGATTAAAAAAAAGATGGTTGAAACTATTTTTGGATCAGGTATATTTGTTAATTATATTCTACCTTGGGTGCTAGTTTTTGTATTATTTTTTGCAATATTAGAGAAATCAGGTATATTGGGAAAAGATAAAAGACAGATAAATGCTATTGTTGCAGCTGTTATTGGTTTATTATTATTGGCTTTTCCAGTTTCTAGAGATATGATTGTTAATTTGATTCCCTTTTTAGCAGTAAGCGCTGTGATTTTATTTGTGTTTATGCTGTTGTATGGGTTTATGGCTGGTAAGAAGGAAGGAGATTATATTTTGAATAAAGGTTTAAAGATAACTTTAGGAATAGTATTGGGAATAGCAGTTGTTGTAGCTGTTCTAATTGTTACAAACAAATGGGACGCTGTTCTTGATTATTTTACAGGGCCTGAGGCAGCTAAAGTATGGGTTAATATCCTTTTTATAGCTATTATTGCAGGAGCAATTGCAGCTGTTGTCAGTACAAAGGATAACCCTCCAAGCAGCAGTTAAACAAAAGATATTTAAAGAGAATTTTTCTTATATGGTTAAGAGAGGAAAAAAATGAGTTTAATAACTGGATTTGCAACTAATTTTGCAACAATACTTAATTATTGGGACCAGCTAGGCATGTTTAAGTATGGATTGCCTTTTTTGCTGATATTTGCATTAGTTTATGGTATATTAATGCAAACTAAGATTCTCGGAAGTAATAAGGGTATTGCAGCTGTATTGTCTTTAGCTATTGGATTGTTAGCTTTACAGTTTGAGGTTGTACCTAGATTTTTTGCAACTATATTTCCGTATGCTGCAGTTGGTTTAGCAGTATTGCTTGTTGCTTTAATTATATTGGGATTGGCTTTTCCTAATTTTCAAGATAACCCTACTGCAAAATGGATTTTTTTTGGAGGTGCAGCTATTGTGCTCATAGTAATTGTATTTAATAGTTTTTCAATTAATCTTGCAGGAGGAGGGGTTGGAACTGGTTTTAGTTGGTGGTGGCAGCAATATGGTCCTGCACTTGTATCATTTTTAGTCATAGCAGTTATAGTAGGAGTAATTATTGCTTTTTCACAAGGTGGAGGGGGAAGTTCGGCTGCTAAAAAAACAAAATAATTAGTTTTTAGTTATAAAGAAACCAACTAATGCTGCTACTATTATGAATGCAGCTGTATCTTTTATTTTATCTGAATAAAGCCAGTCCTTAAGGTTTTCCCAGTTTGAAGATAAGCCAGAATCTGAAGATCCAGGAAGCATATGGCTTAGAACAGGAAATGCCTCAAACATAGCCCATATTATTGCAATGAACATAAATATTACAGCGATTGTTGAGAAGTATTTTGGAACTTCTCCACCAACAAAGCAGAATAATATAGTACATAAAAATAAAACAATAGTTATAGTAATAAGCCAAGGTATGACTAGTTCTGAAACTTCAACAGCTTTTGTTGCAGATACAAATACAAAAGCTAATAGGAAACTTAATATAGCATGTGTCCAGTCTGTACCTGGTACTTCTAGTTTTTTTAATGAAACATAAATTAGCATAGACGCTATTAAGAATACTAATAATGGTATGAATTCTTGAATAAATGCTGTTTCCATGATTATTATATGTATTTTTGGTTTATAAATCTTACTATTATGTACTACTAGGTAGTTACAACAGTACAATAAAGTTTATAAACTATTATTTTCTTTAAAA
>Ga0272442_10008964_pt1 | contig 12576 bp, 8 predicted proteins | sample SSMForm2O_FD_200262 | JGI IMG/M metagenome (GOLD analysis project Ga0272442, IMG submission 200262) | Marine sediment archaeal communities from Little Sippewissett salt marsh, Falmouth, MA, United States - SSM-Form-2O | ecosystem: Environmental > Aquatic > Marine > Wetlands > Sediment ... | reverse complement strand
AGCCGACCTTTTGCAGATTTGATGATAACGGAAATATATACACCATTGATTACAGTACATTCTATATACACAAATATTTAAATACGGAATTACAAAAAAGCTTAACTCATACAATTATTGGAAAAGGAAAAGGAGGGGGGCCAGGGGAATTGCTGCATCCATGTGATATTGAAATCTATAACAATAAGCTATACATATCCGATGATTCAAAAGGCCGTATTATTGTGTATTCACCGGACGGGGGATATGTTAATGAAATCAGGTTTTCAGATAACAAAACACCGTATAAAATTGTTGTTGATAATGAGAAAATCATTGCTGAAAGGCTGCAGTTCTCAAGCGGCAAACTGTTTCATGTTTATGATTTGAATGGTACATTCTTGTCAGCTTTTGGCGGGTATGTTAACAAGACTAACAGACACAATAGTGTTTTTCACGATAATTATATAATAGGGAATCAAGGGGGTGGTTTTTATTATATACCGTTGTATTTGGGTTTTATCGCATATTATAACGGGCATAAGGTTGAATTTATAAAAGAAACTATTGATGGATTAAAAGATGTAAAGACAGTAAAAAAAGAAGTGATCAAGGGATTGTACGCAAGGAAAATTGATAAGCAGTATATTACTGCAAACAGTGTTTCGTGTAATGGAAAGTATCTTATGATTACAGCAATACATTGTAAGGCAAATGAAGAAAAAAAGAATTTCTTTGATGTGTATTCAGCACACGATATACGTTATCTGGGTAGTATAGAATTTAAAGAATACCCGGTATATTTTGATTTGCACGGCAGTATATTGGCAGGTATATATAATGGTAACATAGTTGTGTGGGATTTGTCAGAAGTGTTAAAAGAAGCTGGGCGGGGTTTTTAAATACACTTAATGTTTGTCAAGACAATTGATTAAGGTGTCGTCCTAAACCCTGTATAATAGTATTATTCCGACTCGGGGACTTGTCCCGATGTCTACAGAAAATATAATAGTAACACTCGGGATCAAACAAAAGCATCAGGCTGATGTTGAGGGTACGTTTGAGGGTGAAATACAAAATTAATGATTGATAATTAGAAACAAATACAACACTCCTCCTGCCTGGATTCTCCTTCGGGGTTTAAAACAAGTCCCCGCTTTCGCGGGAATGACATTCAATGAGATTGTTTCAACTCATCGGTTGGTCATCGGGGAGATGAATCAGCAAACGCGGCAATGTCATCCAGTGTATACAGGGGAACCGCGCCTTTTCGGGTGGCAGTGTACGCACTGACTATCAGGGAAAAATCAATAATCTCTTCCAGTGTTTTACTTTCAAGCACAGTTATGGCCATGGCTGCGGTAAAGGCGTCGCCGCATCCGGTAGTGTCAACAACAGCAATATCCAGGGCTCGGCCCGAAACAGTACGCGTTCCGTCAGTGATAAACGCTCCCTGGGCTCCCATGGTCACCGCAGTATACAACAGGCTGAAATGATCAGTCAGGAATCGGGCTAGTTCAGGCAGGCTCAAATGCTCCTTATTATACATAGTCTGCATGGCAGCTGCTTCATGTTCATTTATCTTCAGAATACCTGCCTTTTGAGCAGTCCGGTTCACAATAGAAACTGTTTTGGGATCTATGTCGCGGAAATTGGCGTCATACACGATAAGGCTCAGCCCGGAATTATCCAGAAAGGATTGTATGAACTCTTCAGATTCAGCATTGCGCTGGGCCAGGGTTCCGGTAATGACTGCGTCGGTGTTCAGGGCAGCGGCATTCAGGCTGTCCTGCTGCATATGGTCAAAGGCAGTATCATTAGAACACACAAAACTTGGAGTTCCTGCGTCATTGAGGCGTATATGCACAGATCCTGTATCATATCCGCATGCACGCTGAATGCCCGAAGTGTCAATATCCCGGCCTGCCAGAGCCTGTACAAGCTGGTCTCCGTCACGGTCACAGCCAACAGCGCTTACTACTGCGGCCCTTGCGCCCAGCTGTGACGCGTGCACAGCTGCATTGGCCGGAGCGCCGCCCATGAACCGGGCTTCGGGATAGATATCCCACAGCACTTCACCAAGGCCTGTAATTGTGTGCGGTGTTTTTTTCACGGCAGCATGTCCAGAATGAGAAATACCAGGCCTTTGCCTATACCGAAAGGAACCGGCGTGAAAGAGAGCACGAATATGACAAGGGCCCCTATGCCGATGACCTTCCTTTTTGTGTCCAGAGGTACATGGTCATACATGGTCGGCGGATGATTCCGCAGAATTGTCAGAACAACCACGAAGAGAAGCCAGCCGGCGTACAGAAACAGACAGATTCCGATCAGGAAAAAATAGAAAAATTTGAAAAAGACAGAACTTTTATCTTTTAGCAGCGCGTATATAATGTGCCCTCCGTCAAGCTGGCCTATGGGAAGCAGGTTGATGGCAGTAACCAGCAGGCCGACCCAGGCAGCGAAAGCCAGGGGGTGGAGCAGAATGTCCTGATTGGGCCCCAGGGGCCCTACAATAAATTTAGAAGCTGCAGAGAAGAGCAGAGAATTGCCCAGGGAAATAGTGCCGGCACCCATGGAGGAAGTGTCTACAACCTGGGAGTATTTCAGGCCGAAGAACAGGGCGATGCTGATAGGGACCATGCCGGCCAGAGGCCCGGCAGCGCCGATATCCAGCAGTGCCCTGCGGTCTGTAATGGGGCTTTTGATTTTTATCAGCGCGCCCATAGTGCCGAAGGGCGGAAGGGGAAGGGGGATGAAATAGGGCAATGTGGCGGAAATGCGGTGTTTCCTTGTCATCAGATAGTGGCCCATTTCGTGGCAGAGCAGTATGGTTATGATGCCTCCCGAATACCACGCCGCGCCGATTGGGCCGTCACCCAGGCCCACAATAAATGTGGTGGCAATGGTCAGAATAAAAAGCAGCAGGTGTTTGTACAGAGCAGGTATACGGTCAAGTACATGTGTGAAGGGACGTGTTACAGATCGGAGAAGTTTTCGCATTATACCTCAGCTTTCAGAATGTCTACAGATACAGGCATACCAGTCCGCAGGCCCAGAATCTTTGCAGCACTGCCTGTATTTATACCTATCTCCAGCAGGCCGGAACTGCCGATGTAAGCCAGGGGCTCCAGTTCCTGCACTGATGAGAATGTCAGGGCCAGACCGTCAATCACGCAGTCGCCGGCATGAATGCTGACACGGTTTGAAGGTATCATAGTATCAGGGATGTTGGTTACTGCATTGCCGAAATGATCGATATACAGAATGTTTCCTGTAATAGTGTTTTCCCGGGCCGCAGGTTTTTTATCCTTTGTCACAACAAATTCCGAAACCGGACTGCCCATTTCAGCGGCACGCCTGCCCCATGCCAGGTGGGCGGCTATGGGGGCGAATATGTCACGGCCGTGAAATGTGGCACTGACATAATCGAGCCAGAAATCTTTATTGTCTGCCGCAGAAACAGTGCAGTCCCTGTATGTATTGAATATTGGAGAAAGCACACCATTGTCAGGCGCGACAAAGATATGGCCGCCGGCCTGAACAATCAGCGGTTTTCTGTCGGAGCCCACACCGGGATCCACAACTACCACATGTACAGTACCGCGGGGAAAAGATGCATAGGTCTGTTTCAGTATAAACGCGGCTTCATCAATGCTATACGGCTGCACAGTGTGGGAGATGTCGATAATAGAAGCACTGGGGCAGATGGAAAGCATCACGCCTTTCATGGCTGCCACATACAGGCTGCCTGTGCCGAAGTCTGTTAACAGTGTAATGATCATATCAGCCTCTTGTATTCTTACTGTTAATGTAGTGTATTGTTCCGATAATTTCAATAAAATAGCGCATGCTTCGGGCATTGGGTGTATGGGCAGTGACGTTTTTTTAAATACGTTCAAGTATGGTGTTAACCTGCGGCATGCAGGGCATATGTAAAAACGGCCGGCCTTTTTCAGGCCGGCCGCGTGTGCCTGCATGTGAAAAGAATTACCGCATCAGTGTTATTTTTCGTAAAGCAGTAAAAGATCCCGCTTTCATCTGAATGAGATAAATACCGCTGGATACAAGAGTACCGCGGCTGTCTGTGCCGTTCCATTCAGCAGTGTAGGCCTTGGCGGGAAGCGTTCCATTGACCAGGGTTTTGATTTCCCGTCCGAACACATTGTACACTTTGATACTAACTCTTGTTTCCCGGGGAACCGTATAATTGATATAGGTAACGGGGTTGAATGGATTTGGATAGTTCTGAGCAAGAGTAAATTCAGCCGGCGGCACAGCTGCCATGAACGGCGGGGAAAAAAGTTTCTGCCCGTCAGTTGTTATCTCCTGGATCTTATACCAGTACTGCATCCCCTTTTGCGCTGTTCTGTCAATATACTCATATGTGTGGCCTGCCGACGACTGCCCTTTTGAGGCGATAGGCTCATTGGTCAGACAGGCATAGGCCCCCTCCATAGCTGCACTTCTGTACACCTTGTATCCGTAGGCTGAAACTTCACTGGCAGTTTCCCAGGTTACAACGACATATCCCTCAGGAGATGCACTGGCGGCCATAGCCTGCATGGACACCGGCAGAGATACATCGAGCCCTGTCAAAGTGCCGGCCGTAACCACAGTGCCGCCGCCGTCGTCGGAACAGACAAAATCGCCGGTTCTCCACACCAGGTTCGATGTTTCAGCGGGATCATCCACTGTAAACCGTATTGTAGCCACATCGATCCATGAACCGCTGGGCACATCAGTCCCCGGTGCGGAATTGAGAACAATACCTATGGTTGCATAGGTTGTGTTATCAGTAACAGTCAGCACCCCGTAGTTCCCTCCGGAAAAATTGTGGGCGGTCTGGAGCGACGGGCTGCTGAGGCCTGTAGTGTTAAAATTGAAGGCGAATGTGGACGTGCCGAGTTTGTCCCAGCCGCCGGAGCGCTGACACTGGACTTTGACATCGAAATTGGTGCCGTTGTTGGTGACAACAGCAAACCGCAGATCAAGCGTATTCTGGGCGTACAGGCTCCCGGAAAATATGATACCTGTCAATGCCAGAAAACAGAGTACGTTAACTGTTTTTCTCATACGTCCTCCTTGTAAATTGAGTAAAGGGTTATTTTATATTAAGTCTGAACAGATATAGCTGCTGTGTATACGTTAACGGCAGAAGAGTACCGGCTGAAATTCAGTATGAGCAGTAGTAATGGAAAGAATATTCGCCATGACTATTAAATAAGTATAATAAATTATAACGATAATATTTTGTATTGTCAAGAGGTTTTTCCCGGGGTGTAAAAAAAACGGTGTACGGCAAAAACGGGGCAGCACTGTTTTGCTGCCCCGTCTCGCTGTTTGAGAATTTTGTGTCACATATCAACGCATAAGTGTTACTTTGCGCATGGCTGTAAATGCACCGGCTTCCATACGGATAAAGTAGATTCCGCTGGATACAGTGAGTCCCCGGGCGTCAGTCCCGTCCCAGGTAACAGTATGTTCGCTGGCCTGCATGGGGCTGTCAACCAGTGTTGCTATTTCCCGGCCCAGAAGGCTGTAGACCTTTATGCGGACATGGCAGGCTTCAGGGAGCTGATAGGATATGGATGTCTCAGGGTTGAATGGATTGGGGTAGTTGTTTCCCAGGGCGAAATCTGCAGGAGGAACAGTCATCTGCACCGGGCTGAAGAAAGAAGATTCACCGTCAAGGCTTATCCGTTCTATGCTGTACCAGTAGCTTATACCCGGCTGCGCACTGCGGTCGGTGTATTCATAAAGGCCTCCTTGGGAAGACTGGCCCATGGACGGTATAGGCACGTTGGTCAGGCAGGTGTAGGAGCTGTTTTGTCCTGAGCTTCTCCATACGTTATACCCCAGGGCGCCGGCTTCACTGGCTGTTTCCCAGGTGACTGTAACATAACCCTGAGCAGAGCCTGATGCTGCCAAAGCCTTGAGCGCTACAGGCAGGGAGGTGTCCAGGCCTGTTGTTGTACCCGGCGAAACATTGGTAGTTCCGTTATCGTCATAGCAGGTAAAAGAGCCGTCGGTACGCCATGTGAGGTTAGAAGTCTGTCCTGCATCGAGAACATTGAACCGTACAGTTGCCACATCAGTCCAGGACCCGGTGGGTACGGCAGTGCCGCCGCCGTCACTACCCGTATACTCGATATTGACGGAGGCCCAGGACCCGTTGTCTTGTACAGTAAGAGCAGTGTATGATCCCGAGTTAAAGCCATGGGCAGTCTGAAGCGCGGGATCATCAAGGCCGCTGGTATTGAAATAGAAGGGCAGATTGGCATCGCCCATGTTGTCCCATGTGCCGCCGGCTACGCGCCGGCACTGCACCTTCACGTCAAAATTTGTGCCGTTGTTTGTAACGACCACAAAGCGCAGGTCAATCTGCTCAGCAGCGAACAGGGACATCCCCGCTGTTGCCAGCAGAAGTAGGGCCAATATTACAATAGCCTTTTTCATGATTATTCTCCTCTAATTAATATTAATTCCCTTGCCGTTATTCGGCCGCCAGCATTCATTCTTGTCAGTGGCGTTTATAAAAGTATCCAGGTTCATGTCGCCGGATTTGTATCCTTCAGTGCCGTTATCAGGCTTCCAGCCCAGGTTTTTATCGTGGGCGTTTACAAATCCGTCGCCGGTGGCATCGCCGCAGCATAACACCCAGTATCCCGGGGCTGCTTCAGTCATGCCGGCTGTATCATATGAATTGTCTGAACTGGCGGAAAAGCTGTACACTGCTGTTGAGGTATAGCTGAGGGCAACGGCTGTGCTGCTCATTGTTTTAAGATGGTTCCTGTGTGACACAACAATGTAATAGGATCCGCTTTCCACAGGAAGAGAAATGTATTCTGTAGTCCCGTTGTCGCCTACTATGCGGCCGTCGCTTCTCAGTAAAGCGCTGACAGAAGCAAGGTTTTCGCCGTCAGGGGCCGAGCGGGCCTGGACCAATACCCAGTCTACAATGGATGCCGGCACAGAATCAATAGTACGGGGATCCTGGGCATAGGGAGAGGTAAGGGGGATGATGCCTGCTGACGCGAGATAGGTGTGCATGGTTTTGGTATCTGTATCAAAGGGGCCCTGAAGCATAGCTGTAATGTCAACAAGCACATCAGGATGGTCAATTGAAATAGTCTGGTTTACGGGCACGAATGTACGCAGGGCTGTGGTACCGTCAAGATAGGTGACTTTTACATCGACCTGTGTGTAGGAGCCCGTTCCAAAATGGACAACCGGGTCATTCTGGGCTATGTATCCGGTTGAACTGCGGGCTTCGCGGAATCCTATCAGTGCTGATCCTGCCTGGCCCGGCGGAAAGAGCTCGATTTTGGCACCGAAGCTGCCGGCCTGGCCCGATGCTGATGCAAGGTCTATTTTGAGCCAGTTGTTCTCATTGACAAGGTCATTCCGTATTATCCTGAACTTTTCCTTTTTGTCACCGATGCCCATATCAAGGTCGCCGTCATTGTCGATATCAGCCAGGCTTATGGAGCGGGGGTCATTGGTGGATGACGGGGATGAATAGGTAATGGCCGGTCCCTGGGAAAATGTTCCGGAGCCGTTGTTCAGATAGCATTTTGAATCACCGGCAAATACCAGGTCCAGGTCGCCGTCATTGTCCAGGTCGCCGAAATTTCCCATATACCCGGTCTGGCTGCTCCATTGCGCGCTAAAGGTAAAGGTGCCGTCGCCGTCATTGGTGTAGAGCACAGCAAAGCCTTCGGCGCCGCCTGTTACCAGAAGCATGTCCAGATGGCCGTCATTGTCCACGTCACCCATGGTGATGCCGTCGCCGGCGCCGTGGGCAATACCGTAGTTTGAGGGCGCGGAAATGGTGAAATATCCTGATCCGTTATTTTCTGCGATATTAAGGTCACCTGTCCTGTTGGCGCAGATAATATCGATATCGCCGTCATTGTCAAAGTCGGTGTCAGTAGCGCCCTGGCCTGTAAGGGCGTCGTACAAGTCTCCGCATGCGGCTTTATTGAGCCGGGTAAAGGAGAGGCTTCCGTTGTTTTCATATACTTCATTAAGGTCGCCGCCGTCATCGGAGCCCAGAAAACCCGATACAGTAAACAGATCCAGGTCGCCGTCGTTGTCCATGTCAAATGCGACCACAGACCTGGTTTTATATTCGGTGGAATAGAGGTCTGCAATGGAACTCGATACATCGGTAAAGGAACCGTCGTTGTTGTTCCGAAAGATATCATTGTGCTCGCCGCCGGTGATTGTAGTGCCGCTTCTTCTCACTGTAGTTCCATTTATCAGGTCAAAATCGCCGTCATTGTCCAGGTCGGCGAAAACAGCGCCGTGGGAACCGCCGTCAATATCTTCGATGTCCCATGCTGAAGCCTGTTCTGAGAAAACCGTGGTGCCCGAATTCACAAAAAAGAGGTCGGCTATATCAGCAGTATAGTACATGGTCACATAGAGGTCGGGCAGGCCGTCTCCCGAAATATCAGCAAATGCGGCGCAATGGGCTCCGGCTGAAGGAGATTCAGGGAGAGCCGCTGCTGTTATATCGGTGAATGAAAGGGCCGAAGGAGCGGTAACAATGGTTGAATCAGCCCCGGCCCCGTATGAAGCGGCCGCAATCAGCAGGCTTGTGCATATGGAACGTATGTATAGTTTTTGTTTATTCATGGCAATTCTGTTCAGTTGTTGTCATACCTTAACTAATATAAAAAGTGTACAGCCGGGAAACAACACTTTTTCTATTTTAGCAGGGTGATTTTTCTGCTGAAGGCGCGGGAGCCGGCTCGTAAAAAAACAAGATATACACCGCTGGATGCCGATGTGCCGGTGTGTGTTTTTCCATTCCATGTGAATGTGTGGTATCCTGCCGGTTTTTCCGGAAAGGTTATCTCCTGGATCTTTGCACCGGTTACTGATACAATAGATACCGTCACACTGGATCGCCGGGGCAGCTGGTATTGCAGTGTAATACTCATGTTGAACGGGTTGGGGAACCCCTTTCCTACAGCGAATTTTTCAGGTATGGGCGCGGTTTTATCATCTACGCCGGTGTCGAGCAGCGGGACATCCAGACCGGTGCATGCGCCGGCCTGGAGCATTGTCTGTTCATCATCATCGAACACAGCATAGGCGCCGTCAGTTCTTATAGTGATGCCTGATGTGCCTGAGGGGTCTGTAATTGTGAAATGTATAGTCGCAGCATCGATCCACGAATCGGGTACAGCTGTGCCCTGCCCGTCGGAACCGTTGAAAAGAGTGTTGACCGACGCCCAGGACCCGTTGTTGACCAGTGACATGTCCCCATACATTCCGCCGGAGAAGTTGTGGGCAGTTACCAGTACGGGATTCGTCAGGGCGCTATGGTTGTAATAGAATGGGAAGTTTGACGTTCCCAGTCTGTCCCAGACCTGGGATGCCCGCCTGATTTTCAGGATTACCTGAAAATCGTATGTTGTGTGCACAGTATTTTCAAAAAGAAAATCAATGTCTCCCTGAGCGAGAACAGGCAGGGCTGTGCATGCTGTTATGCATAACGCTGATAGAAACTGTTTTATTCGTGTCATAGGCTCATTCCCCTACTCTACAGAACTGCCTGTACCCATATTTTTTTTATAACACTGGCGTTTGTCATGGGCGTTGATAAATGAGTCCATGTTCATGTCAGCACCGTCATAACCGTAGGTCCCGTTTAGGGGCCGCCACATTACATTCAAGTCAGTTGCATTGATGAATTCACTGTGGTCGGCGTCACCGGAATACATGCCGTATACACCGGTTTCCAGCAGGGCTGCGCTGTTGGTGCCGTACAGCGTGTCAGGTCCTGCGGTAAAGTCGTATAAGACACTGGCCGCGCTCAGTGCTACAGGCGCGGCGCTCATAACTGCCAGGTGGTTTCTGTGCCGCACAACAATGTAGTAGTCACCGTCGGCAACATCGAACAGAATGTCGCTGGTGGCGCCGTCAATGTCGTACACAGTGCCGTCAGCAGAGATAAAAACCGATTTTGACGCGACAGCCTCTCCTGCGGCGGTCTGCCGCAGCTGAAGCAGTATCCAGTCAACTGCACCGGCAGGAACAGCAGAAACAGTTTGGGCGTCTTCAGTATAGGGTGATGTCCTGGGGATCAGTCCATTGGAATTGAGGGCCGTTGACATGGTATGTGAAGCGGGGCTGTAGGGCCCTTCAAGAAACATTTTTACCCTGAAGGACACACCGTCGGCTGCAGCCAGCACATTGAGTTTGCCGTAACCCCAGGTGCTGTTGGGCACCGATCCTGTATATGCATCTGTATCCGCATGGGCGCGCAAAGCCCCGTATATGTCCGAAGGAGTAAGAGACGGGTCCCGCTGCATAAGCAGGGCTGCTGTGCCGGTTACAGCAGGGCATGCCATGCTGGTGCCCTGCATAACGTAGTAGTATGTACCGCCTTCATTCCAGGTCCCGTTATCATCAATCCAGCAGCTGTTTGGCGATGTGTACACATCACGGTCACGAAGGGAAATGATGGCTGTGCCCGGGCTGGTAATGTCGGGTTTCTGCATGCCGTCTATGCGGGGCCCCCGGGAGGAGAATGACGAGATATCATTCAGTGATTCACCCCATGACCAGCCGTGGCCGGTATAATCACTCCATGACGACCTGGAGGTCCATGACCCTACAGCAAAGGCGTGATCAGCTGTAGCCGGCGAGGATATGGTATAGTCGGGGTCGGGATCAGCAAATGTAACCCTGTCATCGTGGTCGCTTTCATCGTAGATGTGAAACAATTGTGAATTCCCTGAAGGGTTGGTTATCTTCAGATAATAGATTTCATCGCCGCCTTTGATATAGGCATTGTATTCGGATTTCTGAGATTCAGTTCCCCGTGAACTTTCAGTGGTCTCGTAGAACGTCATGTCAGAGAGCTCCTGGTACAGGCTGTTGTACATGGTGAGATACAGGCCGTTATGGGCGGTGTCGTCATACCATACAAGATTGAATTTGATTTTGGTGGAATCTTCGGCAGGGGTGGACACATTTACCTGAATGTATCCTGTAGCAGAGCCTCCGGATACGGTTCCTGAATAGTGCCGGCCTGCATTGGCGTCATTCCCCGCTGAAATAAAAACAGGCACTCCCTGGGAAAAACACCAGTCCACTTTCTGGGCAATGGGCATGGAACCGTCATGGTAGTCATTCCATCCGCCGTAACTCATGGTTATTATGTCGGCATTGTACACGGAGACAGCAGCTTCCAGGGCGCTGATAATTGCTGTGCCTGACGCGGTGCCGTCAGTGTCATTGGCAATTTTGAGAAAGATGAGGTCAGCTTCGGGCGCCATGCCTTTGTACGCGCCTCCGCTGTTTCCGGTGTTTTCCGCTGAAAGAACCCCCCGGCCCAGCACTGTGGCAGCCACATGAGTGCCGTGGCCGGTGACAGTATTTTCCACATTGCTGTCCAGTGTTGGATAGGCGGAATAGTCCATTTTTTCAAATGAAGAGGGGAGGTCCGGATTGGAAGGTTCGGTGTCAAGGCCTGAATCGAGAATGGCGATCCTCACGCCTGAACCGCGCCAGGTTCCGGCCCACAGGTCGGCCGCGCCGGTCTGCTGAGAACTGATGTTATTTTGGGGAAGGGCTTTCCGTTCCGCGGTATCGACCTTTTTTACAAAGGCTTTATCAAGAAGGTCAAAGAATGCATGTACAGGAACACGGGCAAGCATATACCCCATGGGGTGGTTGGGAAATACCGGCGGTGTCCACGTGCCGGGAAAACATTCAGCACCGGTTAATGACAGTTCGGCAAGCTCTTCGGCGCCGGGCTTTTGGGAAAAATAGATACAGATATCCATATATGCCGGGCCCTGTCTGTATAGGACCCCTTCTGTCTCCTTGTCGGCCTCTGTCAGTTTTTGCTGTACTGTTCCGCCGGCAAGTTTGTGCTTATACCTGCTCAGGGTCTGCATGAGTTCCGACTGCGTTTCCGCGGGCTCTGAATATCCGCTGCTGACGCATAGAACAGCAAGGGCAGCAGCCAGGATCAGGGTTATTTGTATTTTGTAAGGATTGTTTCTCATCATTGGGTTCTGGTTTTATTGTACCTGTGAATACTTCTCATTATTGGGGATGAGAAATTGCCGTTTGTCATGGGCGTTGATAAAGGTGTCAAGATTTACATCGCTTGCTTTATATCCATATGTTCCGTTGTCAGGCCTCCACCCCAGGTTCATATCAGCGGCGGTAATAAATCCGTTTTGGTCAATATCACCGCTAAACAGAGCCCATGAGTTGTCAGACATCTGCTTGGCTGCCATGTCGGGAGTGGCTCCGTCTGTAAGAAAGTATTGTGTACCTTCGGCTGTAAAATCGTACAGCACTGATGATGCTGACAACAGGGCCTGGGCGGTTTTGCTCATGACAGCCAGGTGGTTGCGGTGCTCGATTACAATGTAGTAGTCCCCTTCAGCTGCATTAAGCGTTATATAGGGAGTTGAGCCGTCGTCGCCTACTACGCGTCCGTCTTTTCTCAGGAACGCGCTTTTCCGGGCGACGGCTGCCCCGTCAGGTGTAACACGCAGGGAAACAAGCACCCAGTCGACAATATCCGATGGAACGCCTGCTGTGCGGGGATCGTTGGAATAG
>Ga0272442_10008963_pt1 | contig 12580 bp, 10 predicted proteins | sample SSMForm2O_FD_200262 | JGI IMG/M metagenome (GOLD analysis project Ga0272442, IMG submission 200262) | Marine sediment archaeal communities from Little Sippewissett salt marsh, Falmouth, MA, United States - SSM-Form-2O | ecosystem: Environmental > Aquatic > Marine > Wetlands > Sediment ... | reverse complement strand
TGCCGGACTTCTCCGCATCGAGGCGGCCGGTGCGTTGACGTGGTGTCAAAGGAACCAAAGCGATGAACTATGCCGTGATCATGGCTGGGGGCACGGGCAAGAGACTCTGGCCCCTCAGCCGCCAGAACCGTCCCAAGCAGGTGCTCAAGCTCCTGGACGGCCACACCTTGCTCGGGCGTTGCTTCGAGCGACTCAGCCCCGTTTTCGATGTGCGCAATATCATCGCCTTGACCAACGTTGGCTACGTCGATCTCGTACGTGAGGAGTTGGGCGAGCTGCCGGCTGGCAACGTCATTGCCGAGCCCATGGTGCGCGACACCGCCGGGGCGATCGGGCTGGCCGCGACGATCCTGGCCAAGTCCGATCCGGACGCCACGATGGCCGTCGTCACCGCCGACCAACTGATCGAACCCGCCGAGGCCCTCCAGGATGCGCTGCGAGACGCTTTCGCCTTCGTGGACGCCAATCCCAACGCCCTGATCACCTTTGGCATAAAGCCGACATTTCCCAGTACCCAGCTCGGCTATGTCAAATGCGGCGACATCCGGGACTGCCCCGGTTCCAAGAATCCCATCCACGCCGTCGAAGCCTTCAAGGAGAAGCCCGATCTGGAAACGGCCCGCCAGTATCTAGAAGGGGGGCTGTACTTCTGGAATTCGGGCATGTTCGTATGGAAAGCCGCCACCATCCTCAGGCTCCTGGAGACATTCGTGCCTGAAATGGCCGAGCCGCTCCGCCACATCGCGGCCGCTTGGGACACCCCGGACCAGGACGCTGCTCTCGGCGAGTGGTTCGCCAGGCTGCCCAGGATCAGCATCGACTACGCCGTGATGGAGAAGGCCACCGACGTCTACGCCATCCCCCTCGATTGCCGCTGGCTGGACATGGGCTCGTTCAATGCCCTGGCGGATATCATCGAATCTGATGACAGTAACAACGTCGTCGTCGCCGGCAAGAGCGAGCTGCTCGACTGCAAGAACAGCGTTATCGTCACGGAGGACCGAGGACACCTCATCGCCGCCATCGGGTTAGAAGACGTTGTCATTGCGCATACGCCGGATGCCACCCTGGTCTGTCACGTCAGCCAGACCGAGCGACTGAAAGAACTCCTGGAGCTGGTCGAGTCCCGTGGCCATGCGAAATTCCTCTAGCCTGCCGGTCGAATCGCTGCCCGGAGTGCTTCTCAGATGAGATACCTGGCCATAGACCACGGCCTCAAACGCACCGGATTGGCTATCTGCGACGCCGACCAGCGCGTCGTCTCGCCCCTCTGCGTCCTGAAAGGCCAGAAGAACCTGCCTCAAGAAATATCGCAAATCATTGCCAGTGAAGAAGTTGGAGCCATCGTACTCGGGATGCCCCTGAACATGGATGGCTCAGAAGGCCCCCAGGCTCAGAAGGTCAAGGCCTTCGCCGAACGACTCAAGCAGCACGCGCACGTCCCGGTGTTCTTCCAGGACGAGCGCCTCAGCAGCTTCGAGGCCCGTGAAAAGCTGGAATCCACGCATCTGGCAAAGGCCAAGAAACGGAGCCTGCTGGACGCCGTGGCCGCCGCCGAGATTCTCCAGGGCTTCCTGGACCGGAAGGGCGGGGCCTAGATTGACCGGATGCGGCTGCCCGGGTGACCCAATACCCGGCTTCCCACTCCACAACCGACCGCCGGAACAGTTTTTTGACACCCCTTCAAGGAAAAACCTTGCCAAAATTGCCGCAAGTCGTTTAGATTAAACGATTCATGATTCGGATGATGAGATAGCCTCATGTGAGGCCAGCCAAGAAGGATTCCAGGAAGACATGCTAACAAAAGAAAAAAAAGGCCAGATTGTCGGTGATTTTGAGACGCACGATGGGGACACGGGATCGCCGGAGGTGCAGGTGGCGATTTTGACCAAACGGATCAACGATCTGACAGGGCACCTCAAGACCCACCCCAAGGATCACTCCTCCCGCCGTGGCTTGCTCAAAATGGTGGGCAACCGTTCGGCTTTGCTCAAGTACGTGCGAGGCAAGGACGTCAAGCGCTATCAGGCAATCATTTCTCGCCTTGGGCTACGAAAATAACATAATCTTGTGTATCGCTGCAGCGAGCTGAGATCATAGCACCATGTGGGTGCATCTCGGTCGCATGGGAGGTCTGAACCCTCCATGATCGTGCGCATACGCACAAGCCAGAGAGGTATTTATGTCAGGTGTTCATAGTGTATCAAGGGAAATCGGAGGCCGCACGCTAACCATCGAGACGGGCCAGATCGCCAGGCAGGCGCACGGCGCCGTCATGGTGCGCTACGGTGAAACCGTGGTTCTCGTTGCGGCAGTCACAGCGCCACCACGATTCGATGATATCGATTTCTTTCCACTCAGTGTCGACTATCGTGAACGGCACAGTGCCGCCGGGAAATTCCCCGGGGGCTTCATCAAAAGGGAAGGTCGCCCCACGACCAAAGAGATTCTCACGGCCCGGATGATCGATCGTCCGATCCGCCCGCTCTTCCCCGAAGGTTATTTCCAGGAGGTCCAGATCAGCGCTTCGGTGCTCAGTGCCGATAAGGAGAACGATCCGGACGTACCCGCCATGATCGGCGCCAGTGCGGCGCTGTCGATCAGCAAGATTCCCTTCATAGGACCAACCGGAACGTGTCGATTGGCCAGAGTCAACGGCGAGTTCGTCCTCAATCCGACCCACGAGCAGTTGGCGCAGAGCGACATGAACGTGCTTGTAGGCGGCCGCAAAGAGGCCATCAACATGCTCGAGGTCGGTGCCAAGGAGCTTTCCGAGGACGTCGTCGCCGAAGCGATCGGCAAGGCCCACGAAGGCGTGCGGGAAGTGATCAGCATGATCGAGGAACTCCAGCAGAAGGCCGGAGTTGAGAAGGAAACGCCCATCGCCGAGATCGATGCGGACCTGTACCAGAAGGTCTCAGATGAGATTACCGGTAAGCTGCGGGAACTGAAGGAAATCCCCGGCAAGCAGGAGCGCAACAACGCGGTCAACGCACTCTTCGATGAGGTCAAAGCCCGCTATTGCGAGCCCGGAGAGGATGGTTCGGAGCCCCAGGCGGATAAGGGGATATTCAAGCGTCTTCTCTCAAAGATCGAATGTGCAGTCGTCCGCAAGATGATTCTCGATGGCAAGCGGGTCGACGGTCGTGGATATGACGACGTCCGCCAGATCACCTGCGAAGTGGGCGTTCTGCCTCGCACGCACGGCTCGGCGCTCTTCACACGCGGCGAGACGCAGGCCCTGGTCAGCGCTACGCTCGGTACGATCCGAGATGCCCAGATCATCGATGGGTTGCAGGACGAGTACTCCCAGAGCTTCACGTATCACTACAATTTCCCACCGTTCTCCGTTGGCGAAGTTCGGCCGATGCGCGGCCCGGGTCGGCGAGAGATCGGCCACGGTGCTCTGGCCGAACGTGGTCTCGAGAACGTGCGGCCGACGGTAGACAAGTTTGCCTACACCATCCGTTTGGTCTCCGACATCACCGAGTCCAATGGCTCCAGCTCGATGGCCTCCGTATGTGGCGGCTCGCTGGCTCTTATGGACGCCGGCGTGCCCATCAACGGCGCCGTCGCCGGAATCTCCGTTGGCATGATCACCGGCGACAATGGTCGCTACGAGTTGATCACCGATATCCTCGGGGAAGAGGATCATTTCGGCGATATGGACTTCAAGGTCGCTGGGACTACGACCGGGATCACCGCCATGCAGCTCGATATCAAGGCCGAGGGCCTCGCACACGACATCATGGTCCAGGCGCTCGAGAGGGCCAAGAACGCCCGCCTCCAGATCCTCGATACCATGAATGCCACCATCAGCGAGGCGCGCTCCGAGTTGAGTGTGTACGCTCCGAAACTGATCAGTATCGAAATTGACCCCGAGTTCATCGGCAAGGTCATCGGACCAGGCGGCAAAACGATCAAGGGCCTGCAAGAGCAGACCGACACCACCATCGAAATCGAGGAAGACGGAACGGTCTTCATCAGTTGCGTCGGTGGCGATGGGCACCTCCAGGCCAAAGCCATGATCGAAGCTATGACGCAGCCACCCGAAGTCGGTCGAATCTACAAGGAGTCCAAAGTCGTCTCCATCAAGGATTTCGGCGTCTTCGTGGAGATCGTTCCCGGCGTGGAAGGCCTTTGCCACATTAGCGAGTTGAGCGAGGGCTACGTCAAGCAAGTCGACGACGTCTGCAAGATGGGCGATGTATTCCCCGTCAAACTCATCTCGATTGATGAGCAGGGACGCCTCAAGCTCTCTCGCCGCGCTGCCCTGTCGGAACTCGGCATCAAGGAAGAGAGGAGACCGAAGCCCGCGGACAAGAAGTAGCAGATGCTCCGGCGGCCTCAGGCCCTCGGACACGGCACAGGGAATTCAAAGCCGAAACTCAGGTGTGCACGGCCCCGCGACAGTTCGGGGTCGTAGCACCCGGCCTTTCGGCTCTGTGTTTTTGGTATCGGCATGGCCCAAGCGGAGTGACAGACGTGTGAAATCGTTTCTAAGCGGCGTCATTCTGACCCTCTTGATACTTGCGCCGGTCGTCGTGCTTTGGCTTCGCGGGAAGAATCGGCAGCTCGCCGCGTGCCGCCGGCGCCGCGTCGACATCGACCAGGAGTTGGCCAAACTCACCGGCGAACTGGCCCACGAGATCAAGAATCCGCTGTCGACGATCAAGGTCAATCTCAAGCTGGTGCAGGAAGCCCTCGACGACGTTGATCTGACGGAGACGGCGCCGGCGCTTTCGGACAGGTCCAGCCAGGGGCTCGCCAGCGCCAGGAGAAAGGTTGGCGTCATTGCCAAGGAGACGGACCGCCTCGATCAGATCGTCGATGGCTTTCTTCAGTACTTCCGTCAGGCCGATCTCCAGTTGGCCCGCGTCGACCTGAACGAGCTGGTTGGCGATATGATCGATTTCTATTCGCCCCAGGCGGGCAGCCACGCGTTGACGGTTCGCCACAGTCTCGCGACCGAGCCGCTCGTCTCGCGCGTCGATGCGGCAGCACTCAAGCAGGTCCTGCTGAACCTCTTTATCAACGCGCAGCAGGCGATGGACAGCGGCGGCGAACTGATGATTCGCACGAGCCGCAAGGAGAATCGCGCCGTCGTACAGATCAATGACACGGGCCGGGGGATTGCCCCGGACAAGCTGCCGACCATCTTTCGGCCCTATTACTCGTCCCGCTCAGGCGGAACCGGGTTGGGCTTGGCAACAGCCAAGAAGATAGTCGAGGCGCACCACGGCACGATCGCTGTACACAGTGATTTGGGCAAAGGCACGTCTTTCACGATCGAACTGGCGCTGGCCGACGGCGATGCCCCGACGAGTGAGGTAAGCGAATGACGGAACGTAAGCCGGTTGTTCTGGTGGTTGACGATGAACGGGATCATGCTGACGGGCTCGTAGAGGCCCTGGGTCGGCTGCCCGTCAAGGCCCTGGCGGTCTACACGGGGGAAGACGCCATAGAGATGATCCGCCGCCAGCGCGTGGACGTCGTCGTCACAGACCTCAAGCTGGAGGGTAAGGCCGATGGCCTGGCGGTCCTCAGCGAGGCCAGACAGAACAGCCAGTCCACGGAAGTTATTCTGATCACCGCTTACGCGACCATCGAGAACTGCAAGGAAGCCATTAAGCAGGGCGCCTTCGACTACCTCGTCAAACCTCTGGATATCGACCAGCTTCGCACGCTTGTCGAGCAGGCCAGCCACAAGGCCGTGACCGCTCAGGCCCGCCGCGCCGCCGACAAAGGCCCCGGTCAATTCTACTTCGATGGCATCACGGGCAACAGCCCCGCCATGCAGGGCATTCTGGAGATCGTGCGCAGAGTGGCCCCCACCAGTATCTCCGTCCTCATCGAAGGGTCCTCCGGAACGGGTAAGGAACTCCTCGCGCGAGCCATCCACGACAACTCACTGCGCCGCGGCAAGCCCTTCCGACCCGTCAACTGTGCCGGCCTGACCGAAACGCTCCTCGAGAGCGAGCTGTTCGGGCATGTCAAAGGAGCCTTCACCGGCGCCAACGCCGATCGCAAGGGCCTCTTCGAAATCGCCGACCAGGGCACGCTCTTCCTCGACGAGATTGGCGACATGCCCCTGAGCATGCAGGCCAAACTCCTGCGCGTCCTTGAGGATGGCATGGTCATTCCCGTTGGCTCCAGCAAGCCCACGGCGGTGGACGTGCGCATCATCAGTGCGACCAACCACAGTCTCAGCAAGTTGATCGAGCAGAGCAGGTTTCGCGAAGATCTCTACTTCCGGATCAAAGGTGTCAACGTTAGTCTGCCACCGCTGCGCGAGCGACGGGAGGATGTCCCGCTGCTGGTCGAGCATTTCTTGCAGGAGGCGGCCGAAGAGACCGGCTCGCAGGTCCGCGGCGTCACGGAGCCGGCCATGCAGATCCTGGCCGGTCACGATTGGCCGGGCAACATCCGCCAGCTCAAGAACGCCATCAGGACCATGGTCGTCATGTGCGACCGCGAGAATCTCGACGTCCGCGACATTCCCCCGGACATCGCGCGCCGCCGCCAGTTGCCCGGAGACAGCGCCGCCCCGGCAAACCTCGCCGGTGTTTCCCTCAACGAGTTGGAGAAACAGGCGATCGTCGACACACTGGCCAAGACCGAGGGAAACCGTGAGAAGGCCGCCAAGATCCTCGGCATTGGCGAACGCACCCTCTACCGCAAGATAAAGGAATACAACCTCTGATCGCTGCGCACCGGTTCTAGTTCCCCCGCATGCGCTGCCGCCACGCAGGCCATTGCTCCCGCGAAACCTCGCTCCAGAGCCCCTTGCGCAAAGCGCGAGCGCTGGATTCCAGTTGCCGGTATCGCTGATATGTGCTGTGCCGAAAACGAAGATCGGCGTAGACGTACCCCTCCGAGATCAGCACCTCGTTCAGAAAGCGTCCGTCGGACATCTCGATATACGCCAGCAGGCGCCCATACTTGCCTCGACTATCTCCTGCCTCGTTCAGATACACGGTGATATCCGCTCCCTCCACAAGCGTGCGGACAAACGCTGTTGCTTCGGAAGCGAAGAACGCCGGCGCTCCCTCGTTGCCTCGGGTCTCCGGCGCGTCAATGCCGAGCAGTCGTATCCTCGTGGTCGCCGCATCCCCGTCAGCTACGTCGATATCAAGCGTGTCACCGTCGACGATGTGGACCACGGTGAACGTCTTGCCATGATAGCGTGCCGAGTCTCGTCCGGCGCTCTGCCGACCTCCCGCGGCCGTTCCCCTTGCCCGGCTGGCCAGCAGGCCGCGATCGAGAGCAATCAGAAGGGCCATCGCCACCAGGCATGCACCGATCAGGACGGCCCGCCAACGCCGGCTCATTGCATAAGCGTGTCGCTGTCGCCTGCTCACGTCGCCTTGTTAATCTTCAGAAGGGCGTGCCCCAGTGCCTGGACCGCCTGTTTGCGATCGACCTCTTTGACCCCGAACATGATGCTGATTTCCGACGAGCCCTGATTGATCATCTCGATATTTACCCCCGCATTGGCCAGCGCCGCACACGCCTTCGCCGCCAGGCCCACCGCATAACGCATCCCCTCGCCGACGATCATGATCAGCGACAGCCCGTGCTCGATGGTTGCGTCGTCGACCCCCAGTTCGTTTGTGATGCGATTGAGTACGTGTTGCTCCTTCTCTGCGGAAAACGGCGCGCTGCGCAGGATCACCGACATATTGTCGATCCCCGACGGCGCGTGCTCGAACGACAGCTCCTCCTGCTCCAGAATCTGTAGCAAACGCCGACCGAAGCCGACCTCCCGGTTCATCATGTACTTGCTCAGGTAGATTGCACTGAACCCGTCGGCGCTGGCGATGCCCGTGACCTCACCGTGTTCGTACTTCCGCTCCGCAACGATCATGGTGCCCTCCGCACTTGGACGATTCGTGTTCTTGATGCAGATCGGAACCTTGGCTGTCACCGCCGGCACAATGGCCTCGTCGTGGAACACGCCGAACCCCGCATAGGACAGCTCGCGCATCTCCCGGTAGGTCAGCAGGTCGATCGCCGGGGCATCGCCGAGGACGCGCGGGTCCAGGGCGAACACCGAATCCACATCTGTGAAGTTCTCATACACCTCCGCCTTCACCGCCGCAGCCACAATCGCCCCCGTGATATCCGAGCCGCCGCGCGGAAACGTCGCGACCTCCCCTTGCTTCGTATAGCCGAAGAACCCCGGAAAGATCGCAATGTCCTTTTCATTCTTGAGCGTCGACAGATTCGCGAAGGACTCGGGCAATACCTGTGCATTGCCAAAGTCATCGCTCAGCAGCATGCCCGCGTCCTTCGGATCGATGTAACGCGCGCCGATGCCCTGATTGACGAACACCTGGGCGATGATCTTCGCGTTGTTGTCCTCCCCGGAAGCCTTGATGGTATCCATGAACTGCGCGTCGTTGGCCGAGCGACGTTCGATGCGGGCTCGCAGGTCCTTCTCGATCTCCGTCACGATCGCGGCATCCAGTCCCAGCTCCTTCTGAATCTCCGCGTATCGCCCGACCACGGCGGCCAGTTCCTTCTCAAAGGACTGCCCCGCGATGACCGCCTCCGCCAGCGCGATCAACAAATCGGTGACTTTGATGTCGCCCGAAAACCGCTTGCCCGGCGCCGAGACCACAACGATCCGTCGGTCCGGATCGGCCTTGACAATCTCGATCACCTTCAATATGTGCTTGGCGTCCGCTACCGACGAGCCGCCAAATTTCGCAACCTTCATCCTGTCCCCTTCAGCCTCAAAGGCACCAATCTACCGCGCGGCCCGGCACGTCCCTAACGCGCCGCGCTTCTGAGAAAATACTCCATCAACTCATGTCCTTTTCCAATTCGAAATCCCGACTTCGCCGCATTGGTTTCGCCGAATCCCATGTTCAATATGCCCGTCACACCCGTCCCCGCCATGGCGAAGGGTACCGCCTCGCCCGAGTGGGCCCCGCTGCGAACCGGCGTCGGATGATCGGGCAGCACCAGCATGCGCCAGTGATCGTGCCCCTGAAGCGCATCCCATAGCGGGCCGATGATGTGCGTGTCGATCTGTTCGATCGCCTGTTTCTTCATCTCGATGTTGCCCGAATGCGACGCCTCGTCCGGCGCCTCGACATGGACGAATACAAGGTCGTAGGCCTCCAGCGCCTCCACGGCCGCCGAGCCCTTGCCCGCGTAATTCGTGTCCACAAACCCCGTCGCCCCGGGCACGTCGATCAGATCGAAACCCACCAGCTTCGCCAGCCCTCGCACCAGGTCGACCGCTGTGACGGCCACGCCCCTCAGCCCGAAACGCCGCTGGAAGTTCTCCAGATGAGCCTGTTTGCCTTGCCCCCACAGCCAGACCGAGCTGACCTGGTTCTCCCCGAGGTCCCGCCGGACCTTATTGACGTCGTGCCTGGCAAACAACTGCTGAGACAGATTGATCAACTCGATCAGCCGGTCCGCCCCTTTGCCTCGTGGCAGGAGCTTCTCGACCACCGTCCCAATGTGATCGTGGGGTGGATGCGTCCGCACATCGAAATCCCCGCCCGCGAAGACCAGCAGATGCCGATAGCTCACCCCCGTGTAGAAAGAGAGATCCTCATCGTCGACCTGTGCCTCCAGTGCGCGGATCAGGCTGCTGCCTTCCTCGGTCGAGATGTGCCCGGCACTGTGGTCGGCCATCTTCCCGTCCGCGAAAGTCACCAGGTTGCACCGGAACACCCAGTCGTCACGCGCCAGCTTGATCCCCTGAGCCGCTGCTTCGATAGGCGCTCGCCCGCTGTAGTACCGCAGGGGATCGTAACCGAGCAGGCTCATCTGCGCCACGTCACTACCCGGTTCCATGCCGTCCGGAACCGTCTGCACCAGCCCCTGACGACCCTCCCGGCTCACGCGGTCCAGATTCGGTGTCTCGGCTGCCTCCAACGGCGTCCGGCCGTCGAATACGTCAAGACCCTCGTCGGCTGCCCCATCCGGTACGATGATTACATACTTCGCCATGCTCTGTCCAATGCTCGCTGCCGAAGGCCCTCATCACCTTCCCGCTTGCCTCGGCAGGCCGTCTTTCTCTGCTCGACGGCCGGGCCCCGCGCACGCGCCGCGACCTTGTCTTCTCACGTATCCCTGTCTTCCGGAATGTCGACGATGCGAATGCACACCGGTTGGCCGCCGAACAACTCCGAGGCCGCCATATCCGCCAGCGCCGCCGCCATATTCCGTTCCTGAGTCGGGTGCGTCGTGATAACCACGGGCACCGTATTCTCAGGACCGCGCCCTTCATGCTGTAGTGCCCCGGAGATGCTGATCTGGTGGTCCTCCAGGATCTTGCCGTAGCACGCCACCACCCCGGGTTCGTCCTTCGCCATCAACCGGATATAGAACCGCGTCACCGAATCATGGATGTCCTCAACCAGCGGCTTCACCTCGCTGCGAGGCTTCAGCCGTTGGTGCTCGAAGGTCGTCCCCGAGTTCCCCAGAACCACCTCCACGATATCAGCCACCACCGCACTGGCCGTCGGCATCATCCCGGCCCCACGCCCATAGTACAGCGTCTCGCCGACCGCGCTGCCATACACACTGATCGCATTGAACGACCCGTCGACCCGCGCCAGCGAGCAGTCCGCCGCGATGAATGACGGATGCACCCGCAGCGAAACCTTGCCGTTGTCGCCCTTCTGTCCAATCGCCAGCAGCTTCAGGCAGTAGCCCATCTCCCGTCCATACCGGATGTCATCGCTCGCAATGCCGTCGATGCCCTGGACGAAGATGTCCTCCAGCCCAATCTCATATCCGAAGGCGATCGAGCCCAGGATAGCCAGCTTGTGGGCGCTGTCGCCGCCGGTGATATCCAGCGTCGGGTCCGCCTCCGCGAAGCCGCGCTCCTGTGCCTTCGCCAGCGCCACCGCGAACTCCTCGTCCTTCGAACTCATGCTCGAAAGGATGTAGTTGCACGTCCCGTTGACGATCCCGTACATCGCCGTGATCTTGTTGGCCGCTAGCCCCGTGCGGATCGCCCCGACGATGGGAATCCCCCCGGCGCAACTCGCCTCGAACGCGATGCAACGCCCGTTCTCCCGGGCCACGTGACAAAGCTCCACCCCGTGCTCTGCCAGCAAGGCCTTGTTGGCCGTGACAACGTCCTTGCCTGCCTTCAGCAGGGCGATCTGGATGTTCTTCGCGATCGTGGTCCCGCCCACCAACTCCACCCCCACGCTAATGCTCTCGTCAGCCAGTAGCGCCGCCAGATCGTCGCTCAGCACGCTTTCGGGCAACTGCACGTCTCGCGCCGTTGTCGTATCGAGATCCACCACGCGCCCCAACTCCAGACGGACGCCTGTCCTCGCGGCGATCGCGTCGCCTTCTTCGCAGATCAGCTTGGCCACGCCTGTCCCGACTGTGCCGAAACCGACCAACCCCACTCGTGCGCACTTCTCGTCCACAAGATCACCTGCCCTTAGCTGCCCGGCGCCAATACCCCGCTCGTCAGCCGCCCTGGACACCGCCTGGGGCGGCGGGAGACACCACGGTCTCTCGCCTCTGGAGAGCTGATTAGCTGCCTCTAAATACGCAAACAGGCGTTCACGAATAACGAATTCGCCCCCTTCGGTCAAGCAAAAACCGCCTGCAGGCCCCGGGCCGTTCCCCAACGCAATCCTTGACGTCGCCCACGTGGGAATCCACAATGGTCACCTGTAGGGTGGGTCCTTGACCCACGCGTTTCTCCATCCTCAATAAAGGAAAGAAGGTGACACCCATGGAACACGCCAAATGCAGCATTCCTCGCTCGATCCCTCCCATTCTGGCGCTGGCCGTCATCCTGATCGCCGGGTCCACAATTCTGGCGGCCGAGAGCCAGTTCAAGCCTCTCTTCGATGGCAAGACCCTCAAGGGATGGGTCAATCCCTATGAATGGGGCAAGGCGTGGGTCGAGGAAGGTGAGATCCGCCTCCAGGCCGACAAGAAGTTCTTCCTCGCCACGGAGCAGCCGTATCGCGATTTCATCTTTGAGGCCGAGGTCATGATGCCCGAAGGCAAATCCAACTCCGGCTTCATGTTCCGCTGCCATCAACGCCTCAACCGGGCCTATGGCTATCAGGCCGAGGTCGATCCCTCCGACCGCCAATGGTCCGGCGGTCTCTACGACGAGGGCCGCCGAGGCTGGCTCAACCCCCGCAGCGACAACGCCGCCTCGGCCCAGGCCTTCGTAAAGGCCACCAGAGGCGCCTTCAAACGCTACGACTGGAACCGCTATCGCATCCACTGCGTCGGCGACAGCCTCCGCATCTACCTCAACGACGTCCTGACCACCGACTACATCGACGCCACCGACCGCCAGGGCTACCTCGCCGTGCAGCACCATGGCGAAGCAGGCAAAATCTACCGCTTCCGCAATCTCCGCATCCGCCAGCTCAAGGCGCCCGCCGCCCTGACCGCAAGGATGAACGGCATGCCCCTGGTCTTCTTCGACGACTTCGAGAGCGGTCCCGGACGCTGGACCCAGACCGACCCCAACGCCTGGAAGGTCGTCGCCGAAGAGGGCAACCACGTCTATTCCCAGTTCCAGCGCAGCCAGTACGAGCCGCCCGTGCGCTCGCCGTACAACATGGCA
>Ga0272442_10008958_pt1 | contig 12582 bp, 9 predicted proteins | sample SSMForm2O_FD_200262 | JGI IMG/M metagenome (GOLD analysis project Ga0272442, IMG submission 200262) | Marine sediment archaeal communities from Little Sippewissett salt marsh, Falmouth, MA, United States - SSM-Form-2O | ecosystem: Environmental > Aquatic > Marine > Wetlands > Sediment ... | reverse complement strand
TTGGCATGATCAGGCAGGGAGAGCCGGAGGCCGAAAATGACGTCAATGACCATATCGATCAGATAACGCCCTTGAACGATCCCCTCAACGCCATTTATTTCGATGACCGGGGATTGGAGGAGGCGGTCGATTTCGGAGTGTTGTACAGCTGTATCGTTCCCGGCAGCGGCAACCTGCTGGGCGGAAAGGCGGTGGTTATCCGCAATTTCGCGGCCAACCGGGATGAGGGATTCTACAAGGATTACGGCTACAAGATGGCTTTGGGCTACAATCCCAAATCGGTTGCCAAGGCGCAATGGCAGGGAACCCGGCCCACCACGCGCATGGGTATCTACAGCCACCTGGAGGAGAAATTCGACGCCGTTATCCTGAAAGAAAAAAAAGCCGCCTTAGAGCGGGAGAAGAAGCTTGTCGAATTAGGCGCCAAGCACAAAGAGGGGAAATTGACCGCCGCCGAAAAAACAAAGAGCGCTGATCTAATCGAGGAGGAATACAAGCTTGCCTTCAGCGGCGAAGAACGGGCTCTTCTGGAGCTGCTCAGGGGCGAGAAAACCGCCAAGGTTCATGTGCACAAAGAGGATGATATCCTCTATCTGGTCGAGCTGGTACGCAAGTACAAGCTGAAAGTGACCGTCGACCACGCCTGCGATGTGTTTCACAGGGAAATCTTCGATAAGCTGGCCGCCGATCATATCAAGGTGGTCTACGGCCCCATCGGCTCCCTGGATTATAAAGTGGAATTGAAGCATGCCAGCTATAAGAACGTGAGGGCCCTGATGAATTCGAAGGTGTTCTACGGCCTGATGACCGATCACCCCGTGATCCTTACCACCAATCTGCGGGACAGCCTGAAGTATTTTCTGATCCAGGGCATGAGCGAAACGGAAGCCATCTCCTTGATTACGCATAAGAACGCCCAGATACTGGAGATCGACGCGGAATTGGGAACCCTGGAGGAGGGCAAGCTGGCCAGCCTGCTGGTCTGGAACAAGGATCCCCTCCACCTGGGCGCCTTCCCCCGAACCGTTATCGCGGAAGGAAAGGTTGTGCGGGAATAGGTCTGTAACCGTTTGTCGGGCCGGCCGAGCTCAGGCCGGTTTCTCGTCCAGCACCTGGCGGAGCTTCTGAGAGAGGATGCCGAGGTTGAAGGGCTTCTGGATGAAGCCTTCGCAGCCGCGGGAGAGGATCTCCTCTGCCTGACCGTCCCGGCTGTAGCCGGAGGAAAGCAGCACCCTGACTTCGGGATCAAGGGCCTTGAGAGCGTCGAAGGTGGCGCTGCCGCCCTTTCCGGGCATGATCATGTCCAAAAGCACCAGGTCGATCTCAGGTCCCCTTTCTTCGTAGATACGCACCGCCTCGTCCCCGCTTTGCGCGGTGATCACCCCGTAGCCCAGCTTCTCCAAAAGCTTCCGGCTCACATTGAGCACGATCTTCTCGTCCTCCACCAGCAATACCTTTTCCCTCCCCTTGACCGGCACGGCCGCGGGTTTGTTTTCCGCTGCCGCGGGAAGAGCAGAAACGGGTAGATAGAGGGTAAAGCAGCTACCCTTTCCCGGGCTGCTTTCCACCTGGATCAGGCCGTGGTGGTTGGAGATGATGCCGTAGGCGGAAGCCAGGCCCAGCCCCGTGCCCCGCTCCGGGTGCCGGGTGGTGAAAAAGGGATCGAAGATCCGCTTGCGGGTCTCCTCGTCCATGCCGATGCCCGTGTCGCGCACGGTGATGCGGACGTATCTCCCCGGCGGCAGCCGGGTAAGGCGCATATCCGCGGCCGACAGGACCGCGTTCTCGGTCTTCACATGAAGGTCTCCGCCCACGGGCATGGCCTGCCAGGCATTGACGAAGAGGTTCAACAGCACCTGGTCGATCTGGCTCCGGTCCACCGCCGCGGGCCAGATCTGCGCCTGGTAGTCGGTGTGCAGGGTGATCTCCTTGTGGGTACGGCCGAACAACTGAAGGCTCTTCTCGGTCAGCGCGTTCAGGTCGGTGGGCTTGACCTCGTATTTCCCTCCCCGGGCGAAGCCCAGGAGCTGGCGTGTGAGGGCTTCCCCCCTGCGGGCGTACTCCTCGACCTGTTCGAGCTTCTCGTAAGAGGGATCATCGGCATCCATATCCTGGAGCAGGAGGGAGCTGATGCCTTCGATGCCCATGAGCAGGTTGTTGAAATCATGGGCGACCCCCCCCGCCAGGGTTCCCACGGCTTCCATGCGCTGGGCCTGGCGGAGCCGGGCTTCGAGGGTTTGCTTTTCCTCTTCCGCTCGCTTCCGGTCGCTGATATCGGATAACGAGGCCACCGACTGGGAGCTTTCCGGGATAAGGCTCACGGTCAGAAATATCTCCCGCTGCTTTCCTTCCCGGTCGCGGACCCTGCAGATATAGTTGTTGGGTACCGATTCCGGGGTGATTCTGCGCTGGTGGTGGTATTCCCGCATCCAGGGGATGTCCTCCTCAACCACGAACTCCAGCCAGCTTTTCTTGCCCTCCAGCTCTTCCTTGGTGTAGCCGGTGAGCCTGGCGAACTGCTCGTTGACCAGCCGCAAAGTCGCATCCTCGTCGATGATCACCGTGGGATTGGAGGTGCTTTCGAAGATGCTGCGGTAGCGCTGCTCGCTTTTCCGGAGCCGGTGAAAGGAGTCGGCCACCTTGATGCTGACGGCAATCGCGGAAGCGGCTCCCAAAAGAAGGTTCAGGTCGCTCTCGGTAAAGCTCCGCCGGGAGCCGAGGTTGTCCACACACAGCACGCCCAGCGCTTCTCCACCGTAGATGAGGGGAACGGCGATGAAGGATCTGACCCCCATGCTTTCCAAAATTCCCCGGCTCGACTCGGAAAGCCGGGTTTCGCTCCTGGCGACATCATTGACCAGGAGCGGTTGTTTGCTGAGAAAGGTCTGGGAAAGCACCCGGCGGGAAGAGGACTCCTGTAGCGACACCCGGGCGAGCAGTTTCCGGTGACTGCGGCGGAATCCGTATCCCGCCGTAAAGCAGAGCTGCTCGCGGCCGGGATCCGGGAGCAGAATAAAGGCCCGGTCGTAGTCCAGGTGGCGCTTCAGGATCTTCACCGCCGAGCGGCACATCGCCGCGGGCTCCTGCAGCGAGGAGGTGGCCTGCCCCAGCTCCCGGAACAGGCGGGCGTTGCTGTAAAATACGTCGATCTGCTGCTCGAAGCGGTCCGCCGCGTCGCTCTGGGCCCGCAGGGCGTTTTTCAGCATCCGTTTCTCGATATGCCCCGAGGTCATGGCTGCCGTCATCACCAGCAGGGCGCAAAGTGCCACCCCGGCCCACCAGTACAGGCCGGGCAGGAACGGGGAAGAGACCATGGCTGCCGGCACTCCGGCCAGAAGGGTATAATCCCGGATGCGCTTCCAGATGAAGGCCGCCGAGCGCTTAAATGTGACGATATAGCGGCACACGCCGCCGCCACGGTGCAGGCACTCGCTGTGCTCGATACTTACGCTCTCTGTTGGGAACAGGCGGGGCAGGGACTCCAGCATTCCGAGACGGTTTTCACACTGGTAAGGCCTTTCGTCGACGCCCTCGCCGGGAATGGACAGGATTTCCATGCGGTTGGCTGAGAGTCTTTTCACCTCCATGCGGCTGTGCCGGGTCAGCCTGCCGGCGATCTTGCCCACCAGCTCGTAGGCCCGGCCCGGACTCAAAAGTCCCAGCAGGTGGGTTTTGATGGTTCCCAGCGCCTCGGCCGAGGCGGCGTAGCGCCCCGCCTCGCGGGCGATGGCGGGGTTTTTGGTTTCCTCCGCCAGGACCTGGTGGAAGCGGTCCACCTGGGCCTGGTTGAACCAGTGGGCCGGATCATTGACCTCCTGAACCTCCAGCCCGGCCCGCTCGATCAGTGCTTCACTGTCCGTGCCGGGGGCGCGGCTGTTCAGGTACTCGATATAGATCCTGACGAGGCGGCTGTTGTAGAGAGGCGTGGACATATCCATTGTATGCAGTGAACGTCTTTATAGACCCGGCCGGGGCAAAAGTCAAGATTAAAACGCGGGGCGGAGTTTTTCAGCCCTTGATGCCGCTGGCGGCCACGGAGCGCACGAACCACTTCTGGAACAGGAGGAAGAGAACCAGCAGGGGAATGGTGATCATGGAGGCGAAGGCGAAGATGTCCCCCCAGACCTTGGGGTCCTGGCTGAAGAACTGCTGGATGGCCACGGGTAAAGGACGGTAGGCTTCGCCCCGGGTGACCATCAGGGGCCAGAGAAACTCGCCCCAGCGGAAGATGGATTGTAAAATCGCCACCGAGGCGAACACCGGCCGGGACAGGGGGATGATCAGCTTCCAGTAGATCCGTGCCCGGCTCGCTCCGTCCACGATGGCTGCCTCGTCCAGCTCCCGGGGCAGATTGATGAAGAACTGGTAGAACAGGAAGATGGAGAAGGCGTCGGCGATGTAGGGCACGATCTGCACGTGGTAGCTGTCGATCCAGCCCATGCGGTTCACCATCAAGAGCAGCGGGATCACTACCGATTCATTGGGGATGATGATCAAGGCCACGATCACCGCCAAAATGAGCCGCCGTCCCCGGAAACGCAGGCGGGCCAGGGCATAGGCGATCATGCTGTTCACCAGCAGGCCGCCGACCACGGTGGAGCAGGTGATAAAGACCGAGTTGAACATGAAGCGCCCGAAGTTCATCTGCCGGAACACGTCCCGGTAGTTCTGAAAGCCGAGATCCCCGTAAGGGATGAAACCCAAAAGCCCGCTCATGTCCCGGATGATCTGCATCTCCTCGTTCTTCAGGGAGGAGACCAGCATGAAAACCACGGGAAAGAGGAAGAAGAAGGCCAGCAGCACCAAAAGCAGGTAGGTGCCTGCTTTTTTCATCGTGCGCCACATCTTAAGTATCCCTTCCTTCCCGCAAAAACAGGCGCTGCATCAGGGAGATCACCAGTACGATCAGGAAGAAGAGCACGGCGATGCTGGAGGCGTAGCCCACCCGCAGCTCCTGGAAACCCTGCCGGTAGAGCATGACGATGGTGGTCATGGTGGCGTTCTGGGGCCCTCCCCGGGTGAGCACCCAGACCTGGGTAAAGAGCTTGAAGGCCAGGATGGTGGTGGCCACTACCACGAAAATGGTGGTGTTCCTGAGCTGGGGCAAGGTCACGGACGCAAAGCGCCGCCAGCTCCCCGCGCCGTCCACCTGGGCAGCCTCGTAGAGCTCCGCCGGGATGTCCTGCAGCCCCGCCAGGAAGATGATCATTTGAAAACCCACTCCCTGCCAGACGGAGAAGAACATGATGGCCGGGAAGGCCAGCCGGGGGCTGCGCAGCCAGTCCAGCGGCCGGGCACGGCCGAAAGTGAGGAACTTCAGGGCCTGGTTGATGAATCCCTCCCCCGGGTTGAACAAAAAGAACCAAACGATGGAGACCACCACCATGGTGGTCACCACCGGGCTGAAATAGATGGTGCGGAACAAATTGACGTAGCGCACCTTGCGGTTGACCAGCATGGCCAGGGCCAGGGCGAAGGCGGTCTGGATGGGCACCACCACCGCGGCGAAGATAAAGTTGTTGGACAAAGCGCGGTAGAAAGTTGTGTCCATTAGCAGGCGCAGAAAGTTGCGCAGGCCGATGAACTCGGTGGGCAGGTTGGGGTTGGGGATGAGGCGCTGGTTTGTGAAAGCGAAGGCGAAGGCCATGAGGAAGGGAGCCACCAAAAATACGGTCAGCAGCAGCAGGGCGGGAGCGGAGAACAGCCAGGCGGTACGCCCCTCCTGCCGGCGCTGTTTTTGCAGGCCGGACGAACCCGTGGTCTTTTTTCTTGCTCTGGCAGCTTCCATGCCGGGGTTCCTCCCTGAAGCGGACCGGGGATGAACGCTTCATCCCCGGTCCTGGTCGACTTTTCTATGACTACTGGGTGATCGGGTAACCCTTGTTGTCCTCGATGTCCTGGTCGATCCGGCCCACGGCCTTGTCCAGCTCGGCCTTCACGTCCGCGCCGGTCACGACGTTTTGGATGGCCTCGGCAAAGGCGGAAGTGATGGTCGGATAGGCGGGGGTGATGGGCCTGGGTACGGCCACGCCCCCCTCAAGCTGTTGGGCAAAGATCTCCAGGGGCGCTCCGGCGCCGTAGAGCTTGGACTTGGCCAGGGCGGATTTCCGTGCCGGCACCGCGCCGTTGGCATTGGTCATGAACAAAATCTGGCTGGGCTGCATCAGGTAGGAAAGGAACTTCCAGGTAGCCTCCGGGTTCTCCGACTGGGAGGTGATCCCCCAGCACCAGGAGCCCATGCCGGTGGCCGCGCCCTTGCCCAGGTCGGGCATGGGCAGAAGCACCAGGTCCGAGCCCAGGTTCTGGCTGTGGGGCCCCCACATCCAGTGGCCCACAAAGGCCAGAGCGGCCTTCTTGCTGCCGTAGAAATCATCATCCCCGGCGGGCAGGATGCTGGCATACCCTTTTTCGAACAGGGACTGGAACCATTCCAGCGCCGCCACCGCCTCGGGGCCGTTGAGCACTCCGGCTGCGGACTGGTAGTCCGAGCGGTCGATCAGGTCGCCCCCGAAACTCTGAACGATGGGTGAAAATCCGTAGGAGTACCACTCCCCCTGGCCGTAGTTCATCTTGAAGTCGATGGCGAACTCCACTTCGGGCAGGGCCTGAAGCTTCGCCAGCGCCTGGTTGAATTCCTGGAGATTCCAGGCGTCGTCCAGGCCGGCGGGAACGCGTACCCCCGCCTTGTCCAGGTAGGCTTTGTTGGCCCAGATGGACAGGCCGGAGTCGAAGGTGCCCAGGGCGTAGAGCTTGCCCCCGTAGGTCCCCTGTTCCACGATGGAGGGCAGCAGGTCGGCCCGCATCTCGGCGGAGATGTAGTCGTCCAGAGGGATCAGGTGCTCCGCCCAGCAGTAGTTGTAGACATAGGGGCCGTCGAAATCGAGCAGGTCCGGAAGATCCCCGGCCAGCGCGGCGGCGCTCACCTGCTCGTTGTAGGATCCTTCAGGCAGCCGGATCGCTTCGACCCGGATCTCGTTTTGCATGTTGTTGAATTCCTCGACCTGGGCATCCAGCACCTCGCGCTCCTCGCCCTTGCCCGAGTGAAACCAGACCTCGATGGTCACGGGTCCTGCGGCTTCCTCGGCTTTGCGGGCGCAGCCGGAGAACAGGGTCAGAAACAGAATGAGTGCAAGTAGAATCAAGAAGTACTTTCTCATTATTGTACCTCCTTAACAGGTTTTATCAGGCCAACGGCCTGCAGGTTCACATTTTGGCAGCCCTCTGCCGGATGGAGCCGAAATCGGGAGGAATGATGATGTCCGCGAGCCGCTTGTGCGCGGAGATGATGCGGTGCTCCCGCTCGAGCACGTCGGTGACGAACTCCTCGAAGCTGTCCCGCCCCCGCTCTTTGCGCTTTTCCAAAGTCAGGCGGTAGTCCCGGTCGATGAACACGCGCAGGTCCACGAATTGCAGCAGAGAGGTGTAGGTCCCCTCGGCGATCAGCACGTGAAGGTGCCCGGTGTCCAGCTCTTCGCTGGTGATGCGGTCCTCCTCGTAGATCACCAGGGGCTTGTAGATGGGGCTTTCCCCCCGCTTGAAGGAGCGGAGATTGGCGTCCAGGAAATCGAGCTTCACTTCGAAGGTGGAGACCTGCTCGATGTTGCGGCGCCGCATTTCGTGATTCGTCCTGGGAGGAAACACGAAGTAGTCGTCCTGCTGCAGGATTCCCGCGGGGACTCCCGTCTCGTCCAGCAGGCGGGCCAGCTCGGAGGCCAGCTCGGACTTCCCGGATCCCGACTCCCCGGCGATGGACACGGCGCAGCGTGGGGACAGGTCCGTGCTGATCAGGCGGCAGAGCTCTGATGCCCGCTCGGTGTGGAAGCATTCGATGATCAGCTTGTCCCCGATCATGCTTCCTTCCCCGCGGCATCCGCCAGAATCTCCCGCAGGAGCGCCGCCGCCTGCTCGGGGGTCTCCTGGCAGAGCCAGAGGCCCAGCTGTTCCAGCCCCCCAATTTCCTGGGTGTAGGGCAGGAACTCGAAGTAGAGCCCCGCGCCGGGCCCGCTGTGGGTGATGACCGAGTAGGCCGTCTCCCTGCCCAGGCGCGGCATCAGGGCGCGCAAGGTTCGGATCGCCTCCTGCCAGCCCCTGCCCGCGGCGTCGAGCTCCGCCTCGCTCAGCTCATATAAAAAGCTCTTGCCGGGATCCTTGAACAGCAGCAGCATATCGCCGGGCCGGCGCATGAAGTAGGGCACCAGCAGCACCGCCGGCCCGTAGTCACGCAAGGACAGCCCGGCGGGATTCTTGTCCAGCATGTAGGCGCTGAAATGCCGGCCCCGCTCCTGCAAGAAGCGCAGGTTCTCCTCAAAGCGGCGGGGCGAGACGTCGCTCACGATGATCTGCTGGTGGCCGTGGCTCAGGGAGCCGCCCACCAGGCGGCCGTGGTTTTTGATGATGGAAACGCAGCGGGTCTCCCCGGCTGCCGCGCCGGCCAGCAGGGTGCGCTCCAGGGCGGCCAGGCGCTTCATCACCACCAGCAGATCATAAGTCGGCAGGTTGTGCCAGTCCCGGTCGTGGAGCGAGGAGGTCCACTGCAGGAAATGCGCGCCTCGAACCTCCCGCTGCTCCGGGACTTCGGGTGCCTGCCCGCCCCTCAGGACCTCCCCGGGGGGATCCGGATAGAGCACCGGAAAGAGGTTGAGGTTGATGAAGGTGAAACCCTCACTCAGCGCGGCGATATCCACCACGCCGGTGGTTTGACCCCGGCAGATCACGCATTCCCGCTGAACCGCCCCGCCCGGCGGCGCTGAGTGCGACGTGTCGTGGGGGCGCCCCGCCCGGGCGGTGGTGTAGAGGACCCGGTCGCCGTTGCGGGGATCCGTCCGGCAGAGGTTCTCCGGCAGGTGGGCCTGAACCTTCTCTTCCGCGGCCGCCAGCTCCATGAGCTGTTCGAAGGAAAGCTCCGCAACGTCCGGGCAGCGAACCAGGCTGCGCAGGATTTCTTCCTCGAGCCTGCCGCTCATCTGCGGTACCCCGCGGGCGGGATCACGTCCAGGGCCTCTAAAAAACGCTCCACCATGTTGTCCCAGGTAAAATAGGGAATGGTGAGGGTATAGGCTTTGTCTCCCATGCTGCGGCGCAAGGCCCTGTCCCCCAGCAGCAGCTCCAGGGCGCGGGCGAAGCCCTTTTCCTGGTTCGCCGGCACCTGCACCGCCCCTTGCCCCAGCTCCAGGACCTGGCCGCTTTTGCTGCCGAAGCGGATTTGACGGGCCTCGGAGCCCAGGAGGTATTCCACCGCAAAAGGCACCCGGTCGCTGGCGATCACCGGCACGGCGGTGGCCGCAGCTTCCTGGGCGGACATGCCGAAGCCCTCCTGGATGGCCGGGGTGCAGTAGACGGCCGTTGCGGCGTACAAAGAGGGCAAGAGCTCCCAGATAGAGCCCACCACCGCGGTGTGGGCCTCCAGGCCCCGCGTCCGGATCAGCTTTTTCAGCTCGGCGGCCAGCTCGGGCCGCGCCTCGTCGATGGAGAGCACCAGCAGGGTGTCCGGAAATTTCGGCCGCACCGCCGCAAAGGCTTTGATCAGCACATCCTTGCCCTTGGTCACGTCGGTGCGGCTGATCTCGGTGACCAGGGTGCGGCGGCGGACCTCCCCGGTGGTTAGGGCCGTCCGTTCGGCGAGATAGGCCCACAGAGGATCGTCCGCTTCGACTTCCCGGGGGTGGTAGCGTTCCGTGTCCACGCAGGGGGGCAGGAAAAGGTCCGGGCCCCGGTAGCCGTAGTTTTCGATCAGGACCTCGCGGATCAGGGAAGAGGTGGAAGCGACGCCCGTCAGCCGGGGAACAAAGGCCCTCTCCGCCTCGATCCGCTCGTCGATGCGCAGTTGGGCGTACTGCTCTTCTTTGAGGTTCCGCTTCTTGAGGATGCCCAGGGAATGGGGCACCCAGATATGCTTGACCGGGTTTTTAAGCATCTCCTGGAGCCGCACGCCCATCACAGCGGCGTCCCAGTAGTGGGTGACCAGGAGGTCCACATGGATTTCCTCCCGGGAGAGCCGCCGCTCCAGGGCGGAGGTAAGCGCGTGGATCTGTTCGTGCATATCCTCCTTGCGCACGAACTCCTCGCGCCCGTCCTCCAGGTAAACGATCCGCTCGTACTTCCCCCGGAAGGAAACGCCCTTCTGCCAGGCTCCACTCAGGGGGTGGTGGTAGCCCCCACGGTTCACGGTGGTGACCCTGAAGCCGAAACGGGCCAGGGCCCGGGAAAACTGGTTGACGAACACGTTCTGACCGCCGGTATCCTGCAGTCCCGGCACCACCTGCCACTCGTGGATGCCGTGGTTGGTGATCATCAGTATGTGAGGTTTTCGGGAGGCGAGGAAATCCCTCTCCGGGTGACCGCTCGTCCGGTCTTTATCGAGTGGAAACGTTTCCATGCTCACCAACAAGTCTAGTGATCCCCGGGGCTGTTTTCCAATCTTTTTAGGGGAATCTCATGAATTTCGGCGCTGTGTCGGGAATTTACCTATACCTGTGTTAGCTGTTTCTGTCGATCAGCTCGGGCTGGAGGGTGAGGCTCACAGGCTCATGGGGCGCGGCCTCGGCGCGCACCAGCTCCACGATTTGCCGGGCGCCCAGCCGGCCCAAACGGTCCCCGTCCTGGCGCACCGTGGACAGCCCCAGATAGCCGGCGGCCTGGATGTCGTCATAGCCCACTATGCGGATACTGCTGCCCGAATCCCGCTTGGCCCGCAGGCCCCCCAGGGCCAGGTCGTCGCAGTAGAAGAAGATCCCCTCCACCCGGCCGGCATGGATCTCCCTGAGGGCGGCCGCGTAGGCCGCCTCTTCGTCATGCTCGACATAGACCTCCCGCAGGGAGATCCCTTCCCGGCCGGACAGGGCGTCCTTGAAGCCCTCGAGCCTCTCCCGGCGCTGCTGGGTGTCCGCCCGGTCCCCGATGAACAGGATATTCCGGCAGTTCTTGTGCAGCAGGTAGGAGGCGGCCAGGCCCCCGCCCCGGAAGTGATCGTAATGGATCGAGCTTTCCCCCTGTTCGTGATAGTCCAGGTAGATGAAGCGGCTGTGGTGCTCCTCCAGCATTTGCTTTTCCTCAGATTTCAATGGATCGAGCAGGGCAAGCAGGCCGGCGAAATGGCTGTAGCGGATATGCTCGAACACCTGCTCCCTGTCCTTACCCAGGTTGAAGACCAGCAGGTTGTAGCCCGAGCGGCTGAGCCCGGAGTAGATGCCGCCGATGATCTCCAAGGAGAAGCGGTGGGTGATCAGGGGCAAAATGATGCCGATGGTAGTGTCGGGAAAACGCCCGGTGACCAGCATCTTGGCCAGCTTGTTGGGCCGGTAGCGGAGCTCCCGGGCCACCTCCAGCACCCGGGCGCGGGTTTCCGGGCTCACCCGGGGGCTGCCGTTGAGCACCCGCGAAACCGTGCCCACCCCGAAACCCGAGATGCGGGCTATGTCCTTGATGGTGGCCGCCATACCCCGGCGCCTCCCTCTTTCCAGGGAATACTATTTTGATTATACCGGGATCCCCTTGCCGGGGGTAGCTGTTTTTTACGCCGCCCCGTCCTCCAGGCGGCGGTAGAACTCCGCGGGCGCAAGCTCAGGGAACTCACCACAATTGATCAGGTGGCGGCGGATGTCGACACAGAGGTGGCACTTGGAGAGGTAGCCCCGCTCCCGCTCTTCATAGCCGCGTTCCCGGGCCAGGGCCAGGAGGCCGGCGAAGTCCCCGGCGGCAATGGCGGCCAGCACGGGCCGTGCTTCAAGGTCCACCCCTTCGGCGATAATCCGGTCCAGGTCGCGGCAGTCCCCCAGTGAGAGCCCCCCGCAGTAGCCGGGTAAAAAGTTGTTGTAGTTGTCGAAGTGGTTGTGCCAGCTGCGGATAAACGCGGGACGGCAGGGCTCGCCCAGGTAAGCGGCCGCGGGGCGGCCGGGGAAAAGCCCGGTGTGCTCCACCCGGTAGGGGGCCCGGCCGCTCAGGAAAAACTCTGTTGAGCGTGCGAAGTTCCGTTTCCCCGTCAGCTCCAGGAACTCGGCAAAGGACAGGCGCCCGCGGATGCCCATCTCTTTGAAGAGCCGGTAATACTCAAGCTGGTAGACCGCCGTGTTGGCGCCGAAGACCTCCCGGGAGATGCGGATGGCCCGCTCGCTGCGCTCGAAGGGCACGTGCTCCAGGTAGAAGGGGTTGATGGAGATCATGATGCCGATAATACCCAACTCCTTTAAGGTGACGAGCTTCTCCCGGGTCTCGTCGTCGTCGCGCGCCCAGATGCAGTTGGTCTCCACAAACAGCGAGGGGATACCCAGCTCATGGGCCCGTCCGGCGGCCTTGCAGAGCAGGGGGAAGTTGAGGAAGGGCTCGCCCCCGGAAAAGTGCAAACCGTGGTTGAGGCCCATGCTCTCAGGTCCCCAGGGCCCGGGCTGGATCTTTCCCGTTAGAGCGCTTAAGGTTGCCTCCAGGTCTTCATCCGAGATCCAGTCCGCCGGCCATTGGGGAGAGCAGGCGTACATACAGTGCCCGCAGGTGGCGTTGCAGGTGTAGGAGAGCATCAGCCCGCCGGAGACCGGCGGAGGGATACGCAGGCGCATGCTTCGCATGGGAAGAGTCTACACCGGGAAGGGG
>Ga0272442_10008957_pt1 | contig 12583 bp, 7 predicted proteins | sample SSMForm2O_FD_200262 | JGI IMG/M metagenome (GOLD analysis project Ga0272442, IMG submission 200262) | Marine sediment archaeal communities from Little Sippewissett salt marsh, Falmouth, MA, United States - SSM-Form-2O | ecosystem: Environmental > Aquatic > Marine > Wetlands > Sediment ... | reverse complement strand
GGTCGAAGGCCGAAGGCCGAAGGAGAAGCAGCAAGGTGGCGATGAGAGTGCTCAGACAGACGGTGGTTTACGCGCTCATCCTCGTGCTCTGCGCGATGGTGCTGGTGCCGTTTGTGTGGATGGTGACGGGGAGCGGGAAGACGAAGGAGGAGATCGCCGGGGGCGAGCTGTCGCTGTGGTCGGGCAAGCCCCAATGGAAGGACAACTACCACGACGCGTGGTGGTATGAGACGCGCCTGCGTCTGGGGATGGGGCAGTATTTCCTCAACAGTCTGCTGATCGCGATGACGGCGGTGCTGGCGCAGGTCTTCAGTTCGTCGCTGGTGGCCTACGGGTTTGCGCGGGTGCGGTTCCGCGGTCGCGAGGCGCTGTTTCTGCTTCTGTTGGCGACGATGATGATCCCGGGCGAGGTGACGATGATACCGCTGTTCATCATCTTCCGGAAGATCGGGTGGACAAATTCATTTCTGCCGCTGATCGTGCCGCAGTTTTTCGGCAGCGCCTTCAACATTTTCCTCCTGCGTCAGTTTTTCATGACGATCCCGCGCGAGCTGGACGAGGCCGCCCAGATCGACGGCTGCTCGCGCTTCGGGGTCTACTGGCGCATCATCCTGCCGCTGTCGGCGCCGGCGCTCATCGTCACCGGCATCTTCACCTTCCTCTGGAACTGGAAAGACCTGCTGGGGCCGCTCATCTACCTCGACTCGCTGGAGAGCCGCACCGTGTCGCTGGGGCTCAGCTACCTGTTGACGCCCACGCAGAACGAACCGGGCGTCATCTTCGCCGCGGCCACACTGGCGCTCATCCCGGTACTCGTGCTCTTCTTTATCGGTCAGCGATACATCACCCGTGGCATCACACTCTCGGCGACGACCGAGAAATAGGCCTTCTTCCTCACCCCGGACGGGGATTCTTCGCCGTAATCGGTGTCAGACATTGACCTTTTGGCCGACTAATATAGAATGTGTAACCAAGGATAGCCCGGCAGGCGAGAGGAGCACGAGGATGTCGAAACGGTTCGGAAGACTGGGTCTGCTGGCGCTGGCGGCCGTCGTCTGCCTGTGGTCGCCGCCGGTGTCGGCTGATGAGAAGCCGTTCTCGATCGTGCTTCTGCCGGACACGCAGAACTACGCGGCGTATTTCCCGGAGACATTCTTCGCACAGACCGCGTGGGTGAAGGCAAACCGCGAGAAGTTCAACATCCGCCACGTGCTGCACCTGGGCGACCTGACCGAGCACGACAGCACGAAGGAGTGGCAGGTCGCCGACAAGGCGATGGGCACGCTCGACGGGGTGGTGTCCTACACGGTGGTGCCGGGGAATCACGACGGCAGCGGACGGAGACGCACGAAGCGGTACAACCGCTGGTTCGGTCCACAGCGGTTCAAGGACAAGAAGCACTACGGGGGTCACTTCGGTGAGGGGAACGAGAGCAACGTGTCGTTCTTCGACGCGGGCGTCATGAAGTTCATGGTAATCGGTCTGGAGTTCGGTCCGCGTGACGAGGTGCTGGCGTGGGCGGGGAAGCTGTGCGAGAAGCACAAGGACCGTCGCGTCATCGTCGTGACGCACTGCTACATGTACTACGACGACACGCGCGTCGGCAGGGGAGACGGGTCCCACCCGCGTGTCTTTCTCGGGAGCCGTCCCGGCAACGACGGTGAGCAGATGTGGGAGAAGTTCGTCAAGCACCATGAGAACATCTTTCTCGTGGTCAGCGGACACATCCGACCCCGCGGGACGGGACGACTGACGAGCGTCGGCAAGCACGGGAACAAGGTGCACCAGCTCCTGGCGAATTACCAGAGCTTCGCGAAAGGCGGCAACGGCTGGCTGCGTCTGATGAAGTTCGTGCCGGCCGAGAACAAGATCCTCGTCGTCACCTATTCGCCGACGCTCAACAAGTTCATGAACGATGACAGGCATTCCTTCGCGCTGAAATGGACCATGACCCCCGCGGCGAAACGGGCGTCCGTCAAATGAACCGAGACGCATGCAGAGGGAACGTTCCGATGACACAGAGATTTCTCAGCTTCCGAGTTCTGGTGTTTGCAGCGCTCTTGTGTCTGCCGCCCGCGGCGAGGGCACGGGCACTCGAGCAGGAGTTCCTGTGGGAGAGCTTCGAGACGAAGACGACCTGGGCGGTGGAGTCGGCACGGGGTCCGGTGAAGGTGGAGAAGGTCGAGGATGCCGTCGCCACCGATGAGAAGACCGTGCTCAAGCTCAGCTACGAACCGGCGAACCGTGACGACTTCGAAGTCCGCCGCGAGGTGCGCATGGACCTCTCGAAGATGCGTCGGATCGTCCTCGACGTCCACACCGACACCTTCGGCATCCAGATGGCACTGGCGTTTCGCTCGACCCCGGGCGGACTCTACTTCGAGACCCCGGCGAGGCCGCTCATCCCGGGTGCCAACCGAAACGTCACCTTCCTGCTGGATCTCCACCACTTCAACCGGTTCAAGAACCCGATCGGCGAGCCGTTCCAGGGACGTGACGACGTTCGACGCGTCAGTCTCGTGTTCTTTCGCGACCGCAAGAAGACCGGGAAGATCCTCGTCGACAACCTCCGCATGGTCGGCAGTCCGGAAGACGCGTGGGAGACGTTCGCCCCGCGCATCGTCGGCATTCGCCAGGGCGATTTCATCGTCCGTGCCTACGACGTCGTCGAGCTGAAGGTCGACTTCCTGGCGTCGTTCGGCGATTTCTTCGACCCCGAGGAGATCAGTCTGTGGGCGTCGGTGCGCGACCCGAACGGGAAGACGTTCGACGTGCCCGGGTTCCTCGCACGGTTCGACGGCGCCGACGACGCCAAGCAGAAGAAACCCGTCTGGCTCATCCGCATCGCACCGCGGACGACCGGGAAATACGAATACACCGTCACCGTCCGGAACCAGATGGGGGAGAAGGTGTCGGAGCTGCGGAATTTCACCGCGGTCGAGAACAAGAAGACCGGCGGGTTCGTGGGCGTGGCGAAGAACAGTCCGAGACAGTTCGTCCTCGATTCGGGTGCGCCCTTCTACCCGGTCGGGCACAACGTGTGCTGGGCGAACGACTACGACGCTTACTTCGCCAAACTCAAGGCGTCGGGGGAAAACTTCACCCGCATCTGGATCTGCCCGTGGAACCTGCGGATGGAAAAGAAAACGAAGCTCGGCGAGATCGACCTCGAGCAGGCCGCCAAGCTCGACGCCGTCCTCGCTTCCGCACGCGCCAGGGGCATCTACGTCATGCTCGTCCTGCAGTACCACGGCATGCTCAACGCGTCGTCGTGGGACGACAACCCGTACAATTCGAAGAACGGCGGGCCCTGCACCTTCCCGTCGGATTACTTCACCGACCGCAAGGCGAAGCGACTGACGCGACGGTTCTACCGCTACGCGGCCGCCCGGTGGGGGGCGTACTCGTCGCTCATGTGCTGGGAGCTCTTCAACGAGGTCGACCTCACCGATTATTACGACCCCGACGACGTGATCGACTGGCACCGCGAGATGGGCGCGTATTTCAAGAAGGTCGACGGTCACGGTCACCTGGTGACCTCGTCGGCCATTCGCGAGGGGTTCACCGAGAAGCTGTGGAAGCTGGCGGAGCTGGACTTCAACACGGGGCATGTCTACAACGCGATGCTGTCGGAGGCGATCCTCCGCAAGACGATCGACGCGGAGGCGTATGGGAAGCCCTTCTTTGTGGCGGAGTGTGCCGGGGGCATCCAGCCGGAGGACGACCAGAAAGATCCGAAGGGCGTGCGTCTGCACGGTGCGCTGTGGAGTTCGTTCATGTCGCCCTCGGCGGGCACCGCGATGCCCTGGTGGTGGGACACGCACATCGAGCCGAACAATCTCTACGGACACTTCGCGGGAATCTCGGCCTTCGCGAAGGGCGAGGACCGCCGAGGTCGCTCGTTCCGTTCGATCCGCGCGATGATCGAGGCGCCCGGGAAGGAGAAGCTCGCGGTGCAGGGCATTCTCGACCACGCCGGGGGATACCTGTGGGTGTACGATTCGCTGTGGCTGGCGAAACCCGAGAGGCCGACCGAACGGCAGTTCGACGCGGGGGCGATCCTCAACCTGACCGGACTGCTCGACGGACCCTACGCCGTCGAGACGTGGGGCACGCTCGCCGGTCGACGGCGGACCGCGACGAGACTCACCGCGGACGACGGCAAGCTTTCCGTCGTGCTTCCCGCGTTCGGCCGGGACATTGCGATCAAGGTGAAGTTCCTCGGTGCGAAGGCTCCCTCGGTGCAGTCGACCGCGGGGTGGAGCCCGACGCGAAAAGAGAACGGGAAGAAATAGCGGGGTTGTCTCGCACGTCGTTCAATCGGCGCGCTGCAGCAGGGAGACGGAGTGACAGAACATCAGGCGGACGCGCGGCAGCCCAGCGCGCGCGACTACAAGCGGGTCTTCTTCGAGCTGCTCGGCCGCCGGCCGCATCTCTCGGCCTACCACGTACTCACCCCCGGACAGAAGTGGACCCTCCTTGCGATTCTTGGCGCACTCGCCGCCGCACTCGCCCTCTGGACCGGCGGAACCCTCATCGTCGTCAACGCGCTGCTCATCCTCTATTACATCGTCCTCTGCACGTGGAAGATCTGGCTCATCGACGAGTCGCTCATCTCGCGACGCGAGATCGTCATCACTCCCGAAGAGGTCGCCGCGCTCAAAGACGAGGACTGTCCGATGTACACGATCCTCGTCCCGCTCTACCACGAAACCGAAACGCTCGCGCACCTCGTTCGGAGCATCGCCGGGCTCGATTACCCCAAGGACAAGCTGGACGTGCTGTTTCTGCTGGAGGAGGACGACACCGACACGCGCGAGGCGTTCTCGACGCTCAAGCATCCGCGGTACATCCGCGGTCTCGTGGTGCCCGACATGCAGCCCAAGACGAAGCCAAAGGCATGCAACCTGGGTCTGCACGTCGCACGCGGAGACTACCTCGTCATCTACGACGCCGAGGATCGTCCCGAGCCCGACCAGCTCAAGAAAGCGGTCGTCGGCTTTACGCGCGTCGAGGAGAACGTCGTCTGCATCCAGGCCAAGCTCAACTTCTACAACCCGCGACACAACCTGCTGACGCGACTGTTCACCATCGAATACTCGATGTGGTTCGACCTGTTCCTCCCGGGACTCGACTACCTCCGTCAGCCGGTCCCGCTGGGGGGCACGTCCAACCACTTCCAGACGACGAAGCTCCGCGAGCTGTGCGGGTGGGACGCGTTCAACGTCACCGAGGACTGTGACCTCGGGGTCCGCATGGCCGACGAGAACTACCAGACGCGCATCCTCGATTCCACCACGTGGGAGGAGGCGTGCTCGCGTCCGGGGTTCTGGATTCGTCAGCGCTCGCGGTGGATCAAGGGATACGCCCAGACCTACCTCGTTCACTGTCGCCGACCGCTGCGGATGCTGCGTCGACTCGGGTTCTGGAAGACGTTCGGGTTTCACATGATGATCGGCGGGACGCCGATCTGTCTTCTCATCAACCCGGTCTACTGGGTGCTGGCGCTCTTCTGGGTGGTCTTCCGCAGCGAGCAGATCGCGGTCTACTTCCCGTTTCCCATCATCCTGTTCGCGGCGGTGTCGCTGTTTGTCGGGAACTTCGTCTTCGTCTTCGCGGGCGTCCTGGCGGCGTACCGTCGCGGGTATTACGACCTGGTGAAGACGGCGCTGCTGATGCCGTTTTACTGGGTGATGATGAGCATCGGTGCGTGGAAGGGATTCCTGCAGCTCATCACGCGACCGAACTACTGGGAGAAGACCAAGCACGGGCTGGACAAGGTGCGAGGGGCTGCAGCGTCCGCGGAACGCCGCCCCGCGTCGGGACAGGGAACGACGTAATGCAGAACTGGTTCACGAGAAAAGAGAAATACGTGATCTTCACGGTGGTCCTGCTGGGACTGCTGGTGCTGGTGTTCTGGTATCACCGGGACCAGGTGCTCGTTTCACGCGAGGCGGCGGTGCGGTCGTGGGTGGGCATCGATCTGCTGGCGGGTGCGGTGAAGGGTCGACAGGGACTGATCGGGTCGCTCAAGTGGGAGCCGCTGCCGACGCTGCTGCTGCTGCCGGTGGTCCGGATCCCCGGACTCGGCAACTCCGGTCTCGGGGCGGCCGTCGTGGGCGCCGTCATCTCGGCGTTCACCGTGACGCTCCTCAACACCTGGTGGACGCGATTCGACATGCCCCGGACGGTGCGTTTTCCCCTGCTGATTCTCTACCAGATGTGTCCGCCGGTGCTGGCGGCGGTGCTCACCGGCAGCTCCGCCGTCATGATGCTCCTCCTCCTCATGGCGGGGGCGTACTTCCTGGGGAGCTGGCTGAGGACGCTCGACGTCCGCAGTCTCGCGTATCTCGGTGTGCTGGGCGGTCTCGCCATCGTCACGCTCTACCTCTCGGTGGTGCTCGTGGTGCTGATGGCGGTGGTGATCGTGCTGCGCGTGTGGCGGGTGCGTGCGCGGTCGTTCCGTCCGGCGACGCTCCTGATCTACCTGATCCCGTGTCTTTACACCGCGACGCTGTGGTTCACGGCGAACTGGCTGATCATGGGTGACCCGGTGTTTTTCCTGCGCGGCATCGCCACCAAGGAACGCTTCCTCGCCGAGATGGCCGAGCTGGAACTCGACTGGTATCTCTACCTGATGCCTCTGCTGATGCTGGCGGCGGCCTGGGTGGCGACCCAGGGTCGACGCGGGAAGGCCGAGAGGGCCGCGTGGGTCTCTGTGGCGGTGCTGCTGCTCTTGGGAATCCTCGCGGCACCCTATCTCACCGAATACGTGATGAAGGCCGAGACACCCACCTACTTCGGCCGGAACGAGGCACAGCTCGAACGCATCGACGAGATCCTCACGTACCTCGACCACGCGCACCCCGAGGCGAAGGTGTTCGTCTGCGGCTACACGGGGTATCAGTTCATCGCACGGTCGAGGCGCAAGGAACGGTTCGTCCACCTGATGAGCGTGGACCTTTCTCGGATCGAGCGTGAGACGCGTGGACAGGAGCTCTATTTCCTCGTCCCACGGGCACACGGGGTCACCCGCTGGGAGGACATCAACCTCAGACTGCCGGGACTCTTCGACGACTACCTCGAAACGAACGTCCAATCCGGCGACCTGCGGATGGACTTCATGCTCGGGAGACTCGGCGAGGCGTGGTCCGACTGGCACCTCATCCGGGCCATCCGCAAGGACCTGTCCGAGGAGTGACGGGCGGCTCCGGTGGAACGTCCCGACCCCTGTAAGAAACCGTGTTTGTGGCATACTTCTATCATGTGGCGACAGCTTTGATTCGATCGGGGTGGTGCATGCACGTTCGGCTTGTGACAATCTGCGCGGGTCTCGCGGCGCTCCTGGCGGTGGGTGGGGGTGCGTTCGGTGATTTCGAGCTTCTCGCGAAGCCGCGCGACGTCGAGGTCCGTTTTCCCGAGGCGGTCGACGTCGAGGTCCCGCTCGACAACGACTGGACGAGCGTGCGCGAGGTGCGCGTGCTCCTCTACCTGCCCGAGGACGTTCCCCGCGGCACCACGATGCTCTGCTACCTCAAGGACGCGCAGTGGAAGTGGTACCAGTATCAGCCTCCGGGGACGCTCCGCAGCGGCAGACCCAACCTGATCCGCATCGACATGCGGCCCGGGGTCGAGAGCTGGTTCCCCCGCGGACACAGCCGGCATTGGGACGGGTACGTCGCACACCGCATCAGCGGCTTCGGCATCAAGATCTTCAACAACAAGTCGTGGCAGGGCAAGATCCGCATCGAAGGCATCACCGCACGCACCGGGCTCGCACGCCTGCGCCCGCTCGCGGTCACCGACTTTCGAACCAACGCCCGCAAAATCCCCAGGGGCGAGAAGTTCGAGATGACGTTCGACCTCACGCGCGTCTACGAAAACCCCTTCGACCCGGACGAGATCGACATCCGCGCACGCTTCACCTCGCCCTCCGGGAAGACGCAGGAGCAGTTCGGCTTTCACTACCGTGAGTACGTCCGTCGCAAGAGCCCCCTCGGATACGAGCGGCTCACCCCCGTCGGCAAGAGCTGCTGGAAGGTCCGGTGGACGCCGACCGAGACGGGGACGTGGACGGTGCAGCTTCGCCTCTGGGACCGACACAACGAGAAGTGGCAAAGGGCCCTCGCCGAGGCCGGGAAGCAGGGATCAGCGGCGAAGCGTCCGAAGAAGGAGAACTTCTTCCTCGAACTGAACCCCGTCACCTTTGAATGCACGCCGTCAACGTTCCGCGGGTTCCTGCGCGTCGATCGCAAGGACCGTTTCTACTTCGCCTATGACGACGGGTCGTTCTTCTATCCGATCGGGCAGATGCTCCGCTCGCCGATCGACCTGCGTCCGCCGTTTCGCGGCTACAGGAGCAACGCGCTGCCGGGGGAGGGGACCTACGCGTTCGAGCGGATGATGAAGCGATTGCACGAGAACGGCGTCAACTTCATCCGCGTGTGGATGGGCGTCTGGTGGGTGGGACTCGAGGCCCCGCGCGACTACGCCCCCGGATACGAAGGACTCGGACGCTACAGCATGTCCAACGCCTGGAAGCTCGACCACATCATCGACGAAGCCCACAAGCTCGGGATGAAGATCAAGCTCAATCTCAACAACCACGGACAATTCACCCGGAACATCGACCACGAGTGGTACGAGTGTGCCTACAACAAGATGAACGGGGGCATCCTGAGACGACCGTGGGAGTTCTGGGAGGACCGGGCCGCGGAGAAATTCACCAAGCGGAGACTGCGATACGTCGTCGCACGGTGGGCCTACTCACCCGAGATCATGGGCTGGGAGATGTGGAACGAGGTCGACCTGACCGAGGGGTTCAACGCACAGGTCGTCCGCGACTGGCACCGTCGCTTCGGACGTTACCTCAAGAAAACCGATCCGTGGCGTCACATGATCAGCACGCATTTCTGTCACGACCGGGCCGCCGGGTCGGTCTACAGTCTTCCGGAGATCGAGTTCACCCCGGGCGACCTCTACGTGTCGAACATCGTCACCGCGATGCGGAACAAGTGGCTGGAGAAGAAAGGCTACGGCAAGCCGACGTTCATCAGCGAGTTCGGCAAGGCCTCCTACGACAAGCAGATGGAGGTGAATTTCCACGGGGGTCTCTGGGCGAGCACGATCGTCCCGATGGCCGGCACCGCGATGGTCTGGTGGTGGAACTGGATCGACGAGGAGGACCTCTACTTTCGCTATAAGGCCGTCGCACGGTTCAACCGGGATGCACGCACGGGCAAGCTCGAGGACCGTCGCGGCAAAGACTGGCAGTTGAGTTCGGCGGAGGTCCGCCGCGGAGACGACCGACACCCCACACTACGCGTCCTCGGCAGACAGACCGACACCGAAGCACACCTCTGGGTCTACGACACCCTCATCTTCAACCAGAACGACGGTCGACGCTACACCGACGCACCCAGCTTCGTCGGCGCGGTGCTTCGCGTGCCCGCACTCCGCAGGGGAAAATACCGCGTCGAATTCTACGATACGACCACCGGCGACGTGACCGGTACCGAGAACGTCCACCTCAGCGACAGCACGCTCGAGGTGCCGCTTTTGAAGGTGCAGGTCGACCTCGCCGTCAAGATCAAACGGACGGGCAACTGAACCCATGAAGCGATTCGTGCTCTTCATCCTGGTGATGTCGACCGCCGCCGCCGTTCGCGCGGACGGCGAAGACACCTGGGCCGCCTGGCCCTACCGACTGCACCTGCGCGTGGTGAGTCCGCAGATCTCCGACGATGTCGGCATGGCACAGGTCGAGGTCAACCTCGGTCCCGCCGCCGCCCAGGACCGACGCGACGTCATCGTCGTCGACAAGAACGGCTACGAGCGACCGTGGTACCTCCGAAGCTCCACCGCCTCGGGCGACAGCCGGATCGTCTTCGAGACCGTCAAGGGCACCACCGACTACATGCTGCTGTTCGGCAAGGCCGAGGCCAAGCGACCGAGCTACGGCAAGCGGTGGTCGATCGGCCGCGTGGTCATCGACGACTTTCTGCCCCGCAGGGCCTACATCCACGGACTCTGGTCGTGGGTGAAAACCCCGACCCTCAGCGGAGAATACGCACACACCAACCCCATCACCGATCGCTTCAACTATCATGGCACCAGCGAAATCCGCAACTACGCACTGTACGAGAGTTCGGTGATTCACCAGTACGTGATGCTGGACAAGGAGAAGACGCCCGAGCAGATCGTGATTCGTCTGGTCTACGAGCAGCGGCCGGGAGCGAACAGCTGGGACCAGAAGCACTACGTCAACTGCTACTGGGGCGAGCGGAAGATCAGAGACATCGGCGGGCAGTTCGCATCCACGGTGAAGATGGGGAAGCTGCCGGAGGCGGGGAAGTGGACGCGGCTGACGATCTCGATGAAAGACCTGCTGCGCAAGGTCCGCTTCAGCTGGAAGGGCGGGGGACTCCCGGACCTCTTCGGACTGGAATTCTGCACCGACAAGGGTCGCGCCCACTGGGACCTCACCACGCTCGGAAACGTCCCGGTGCCCGTCGACATCGTCGCCTTCGAGCGCAAAGACCCGAAAGCGAAACCGACCTTCGTCACCCAGCGATTGCGAACCTTTAAACTGAACAAGACCGGAAAAACGCTGAACGAAGTGCGGCTCATCCCGACACTGGCCCCCGGTGCGACGTGCACGTGGGAGTTCGGTGACGGGACGACGTCGACCGACGCACGACCCGTGCACCTCTTCGAGGGTGAGGGCGACGCCGCCGTCAAGCTGACCGTGGACGACGACACGCCTCCGGCCGAGGGTCCGGTGCGGCTCGACGGGACCCGCCGGACGCTCGCGTTCGCCATCGATCTCGTCTCGCTGCCTTTCATCGTGCGTGCCGACGACAAGGCGCTCTTCAACCTGCGACTCGAAGGAAACCTCAAGCGTCGCATGGACGTGACGCTCCAGGCGACGCTTCTCGACGCGAGCGGCAAGACCATCCGTCGCGAGCCCACGAGCGTGACGATGTTCCCCGGCAAGAAGCACCCGACCTTCCGGGCGTTTTCGCTGGACGTCGGTGACGAGGACCTCGCCCGCATCCGCTTTCGACTTCTCCTGCACGGACGTCTGCTGGCCGAGCGGGACGTCATGGTCTACAGCTCGAGGTCGGACCTGTCGGACCTTGTCCTTTCGGGTGACCGCTATCTCGACAAGTTCAAGCGGCCGGCCGTCATCCGGTGTGAGGTCAAACGCGATGCGGCGGCGAAGCCGTCCTGGACCGGACTTCCCCAACGCACGGTCGTCATCGGGGATGTGCCGACCGGGAAGACACCGATCGAGGATCGTCTCAGGAAGGCGCTCGCAGCCGCCGACACCCGACTTCTGAACGCCAAGGTGAACCGGACGGGCGTGAAGCCGCTCCCGGCGTGGTCGATGCCTTTCCGACAGGTGATCGAAGTCTCCCCGAGGGACGTCGGGAAGAACACCGACGTCGTGGTGATCGCCTCGGCCGTCGAGATGATGCTCGCGGGCGTGCCCGCGCGAACCGGTGCCGATGCGATCTCCGTCGTCATCGACCAGGTCCGTCGACGCTCCGATGCCGAGATCGTCCTGTTGACCCCGACGGTCTATTCCGAACTCGAGGACCTCGCCCGACAGTACACCGTCCTGCTCCGTATGCTCGGCATCGAAAAGGACGTCCGGGTCATCGACGTCTACAGCCGAAGTCTGCAGCTGGGCGGGAAAACACCCGAACTCCTCAAGACCGAGAAGATCACCGACGGGTTCCTCGTCCACGACCTCCACCCCGTGATGATCGAGATGATCGTCTCGACCATCGTCCGGGAGCTCAAGAGCACCCCCCGGGTGATCAGCGTCAGCCCGTGAGACGTCGACGCGTCACGTCCACGTCAGCTCGCCTCCCTGCAGGATGAACAGCATCAGCTCGGCCATCGTGATGATGTCGAGGGCGTTGTGGTGGATGACGTCGAGCATCTGTCGGGCGTTTCCGGTTTTGACGTAGCGGTGATAGGCTTCGGGGATGAGATTTCCGGGAAGGTCCCCCACGCGTCGACGGCGCGAGATGTGAACCTCCAGCGTCTGGAGCTGACAGTTGGGGAGGATGTGCTTCCACCGTCGACGGGCTTCGTGCAGCAGGTCCAGGTGTCCGGGCACGTCGTCGATCGACACCGCGTGATACACCGCACGGTCGTTGAGGTAGGGCCAGTCGAACGACTTCCCGTTAAAGGTGACGAGGGTCTCGAAATCACGGACGTAGTCGGCGACGTATTCGAGCAGGCAGCGTTCCTCGGCGTAGTCGCGTGCGAAGAGCTGCACCAGCCGGAAGCGATGGTCCCGGTCGAGGTGCATCATCCCGACGAGGAAAACGGGCGTGGCGGTGAGTCCGCACGTCTCGATGTCGAGAAACAGGAGACGTTTCGGGTCGGTCTCGATGACGTCGTGCCACGTGCCCCCGGGTGCGTCTTCGTCGAGTGCGTGTCTTCCCTTGAGCCAGACGTCGCGGAATTCCCGCGTGAGCTCGTCGGCACGGTCGAGGAGTCCCTCGAGCGGACGCGTGATGCGGAAGATCGTGCGTTCGGCCTCACCCACCGTCTCACCGGCAATCAG
>Ga0272442_10008956_pt1 | contig 12583 bp, 8 predicted proteins | sample SSMForm2O_FD_200262 | JGI IMG/M metagenome (GOLD analysis project Ga0272442, IMG submission 200262) | Marine sediment archaeal communities from Little Sippewissett salt marsh, Falmouth, MA, United States - SSM-Form-2O | ecosystem: Environmental > Aquatic > Marine > Wetlands > Sediment ... | reverse complement strand
TGCCAGCGGCGGCCCATGTGGTGCGCCTCCCACCCTCGATTCGTTGCCACGCTTCACCGCGTGACTATAGCGCGTGCCCCGTCCCATGCAAGCAGATTGTGGTGTGACAAAGGGCTTGCCGCCGGGGCGCGGGAGCCCTAGGATAGGCGCGGCCGGAGACGCCTGGGTGAGACGTCGTCGGGCGGACCGTCCGGCTGCCCGCCGCGTGCGAAAGGTCCCGATGGCCGACGCCGAGAAGATCGAACGGTTCCTCGCCCGACCGGAGGTGCAGCGCGTCTTTCGCTGGATGACCGCCAAGCGGCCGGGGGGCACGTCGTGGCTGATGCGGTTCTTCGAGGCGTATGCCGCCGGGACGGTCCGGTGGTACGATCCGCGGTTCGCCCTCCCGTATCTCTTGACCGAGTACGTCCGCGCCCGAACCGGCGCCCGCCGCGAGACGATCGCCGGGCGCGTCCTCGGCAACCCGGCCACGCGGCACGGGCTGGTGGCCACGGTCCGCAGCGTGGGAGAGTTGGGCCTCACGTATCCGCAGAACTTCGTGGCCCCGCTTATGATCGTCTGGAACTTCACGCAGGCCTGCAACCTGCGGTGCAAGCACTGTTATCAGAACGCCGGCGCCCGGGCCGACGACGAACTCACCCTCCAGGAGCAGAAGCGGATCGTCCGTCTCCTGGCGGACCGGAACGTGGCGATGATCGCGTTCTCGGGCGGCGAGCCGGTCATGAGCCCCACGTTTCTGCCCGTCGCCCGCTACGCCGCCGACCGCGGCATCCACCTGACGGTGGCGACGAACGGCACCCTGTGCACGCCCCAGAAGGTGCAGGCGATGGTCGACGCGGGTATCCGATATATCGAGATCAGCCTGGATTCGGTGGATCCCGCCCGGCACGATGCGTTCCGCGGCCCACGGGCCTGGGAGCGGGCCGTCGCCGGCATCCGAAACGTCGTCGCCAACCCGGACGTGAAGTGCGGCGTGGCGATGACCGTGACGCGGATGAACCTCGAGGAGATGGAGCCGATGCTCGAGTGGTGCATCGGCGAAGGCGTGGATACGTTCTACGCGTTCAACTTCATCCCCACGGGGCGCGGTCGGGACTTGGTGGCCCTCGACCTCTTGCCCGACGAGCGCGAACGGATGCTCGCCGTCTTACAGCGGTATCTGGTCCAGGGCCGGATCAGCATCATGTCGTCGGCGCCCCAATACGGACGGGCCTGCATCCAACTTGGTGACCCCGACGCGCCCATCAACACCGGCCATTACGGTCACGGCGGCGGGAAGATGACGCGCATCCTCGCCAAGTACGTCGGCGGGTGCGGGGCAGGGCGGTGCTACATGGCCATCCAGCCCAACGGCGACGCCACGCCGTGCGTCTTCATGCCGATCCACGTGGGGAGTTTCCGGACCGATGCCTTCGAAACGATCTGGAATCACCCCGTCATGCAACTGCTGCGAGACCGCGACGACCGGACCGGCCACTGCCTCACGTGCGACTATAAGTACTATTGCGGCGGGTGCCGGGCGCGGAGTTGGGGCTACTTCCGCGACCTGCGTGCCCCCGATCCCGGCTGCACGTTCAATCAGGCGGCGTGGGATCGGCTGGTGGGCGATATGCAAACCGCTCCGACCGGTGCGGCCGCACCGGTCGAGGCGGTGGAGTAATCCCGTCTTCAGACGTTCCCTTCACCTTCGCCTCTCCCGCCCCGGGACGGGTCCGTGTGGACCAGGGGAGCGGGGAGCGAGGGAGCCTCCTCACGAACGGCGTCGCCGCGCCAGCATCGCGCCGGCCCCGAGGGCCAGGAGGGCGAGCGTCGCCGGTTCGGGCGCGAGGGCCATGCCGCCGAGTCCGGCCGGGGCTTCACCCGTCCCGCCCGTCTCGATACTGCCGAAGTTGCCGAGCAGTTTGCTCAGGTCCGCGGCGTCCACCCGGTCGTCGTAGTTGAAGTTGCCGAGGTACCACGGCATGACGTCGGTGGGGTCGGCGGCCACTTCGCCGAAGTGGCCGAGCAGTTTGCTGAGGTCCGCGGCGTCGACGCGGTCGTCCAGGTTCGCGTTGCCGTAGAAGGTGTAGCGGACCAGGACGCTGGTCTCGTCGACGGGGACGCCCTCCAGATCGGCGCGGGTCGGGAAGTCGGGGTCGGCGTTGTCGGCGACGCCGAGGGCCCAGGTGCCGGTGTCTCCGTCGCAGATGATGCCGGTGCCGTCCCAGGCGCCGCTGTTCCACCCGCTGGCGACCCAAGCCTCGACGTCGTCGAGCGGGGTGGCGCCGGGGTCGTAGTCCACGATGAGGGCGTTATCGGCGAGGTCCAGGTACGAGTGGTGGGTATCCACGGCGAGGGTTTTTGTGGCCAGGACTTTGACGAGGCCGCCGCTGTCGGCTCGCGCGGCCAGGCGGAAGCGGCCGGTGCTGGCGCCGTCGGGTTCCCAAGGAATAGGTTGGCCGACGGTAATCGCCTCGGCGTTGAGCGTGCCGCCGTTCCAGTCGACCTCGCCGACGTCCGCCATGCTCGTGTCGCCGCCGACGTGCAGGTGGCCGACCTCGAGGGTGCCGGCATCGAGTTGGAGCCGTGCGGGGTGCTGACCGTCGGAGGCCACGAGGAACTCCCCCCTCACCGTGGCCGTGCCGCCCGTCTGGCGAAAGGTGGCGGACCCGCTGCCGATGCCGAGCAGTTCGAGGTCCGTGACGGTGAGTTGCCCTGTCCCGCTCAGGTGATAAAGCCCGTCGGCCCCGCCCGAGGTGCCCACGGTGATGTGCTGGTCAATGGTGCACGTGCCGCCCGTCTGGTTCATGGTGCCGTGGCCGGAGGCGCCGACGGTCATCCATGCGGCCTCAACCTCGCCTGTGCCGCTGAGGTTATAGACGGCCGGGGGGCCGTAGGCGCCGAGCGAGAGGTACTGGTCCATGGTGTTGGTGCCGGCCGAATGGTCCATCGTGGCGTACGTGAGGAGTTCGGCCCATGCCGAGAGGGCGCCGGTTCCGGAGAGGGTGTACTGGGCCCGGCTGAAATGGCCGAGATACAAAAACCACTCGACGTCGAACGTGCCGCCGGTATGGGTAAACGTCGTGTCGTTGTTGACCCCGCCGCCGCCCAGGTAGGCACCGGCGGCGTCCAGGGTGCCGGCCGATAGTTCGTACGTGCCGTCGTAGTTGGTGCTGAGCGTGAGGGTGTTTCTGACGGTCACCGTCCCGCCCGCCTGGGTGAAGACGGCGGCGCCGCCGCTGGCCACGTTCAGGTTCTCGGCCGTCAGGCTGCTCGTTCCGCTGAGGTCATACCGGGCGACGGGGTCGGGGGCGCCGAACGCCCCGCGGAGGGTGACGTCGCCGTCCACGGAGCACGCGCCGCCCGTCTGTACGATTTGGCCGTAGGACTCGATGAAGCCGGCGTCGAGTTCGGCGTTGCCGCTGAGGGCCCAGGTTCCCCGCTCGTTGATCCTGAGACCGCCCGTGGTGGTGCACGCACCGCCGGACTGGGTGAACTCGGCTTCCCAGATGCCGAGTTCGATGAAGTTGGTGTTGAGTTGCCCGTCGGAGAGTTCGTACTCGCCGTGGCTTCCCACGCTCCAGCCGAGCCGAACGGCGTCGCAGGTGTGCGTGCCGCCGCTCTGGACAAACGTGGCCGTGCCCCAACTGCCCACGATGGAGGTGTCGGCCACGGTGAGGTTGCCGTCGGTCAACTCGAGGGTGCCGGACCCGCCGCGCCAGCCGATGCCGAGGTTGTAACAGACCTCGCCCGCCTCGTCGACGGTGACGGTGCCGCCGTTCTCGATGACGGCATTGGCCCAGGTGTCCGGGTCGTCGGGGTCGTAGGCGGGTTCGCCGGCATCCCATTGTCCGGGGGTGGACCAGTTGCCCGTTGCCGGCATCCAGTTTGTCTCGAACGTGGCACCGGCAGGCGCGGCGAGGAGGAGGAACACCGCCAGCCCGGCAGCGACCGGGCGAAGCGGACCGGACGCATGCATGGCGGAACAAGCTGGTTGGCGACGGCGCATGACGTATGAACCCCTCTTTCCCGGCCTGGGCACGTGTCGGCCTGAATGCGCCCTGCCGCGACGGTGCTGCAATCGGAGTGCCCGCAATGGGGCTCGGCGCATGCCTTCGCATGTACCGCTCCACCGCCGGACGCGTCCGCTGGATACGCGGCGGGTATCCAGCGGCTACGGTCGGGACAGACGCCGCCCCGCCGCGCTACCACGCGAGTGCAGATGCGCTAACGCTCCGTGCGACGCCGGCGGACCAGCACCGCCCCCACCCCGAGGGCCACGAGGGCCAGCGTGGCCGGTTCGGGCGCGAGGGCCATGCCGCCAAGGCCGGCCGGCGGTTCGCCCGTGCCGCCTGTCTCGATGTTGCCGAAGTTGCCGAGCAGTTTGCTGAGGTCCGCCGCGTCCACCCGGTCGTCGTAGTTGAAGTTGCCGAGGAACCACGCCATGACGTCGGCGGGGTTGGCCTCGATGTTGCCGAAGTTGCCGAGCAGTTTGCTGAGGTCCGCCGCGTCCACGCGGTCGTCCAGGTTCGCGTTGCCGTAGAAGGTGTAGCGGACCAGAACGCTCGTCACGTCGACGGGGACGCCCTCCAGATCGGCGCGGGTCGGGAAGTCGGGGTCGGCGTTGTCGGCGACGCCAAGGGCCCAGGTGCCGGTGTCGCCGTCGCAGATGATGCCGGTGCCGTCCCAGGCGCCGCTGTTCCAGCCGCTCTTGACGGCATCGACGATCTCCTCGTACTGGTTCGGGCTGGGATCGTAATCCTGCACGAAATTGTTGACGGTCAGGTCGAGTGTGCCGGTGGGCGTGGAGCCTCCGGCGACGGTAAGAGATTCCACCCCGCCGGAGAGCCCGCCCAGACAGACCGCCGTGGCGTCTTCGCCCACGGTCATGATGCCGCGGCAGTTGATGTCGGCATACAGGTGGGTGGGCCCGGTGCCGGTAACGTTCAGGGCCCCGCCCGGGTCGATGGCCAACGCCCCGTTGACGGCTTTGACCTCCTCGCCCGCGAGGGTGAGGACACCGGCGCCGGACCACGTGCCCTCACAGTAGATGCCGCCATTTTCCCAGGTGATGGTGCCGTCGTTGGTGAGGTCGCCGAGGACCGTGAAGTCGCCGTTGCGGCCGGTGATGACGGCGCCGGCCTGGTTGTCGAGATGGCCGACGACGCGGGTGTCGGCGACGAATTCCATGTCGCCCAGGTTGGTGAGGGTGCGGAACTCGCCGGCCTGGTCGTGGCAGGCGACGTGACCGAAGCCATCGAGCGTGGCCCCGGCTTCGTGGACGATGTCGTGGGCGGAGAGCGTGCCGCCGAGCAGGTGGATCGTGGCGCCCGCCTCGTTGAGGAGGTCACAGGCAAAGTTGACCGCGCCGTCCGGAAAGACCGTGACGACGCCCTGCTGGGTGACACTGTCGGCGATGACCGACACCGTGGAGCCGCTGGTATTATAGACATGGCCCGTGTTGGTAAAGGTGCTTTCGGGGCAGTGGATGCCGAGGTCCATTCCCCAACTGTTGAGGAGGCCGTCGTTGACGAGACCGCCCCAGGCACGGATGGCCCCGCTGCCTCCGGTGATGTGGCCGGCGGCGTGATTGTGCAGGGTGCCGTCCACCTCCATGCTGGCATGGCCGCCGAGCCAGACTTCACCGTGATTATCGAAGTTGCCCCCGGTGTCGTCGTCCTGTGAGGCGATCTCGGCGTAGCCTTCCACCTGGTAGACGGAATCCGCGTGGCACGTCACGTCGCCTTCGATGTCGGCCCCCCAGGTAACCATCGCGCCGTAGTTCTCGATGTCTGCAATGACTTCCATCGTGTCGAGGTCCAGGTAGCCCTGATTGGTGATGGTCGTCGTCTCGAGTTCGAAGCCCTCCAGGCAAAGGCGGCCCTGGTTGAGCACGCCGTCATGGACGTGCATGTAAAACCAATCCCCCGTCCAGCGTTCGAGGCACACCTCGCCCTCGGGAGTGGAAACGGTGTAGAGTGTGTTCGCCTCGTGGTAAGAGCCCGGGCTGTACGGACGCAACAACCCGACGCAGACCTCCCCCGCGCCGGCGTTGATGGTGACCTCGGAGGTGTCCGTGGGCTCGCCGACCGGGGACCAGTTGGCGCCCTCTTCCCACTGGCCCGAGTCGCCGCCGATCCACGTTTTCGTCTCGGCCTTCACCGGGGCGGCCGTCAGAAGGGCAGCCAACGCAACGGCCAGCGTAACGGTTTGTGCGCGCAGGTTCATGGTTCTCTCCCTTGTGCGAAGGGTCCCCCCGCCCCCGGTGGACCGTGGGTCGGGATGCTGATGAGATAGGATGCGGCGACAGCGCTGGGCTACCGCTATCGTTGTGCGGTGGAGTCCGTCCCCCCGCCGGAGGAAGCGGCCGGCTCCGCCCCACCCACGGGGGTGGGCCTTGCCCTCTCAGTGTACTAAAATGGGGCCGCCCCGTACGCTAGCGTACGGTTTCGGCCCCGGATGCTGCCTTTAATATACCTCAAAAATGGCCGTTCGTCAAGTCGAACGGCGTTTTTTGGCCTGGGGCTGCCTTTTCTGCTGCCGCCGTGCCAGCATGGCAGCGACGCCGAGGGCCGCGAGGGCCAGCGTCGCCGGTTCGGGCGCGAGGGCCATGCCGCCGCCAAGGCCGACGGGGGCCTCGCCCGTGCCGCCCGTCTCGATCCGACCGAAGTTGCCGAGCAGTTTGCTGAGGTCGGCCGCGTCCACCCGGTCGTCGTAGTTGAAGTTGCCGAGGAACCACGCCATGACGTCCTCGGGGTCGGCCTTGACCTCGCCGAAGTTGCCGAGCAGTTTACTGAGGTCCGCCGCGTCCACACGGTCGTCCAGGTTGGCGTTGCCGTAGAAGGTGTAGCGGACCAGGACGCTGGTCTCGTCGACGGGGACGCCCTTGAGGTTGGTGATCGTGGCGAAGTCGTCGTCGGCGTTGTCGGCGACGCCGAGGGCCCAGGTGCCGGTGTCACCGTCGCAGATGATGCCGGCGCTGTCCCAGGCGCCGCCGCTGTAGCCGCTCTTGATGGCGGCGAGGACCTCGTTGTATCGATTTGGCTTGGGGTTGTAGTCCACGACGAGGTGATTCTGGGTGAGGTCGAGGGCGGCGCCGTCGTCGGGGTCGAGGGTCAGGGCCGGGGTGACCAGCACATGGTTGGCACCGGTCATCCGGACGGTGCCGGCAAGGACGTCGAGGCCGCCGAGGCCGGTGGCCGAGGCGAGGCTCAGCGTCCCCGGGCCGTCTTTGGTCAGCGTGCAGCCGGCCGCGTCGAGTCCGCCGGCGAGCGACAGCGTGTTGCCGTCGGCCACGGTGCAGGCGAAGCCGTTGCCCATGATGACGGGGACGCCGATGGAGTTGGTGGCGTTGCCCGCGCTCTGGATGCCGCCACCGTACACGGTCAGGCTGCCCGAACCGGTGATGCTCCAGGGGGCCTGCTGCAGGTCGAGGCGTCCGACGGCCATGTCCAGGTTGATGTGGGGCTGGCGGAAGGGAATCGCGTCGAGGACGGCGGTGTGGCTGACGCCGGGGGCGACGTCCGTGGACCAGTTGACCGCGTCCTCCCAGTTGAAGCCGGGGCCTTCCCAGACGGCTTCGCGGGGCGCGACCTCCCAGCCGATGTCGGCGAGGCCGGCGAAATCGAGGCCCGTAAACAGCTTGCGTTCGGCAGCGCTGACAAACGGCGTCATGGAGGCCTCCTGGGGTACCCCGTCCACCTCGCTCATCGTGTCGGGGGCCCAGTGGGCGAAGTCCCAGTCGTACACGGGCACGGCCTCCCCGTACTCGGCCATGGCGGCGTCGCCGTAGAAAAGGGCGTCGAACCAGTCGGTCTGCTCGTCCCACGAGTTGGAGGTGCCGACGCCGAAGACGTGGCCGAGTTCGTGAATGGCGACGGAGAGGAAATCGTACTCGTCGGGGCCGATGCGGTCGGCGTCGAGGCCGAAGTACCAGGGGATCTGGGCGTTGTCGAAGGCGATGGACCCGCCCCAGGGGCCGAAGTCGGTGGTCCCGGCGCCCGGCTCGCCGCGCGTCCGGACGCTCTCGATGAAGTCCTCGAAGCCGGCCACCCGGTCATAACCGCCCGGCCCCGCCTCGCCGAGTTCGCCGGAATACAACTCCCGGGCCGCCACGAACACGATGAGCGTGTCGGCGGGCACGTCGAGGTTGTGAATCTCCACGTACTCGCCGGTGTCCGGGCGCCAGAACGTCGCGTCCCAGCGATTGCACGCCCCGCAGACGATGGCGTCCAGATCGTCCGAGACCCGGGCCACGTACTGGGCGGCCAATCCGAGGACGGCCTGACGCTCGGGATGGTCCGTGAAAAACCCGTCGTCGTACCGGTAATCGAACTGGACGGTGACGGCGGCGTCGAGGGACGAGGCGGCCGCCAACGCGGCGAGTCCCGCCAGGACGATAAGGCGAAAGCGTGCCATGGGGTGGGCCTTGTCGGAGTCCCTATATGCCCCAGCGCATCCTGGTCTGTCGAAGCGTTACATGTTTACGTGACGTACCGTGGGCACTGTACCCCGATTTTGGGGAGAAGTCAAGCGTGCCGCCTGCTTCGTGCCCCGTGGGTGTGCCGGGCCGCGGGCCGCCTGGTATTGCCATTTTCGTTGACAACGCCCTTCCGGTGCGATAGCGTCAAGGGTTGGATGCCCCGTCCAACACGTGTGGCAACCCTTCCCCGGACGCTCAGGAAGGAGTGTGGGTGATGCGCGGAATACGCCTTCTGGCCGCATGTCTGCTCGTCTTCGCGCCGACGGTGTCTGCCGTGGCTGCCACGGCCGGCCTGTCGGACGACGCGTCGTCGGCCCCGGCTGTGGGTACGACTGCGGCACCGCCGGCCTCCGGCGAAAGCGCCGTGACCGGTGCCGCGGCCGAATCCACCGCCCCGGCGGCCGAGGCCGCGCCCGGCCCGGCCACCCTCCCCACGGGAGAGGCCGAGCCCACCTACCCGTACACCGGCAAGGTGATGGCGGACCTGGTGAACGTCCGGTGCGGCCCGGGCCTGTACTACTATCCGCTCACGACGCTGAGTAAGGGCGACGAGGTCGTGGTGGCGTCGGAACGAGACCAGTGGCTGGCGCTGCGCCCGCCGGAGAGCGTTTTCGGCCTGATGCGCAAGAGCGACCTGGACATCGCGGCCGGCGGCACGTCGGCGGTCGTCACGAGCCCGAAGGCCCGCGTCTACGCCTCCAGTCCGACGGCCAAGCGGCGCTGGTGCGTGGCCAGCATCCTGGAGCAGGACGACCGCGTGGCCATCCTGGGGCCGGACGAGGGCGACTTCGTCCGCGTGGCGCCCCCCAAGGACGTCCGAGTCTACATCGTCAATGAGTACGTGACCGCGAGCAACGCAGGGGCCGACCTCCCGGAAACCGGTGGCCCCGAAACCGCCGTGCCCGAAGGTACCGTGGAGGCGCCGGACGGCAACCCCCTCATTGACGCCTTCCAGACCGCCGACCGGAACCTGAAGACGGAGATGCGCAAAGAGATCGGCCAGCGCGACTTCGAGGCGACGGCGGCCGAGTACCAGGCCATCCTCGAAAAGGCTGAAAAGGACTACATTCAGAAAGCCTGCAAGGATCGGCTGGCGTTGATCGAGGGCCTCCGCGAGCAGCAGGAGGCGTACCTGGAGGTCCAGGGCCTTGGCCAGCGCCTCGACGAACGCCTCGCGGAAATCCAGACACGCCGCGCCGAGAAGGAAACCCGGCGCGACGCCGAAGCCACCATGGGACGGGCCGACTTCGTGGCCCAGGGCATGGTCCGCCGGCTCGAAATCCTTGAAGGCGTCGATTACCCCATTAAGTATAAACTCGTCGATCAGAACAACCGGCCCCTCGTCGTCCTCAAGAGCACGCAGTACGACCTCGCCGACTACGTGGGCAAGGTCATCGGCGTGCGAGGCACGCGGGAGTACGTGAAGGATTGGCGCATCTACTCCGTGACCGTGGACGACCTGGAAGTGCTGGAGTAGGCGGCTGAACGCCCGGCGTTTCGCGCAGCGAAACGCCGGGAACGCCTGTCGGACGCTCGCAACGCGCCTCTCACAGCCCCCGTAGCCAGCGGACGAAGCGGCGGAAGGTGTCCACGTTCACGGTGCCGGTGGCTGCGAAGACGCGAGTCCAGAAGACCCGCTGCATACTCCGGCTGAAGCCGCCGGTCCCGATGCGTTTGGCGGGGATGCGGCGGACCTTGTCCGGGTGTTTCAGCCCCCACTCGATGAAGGCCGAGACCTCGGCAATCATGCGCCGGCGGTGTTCCTCGAGTTCGAGCATGTCTCCCGATTCTAGGGTCCCCGGCCGGGGAAATCATCCCCTTTTCGCGTTTGCGAGGTTCTTTCAGGGCCCGAAAAAGGGGATCACGCCTTTTCTGAGAGGCAGCGCCTTTCGGTTCTCGCCGGCCGTCGGCCGGGAGGGGGCTGGACGGGGGCCAGGAGGGCTTCCTGGCCCCGAAAAACGCGGTGAGGGCGATGCCGGGGGCGGCGCGGCGCCTATATTATGGTGTATCTAGTTCTATTAGGATTTTATCAAGTCCGTGGGCCGCGCGAGGCGATATAAGAGGCGAACGGCGGCCCGTACGTGCACAGACGCCGCCGTCCGATTGGGGGGATACGATGGATCTGCACGCCCTGATCATGGCCGCCTCGCCCATCGGCCGGGAGGCCCTGAAGTCCGCCTTGAACCGAAGCGGCCTTGGCCGCTTCACCTTCACCGAGGCCGCCAGTCCGGAAGAGGCCCGGTTCCGCTTCGACCCGGACAAGACCGACCTCGTGCTCCTGGAGTTCGACAAGACGCTCGCGTTGTCGGCGGCGTTCCGGCTGGTGGGCGGCCTCCGGCTGGAACAGCGGCGCCCGCTCCGCATCGTGGTGGTCGGACCCGAGCGGGTGCTCGAGAAGGTGGAACTGCTTGACATCGACCACTCGATGGTCCGGCCCGTGCAGCCGCGCACCTTTGCCGACCAGTTGGGACCTCTACTGGAGACGATCCGTGCCGCCCACTAGCACTGCAACGCAGCATCTCGTGCTGCGGGTTTGCCGACCCGCCGCACGGAATGTGCTTGGTGCGTTGTAGTCCCACGCGGTGAGCGTTGCGCTTGCCGCTGGGTAAACGAGGTGGTTCCCCGTCTCCTCGGAGGGGGCCGGGAGCGTGGCTGACGCTCCCGGCCCCTGTTTTTTCGGTGCGGCTGAGCTCTCGGCTTGGCGGCGCCGACGCCGTTACTCCTCGGTCTCCCAGACCACCCGCCCGTCGATCATCGTCAGGCTCACGGTGATCTCGTCGTCGAAGAGGACGACGTCGGCCGCCCGGCCGGACGCCAGGCTGCCGCGCGTGTCCTCGAGGCCGAGGACCCGGGCGGGCACGGCGGTGGCCATTTCAACGGCCTGCGGTATCGTCAGGTCGGCGAACCGGATGGCGTTGGCCACCGCCCGGTCCATCGTCAGGACGCTGCCCGCCAGGGTGCCGTCCGGCAGCCGGGGCGCGCCGTCGACCACCGGGTGGTCCCGGCCGCTGACCATGTCCGTGATGAGGCACGTCCGGGAGGTTCCCTTCGCCAGGATCGCCAGCCGGACGGTGGCCGGGTGCAGGTGGACGCCGTCGCAGATGATCTCGGCGGTCACGTGGGGGCGGATGAGGACGGCCCCGATGGGCCCCGGCTCGCGGTGGTGCATCCACGTCATCGCGTTAAAGAGGTGTGTGGAGTGCGTGATGCCGGCCCGGACGCCGGCGACGGCGTCGTCGTAGCGGGCGGCGGTGTGGCCGAGGGCGCAGACGATCGGGCTCCCGCTCGGCCCCGGTTCCTTCCGCAGCCGGTGCACGAGGTCCAGGGCCCCCGGCCGTTCCGGTGCGACCGTCACCATGGAGACGAGGCCGCGGCTGAACTCAAGGAGTTCCTCGACGGCTTCCGGCGTGGTGTCCCGGATTTCCTCGGGCGGGATGGCGCCGCACTTTTCCTCGGCGCAGAACGGGGCCTCGAAGTACAGGCCCAGCAGCCGGACCCCCGTCCGGGACCGCCCGAGGCGGGGGCGCATGACGTCGCACACCTCCGGGCTGGCCTCGACCGACGCCTGGCACCCCACGACGCCCGTCGCCGCCAGGTGCCGCATCGCCCGCTCGTACTGGTCGTCGGAGGTCTCCCACAGGTCGTAGCCGTGGATGCCCTGCACGTGGAGGTCGATGAAGCCCGGGGCGATGAACCGGCCGTCGGCGTCGATGGTGCGGTCCGCCGGGGGACCCGCGCCGCATCCCGTTTCGGCGATGCGGTCGCCCTGGACCAGGACCCACCCGTCATCGATGGCCTCGGTCGGTGTCAGAACGGTGCCGCCTCGGATGAGGATGTTCATCGACCGGCCCCCCATGCATGTGCGATGTGATGAGTGGGATTATACGGCACCTCCGCCGGGACGCCGCAAGAAAAAGTCCCAACCTGCGCACGAGCAACCGGCACGGCCGTCCCGCTATCTCCTTGCCAACGGCCGCCCGGCGCGGTACAAGGTGCGGCTCGAATCGCAAGAGGAGATGAGAAGATGGCCAAGACGCATCGCATCGCCGTCGTCGGCGGCGACGGCACGGGACCCGAGGTCGTCGCGGAAGGGCTGAAGGTTCTGGAGGCCGCCTCCCAGGC
>Ga0272442_10008954_pt1 | contig 12585 bp, 8 predicted proteins | sample SSMForm2O_FD_200262 | JGI IMG/M metagenome (GOLD analysis project Ga0272442, IMG submission 200262) | Marine sediment archaeal communities from Little Sippewissett salt marsh, Falmouth, MA, United States - SSM-Form-2O | ecosystem: Environmental > Aquatic > Marine > Wetlands > Sediment ... | reverse complement strand
GACCTGCGCCACGCCGTAGCTTGCCCAATTCTTGCCCTGCAAGTCACCGCTCCGGTACATTCAGCACCGGTTGAGCGCGAGTTCGGCCTCCGAATGACGCCAAAAAGGGTTGTGCGTCAGCAATGCATCCGGGGTAGAACGGTGGGATCGAAGAGAGTAGAATGATGAAGCGAGGATCAGGTCACGATCGACTACCAGGAAGCTCTGCATATTCAAGCTGTGAGAGACAGGTTCTTCTCTGAGATCAGGAGACTCCTCGGGGAACAGCGGGCGAGTCCATAGACACTGCTGCTCCCGCGCATGCCCACCTCGCTTTCCAGCCTGCTCCTCAAGCTCCACATGTCATTTTGAAGCAGAAGAACACGCTGGACATGCGGTGCCTGAAAATCTTCCAGAAACCGGTCGGCGCCGCATTATCTTCAGCGCCTTTTCGGCTACTTCGGTTGCGAATCGTCCAGAAGCGTGTCGATGCTCTTGGTGTCTGGTTCGGGCTCTTGAGGGAACTTCCACAGCGTCCTGTGGGGAACGCCCTCTCTCTTAGCAAGCAACTGCGCGCATGTATTCAGAGATTCCAGAACGCTTGTCTTCTCTCTGCTCTCGGGGGCCTCTTTATCGACCCGGTCGAACGCTTGCCGCAAAACAGGAAGATGATCTTTCTTGCCCAAGTTGGCAAGGCAGGTCCCGGCGCCAGCAACTCTGTGCAGATCGTCCGTTAGCGAGAGTCTGTTCAGGGCAATCGCCACCAGCTTCTCCCTGTGTTCGGACGGCCAGTATCGCCTGAATTGGTCTTCTTTGAAGGCAAAATGCTCTCTGAACATCTGGTTGCGATCCCACCAAGGCTGCTTGAAGGGGATCTTGCCGTTGAGAACCGCAAAGGCCGCGTCCTGCTCATTCCTGGCTCCCTTTTGCGCAACGCGCAAAAGGAGGGAGACCGCCTCGCGTGCAGGTATGGTGCCTATGGCATGTATAAGGAGTCCAACGTTCTTCTTATCGCTCGACAACCTACGCTGCAGCGGCTCCAAGTACGAGGAATGGCGCAGGCGGAGGAAGGCGCGCTTGTGCCCCGACTTGATTAGATTGCTCACCAAGGCTTCAGCGTCTTCCGGTGTCGGATCCGTCATGGTCACCGTCAACTCGCCAACTCGGCAGTGACGAAACCTTCCGTGCGACTCCTCAAGAACAGGTCCGATTCCATCAACCCCTATGTCCAGGTAGCCGGTGACCGTGTATTTCCCAGCTTTAGGGAAGAGCACATAATCGAGCAGGTTCACTCTTTTCGAGTACGATTCTCCAGGCAGAATGACGGGTGGAAGTGGGGCGGGGCCACCCATGTTCCCCCACTGCGGGGCCGGGTCGATAGCCCTGATACCGGCGTCACTGACGGCGCGGAAGAGCAAGCGCTGGGGTCTGCTTGCCATTCTGGTATCGCCCCCGGTCTCGATTATCACCGGGTATCGACCTATGTTGATAGTCTGGCACTCCACAACTATCGGTTCTCCCATGAAGTAATTGGTTCTTTCTGTATTGTAGCAGACAGCAAGTTGTACTTGCTCTGAGACCAGAGAGCTCATCCCCATTCCGTCGAGCTCCTTTTGGGCCTGCCTATCGTTGCCAACCCTCACCCGGTGGCTCAGACCGCGTAGAGCCCTGAGGAAATCCGTTCCCAGGTCTTTTGCTTCCCCGCTACGTGTTGTCGAGAGGGCCCGGACGACTATTATGCGCAGCGCTGGATTCTTGTTCCTGTTCTTGAGAAACGCTACAGCTTTGGCTTTGTCCTGCGCATCATGCCATTCCTTCAAAGACCTCAGCTCACCGCAAAGCATGCGCTCCCGACTCCCGGCAGCTGTCAGGTACTCCTTCCGTTTCGTTTCGCCTTCCGGCATCTGCTCCAGCGCTTTGCGTTGTTCGACGTGGTGCCTCTGCAAGTCTGCACGAACGATGGCGATCGCTGCGGCAACCACCAGTGTTTCGTTCTTCTCCAGCAGCGCCAGCTTGTGCAGGGCAATCGTCGCCTCCATCTTGGCGATCATGTGATTGAGCATGTCCACGCGAGGTCCGGTCATTCGGCGCACGGCAAGAGAATGCCTGGTCCTTTTGACCGCTTCCGCCAATCTCGTATTCTCTCTGGCGACAACTTCCCTTGCACGCTTGACCGTGTCGCCTGCTGTTGCTTCACCGACGCAGGCAATCACCGCCAACAGCAATGCCACTGAAATCCAGTTCCTCATCCTCATTTCTTCTGATGGCTCTTCGGGCACCCGCCTACTGCCGGTCTGCTGATGCCGATAACAGAGCTACACCCCCACCATGCCGCCCTTTCGTCCGGCAGAATACTCCCGAGCCGAAGAGAAGGATCTTCTTCACCCCGTACCGTTCCGCGAGAGCCACGATGATTGCCTTGTCTGTGTCCGTGATCATGGCTTGGATTCTGAACTGGTCCCGTTCAATGTGTCAACGAGTATTGCCAGAGGCGCATTCAGGCGTCCACGGCCGGCATCCTATCACCTTTCTCACATTCTCCGGCATCAGACTGGACATGCGCAGTTGTCCTTCCGGAGGTCGGGCCGATGGGCCCAGCGCGTACCAAGTTGTCACCAGCACCAGCGCAACGCTATTCGCCTGTCGTGCTGAAGACTCATGTGCCAAGCGGCGGAGCTCTTTCTCTGGATAGCCTTCAATTTCCAGATGTCTGTGTCATCCCAGTACAGAAGCAGGATGAACGCATTCGTCGTTTGTATGCTATACTGCCACGGGTTGTTCCGTATTGGTGAATCTGGCGGACCAAGGAGCTTGTGCACTTCTCCTCGGTTCATTGCCGTAGTGAGGAGGTGGATATGCTTCTCCCTTGGCGTTTGCAGCGGTTCCGGCAGCCACGGCTTCCTATGGTCCGGATCCTCGAAGTTCGAGATGATGTAGCCCAGAGGGATCTCGCCAAGACGACGAAGGGACAGCCGAACAGCTTCATGCAGGTACTGGTCGGCCGTCTTCACCTCCTTCTCTGAAGGACTCACGGAACTCGCTCTGAATGCAAGTGCTTCGATCTTCCTCAGCTGCGGAACGACCTCCTTGACGCCGAGTCTGCCAGCCAGAAGTGTCGCACATCCGATGTCGTCGATACCATCGATGTCCCATGGCGATTTCAGTTCGAGATCGTTGAGTATGTTTGTGACGCCGCGCATCGTGTCCAGGACGAAGTCTACTTCGGCTTGTCTGAGCTGAGGCTCAATCGACGCGTCAACAGGAATCGCACGTCCCAGCTTCATGTCGCACAAGATCCTTCTATCCCACCAAGTACGGAGACAGAAATAGGCCTTGTTATGGTATGTTACGAAATACGGAAGACAGTACGTGCGCCCCCACACAGGGCCGGCCGTGGTCGCGAGGGAATTCTCCTTGAACTCCTTAGCGGGGATCGCCTGGTTGCGGAGGCGTATACGCCCGGTGTCCTTGCCTCCCGGGTCCACGAACACCAGCTGGTCAGTGTCCACCCATATGACCACCCAACGCGAGTCATCAACGTAGAGCGAACAAGGAGAAGGCTCTGTGGGCATGGACCATGTCTTGTGCTTTTGTGTCTCATCAGCAACCACTTGCCGCTCCATGGGCTGCTGACGAGTCCACAGGGTCTTCTGGTTCCTGGTATCTGTGCAGATGTATTTGAAATCCGCCTGCCAGGTATCTCTCTTCTGCTTGGACGTCCGCTGGTTGTGTGGTGATCGGGCCTCCACACGGTAGCGACAGTTGCGCGAGACCGCCACAATGTCTGGAAAGCACCTGTCTGTAGCCTGCGCGGGGCCGAGGAGCCCAAGGCAGGCGATCCCGCAAGCAAGCAGAGCTGTTGCACTATGTTTCATCGTCCAGGCGGCGACCTGTGATCCAGCGAATACAAGGCCCGCGGGCCGCGGCACCTCCACCGCTCATGGCGGAATTATGGGGCAGAAGAGGGCTGATGGCAAGGGGAATGGGGGACGTGAACCGATGTGAACCACACGCGATGTCCTGTGCTCCGGACATGAGGGAGCCGGGGCCAGGCTTAACCTGAATTTTGCACGGCCCGTTGCCAGCAATTGCGCGCGCCAGTGATAGCGTTGATCAAAACTCGCATTTGTTCTTCATAATCTTTTCACCCAGAAGGTGATGTCATGCAAAACACTTCTTGCACGGAAACCCACCGCGGGCAGGGGCCAAAAGCCGATTCATACCCCGGAGGGATGCGAAATTCAGGGTGAAGTTCAAGCCTGATGACCCCGTTAAGCCTGTTCTGCCACGCGCCAACGGCTTCTCGACAGCATGGGTTTCTCACGAACATGGCCCGATGTCGACGGCTTTACAGACAACGACCCCCCTATCCACGATTCTGGTCGCTCCCATGGAGCCATGCTTTCCCGGATCCACCGTGATATTGCTGTAGATATGTGAATCTCAAGCCCGGGGTGTGTCCGCTGTTGATGAGTAGATCAGGCTAGGCCTTCTTCCTCCAGAGAAGCGGCCAGCCGGCCTACGCGCGTGTGGTGCCTACTTCGCCGAAAAGTGGTCCCGCACCTGTCTCAACAGATCGGTGATCGTGAGCTTCTGCGGACAGATCTCCTCGCAGGCGCGGCATTCAGTGCACTGATCCGCCAGCTGTTCCGCTTTCTGGGCGACCCTCTCGATGTCCAGGTGGTCCCAGCCGTTCCAGCGATGCGTCGATGCTCTGCCGCACGCGGTCGGACGTATTGGTCGCCTCGTTGTGCGGGGCCGACTTGGTGGAGACCAGCGCCTTGTCACGAATTCCCTTCAGCCCTGCCCCAAGCCACGGTTCGCTCTTCCGGTCACAGTAGGTGCAGCTGGTCTCGAACTGGAGTATTGGATTTGTGGATTCCCGCCAATGCATGGTATCATTGACGCATGGTGCTGGACGTTCTTCTCTGGGTCAGCGTCGCGGTCTGGGCCGGGTTCACACTGAACTTCATCGGCAACCTTATCTTCATGGGGCCACGACTCCCCGATGCGCCCGAACCCGACGGCAACTGGCCGTCCGTTTCCATAGTCGTACCCGCCCGCAACGAGGGGAAGGGCATCCGGGCGGGGGTAACTTCGTTCTGCTCGCAGGACTACCCCTCGCTCGAGGTGATATCGCCGTCGCCTTCCACCAGCCATGGCACATCATCTTCCTCAGCCCCGTACGGGAACTTGCGTGGTGGTTGATCATCCTGCGCTCCTACCTTGCCTATCGCCGCGACGGTATCGTCTGGCGCGGCCGACAGTATACGAGCGTGAAGTAGGACGAGGAAGGAACCCACCCCGCCCTGCGGGCACCCCTCCAAGGAGGGGATCTTCTTCTTGTTCCCCTCCCCCGGAGGGGCGGCTTCGGCGCAAGCCGAAGACGGGGTGGGTTCCCCGGTAACGAACAAACTTGTCGGAGATGCTTGTTTTCCCCAATCCACCGATGGCAATATCGGCGATTATCCTATGAACCAATTGACAGAAAGGTGCGTATCAGATGTCTGATGAAGTGGTACTCGGACTGATCGGTTGTGGCGGAAATATGGGCGGGCACGTTAAGCGCGGCTACAAAACGCTATGGGAGGCCGGCCTCCGCGACTTCCGTATCGCCGCTACATGCGACATAGACAAGAGCAAGGCGGAGAAGCTGGCGGTCGCGGCCGAGGAATTCCAGGGCACGCGGCCAACGGTCTATTCCAGCGTCGATGAGATGCTCGAGAAGGAAAGCGACATCACCGCGTGCGATATCTCGATCGTCCACAACGAACACCATAAGGTCGCCGTCCCCTGCTTCCAGGCGGGCAAACACGTGACTATCGAGAAACCGCTCGGCATCACTTGCCGCGCCGCGCAAGCGATCATCAATGCCGCAAACGAGGCCGGCAAGCTCCTCCAGACCGCCGAGAACTATCGCCGTCGGCCGGACGACCGCGCCGTCCAATGGGCGGTCAAGTCGGGGCGCATCGGCGATCCGCGCATGATCTTCTGGCTGCAGATCCGGGAGCGCATGTGGTACTGGGGCTGGCGCGAGGAGAAGGATCTCGCCGGCGGCGGCTGGACCATGGACGGCGGCGTGCACTATGCCGACCTGTTCCGCTACGTGATCGGCCCGGTGAAGACCATGTACGCCCTCTCCAAGCAACACTGCCCTACCCGCTACAGGAACCGCGAGGAGATGACCGATCCGGTGGAAGTCACCGTTGAAGACACGACCATCGCCACGTTCGAATTCGAGAACGGCGTGAGCGGTCAATGGACGTCGACCAACGTGGCGCCCGGCAACAGCATAGGAGCGAACACGGTATACGGTTCGGAAGGATCCGTTTCCTGGCGTGGCGGCCTCAAGACGCGCACTCAGGAACTCACCGCCGATCAGCTCGTTGAAGAATACATGAAGAACCTCGACGACGAGGAGCGCGAGAAGTGGTTCCCGTCGGGTGTTACGGAGAGCCTGGCCACCGAGCTCTGGGAGTTCATGCAGGCCATTCGCGGCAAGGCCAAGATCGAAACCGACGGCGTGGAGGGACTCAAGGCGCTGGCTATCTGCATGGCGATCTACGAGTCCTCCGTCCTGGGGCAGCCGGTCGAGGTCGCAAAGATCGAGAACTGTGAGATCGAGACCTACCAGCAGCCGTTGAACGAGGCGGGAGGGTTGCTGTAGAACGGCGTTCCAACGCCGTTCATCCCCCGACCTCGGAATGCGCGGCCTTGGAAGACCGCGCTACAGGCAGAACGGACCGGGGCGGCCTACATATCGTCGAGGATGTCGTCGAACTCCTCGTCCATCGACTTCTTCTTCTCGGGCTTCTTGATGACCTGGGCCGCTTTCTTCTTGTCGGCCTCCGTCGCCTGGAAGCAGTAAAGCGTCTTGAACGTGCGCAGGTACATCCGGTCGCCCTCGAACACCGGGCACGCCCAGAACCCGTCGGTCCTGTTGCGGGCGATGATCTTTATCACCGGATCGATCCTGCTCTTGCCCGGTCCAAGCTCCGTCCTCTTCCAGCCCCGTTCCAGCACGCACGTCGTCCCGCCCTGCCCCGCCACGAACACGAACCGTCCCGCCGCGGTCGGACTGACGTACGCCGCGCCGAGCCCGAGCTTCTGCTGGAAGATGATCTGCCGGGTCTTCAGATCCGTCACGTAGACCATGTTCTCGTCACCCTCCCACATGTAGGCGTAGCCGTCATGGATCACGGGCGTCGACCAGTAGATCTTGCCGGGCGCGGGACCGCCTCCCGCGCCCTTCTTCGTCACGCCGCCCTTGCCGTCCGGCATCAGCTTCGTAGCCGCAAGAACGCTGTCGTTGGGCACATACCACACGGTGCCGTCCTTCTCCACCATCGGCGTATGGAACCGCATCAGGCCCAGGCGAGACAGCTTCGTGCCGTCGCTCGCCTTGCGCACGTTCCCGTCGTTGGTGATGAAGCACTGGAGCTCGCCGATATTAATACCGACCGGCGAGCCCTGGTGCTGGAGCTCGTAGTCGATCCAGAGGGTTTTCCCGGTCTTCGCGTCGAGCGCGAAGAACTCGTCGTCAAACGCGATCCCGATGATGTCCCCGATCCGCGCGGGTGACTGCGACTGACCGTACCCCTTCGTGCGGTGCCGCAGAAACCGTGCCCACTTGAGGTTCCCGTCCAGGTCGTACATCGCCCCCACGCCGTTGCCGAAGAGGGCGAATACGGTCTTGCCCTCCGACACCGGAGTGGCGCAGGTGAACCCCAGGTGCCAGCCCCCCTTCTTCGAGCCCAGCGCAAACTGCGGCAGCCTGCTCATGTCGTGATCGTGTTTCTTGATCTCCCGGCCGATTTCCTCCACGCGCGCAACGAGGTTCGTGTCGTCCCTCGGCATGTCCATCAGCTTCTCGCCGATCTTCACCCGCTCGATCTCGAGCTTGAGCTTCGTCTCATACGCTTCAAACCACTTCGTGCACCGCTCCTTGTATGCATCCATGCCGCCGGGCTCGATCACGTCCTTGATATCGTTCGATTTCTTCCAGAGAACCTTGCCGTCTTCCTTGTTCACGCACACCAGCCAGTAGGGATCGGCCATAGTGAAGATCTTCTCGCCCACGATAATCGGCGTGGACGCGCTCTGCCCGGGCATGTTGGTGGCCCAGGCAACATTCTTCGTCGGCGACCAGTTCAGCGGGGGAGTCGCGTCGGGATAGCGGCCCGTTGTATCCGTCCGCCACCCGATCATCCCCGACTGCGCATCGGGCGCGGCGGCAATCGCGGAACCACAGAGAAGAACCTGTCCGATCAGACAGATCCGATTGATCTGACGGATCCGCCCGATCTTCTTTCCACTGATCGCTGAACACTGATCACTGATCACTTCTTCTCCCCTACTCCAACTCCAACCCACCGGCCTCGTCCACTGTCTTCTCCAGGTCGTCCGCCATATCCTCCAGGCCCTGGTCGATTACCTCGCCTCGTTTCCTGTCCGCCGCCGACGTCTTCACGCAGTAGAGATTCCTCTGTCCGCGGATGTACATCCTGTCGCCCTGGAAGATGGGCCCTGACCGGCACGGCTCGAGGCGGTTGCGGGCGAGTTCCGGGAAGATCAGCTTCCGGATGAACTTGCCCGGCTTCGTCTCGATTTTCTTCGAACGCTGTTCCAGCACAACGCACGTCCCGTTGTTCCCGGCCAGGTAGACGAATCTCGATGCCAGCACGGGCGACGAATCGGATTCCCCGACCCCAACGTTCCTGTCGAGGACAACCTGCCTCGACTTCAAATCGATAATTATAAGCGTTCCGCCCCTGTCCCAGACGTACGCCAGCCCCTTGTGGATCACCGGGCCCGTGTGGAACGAGAAGTTCCGTTTCGATTCCGGGTCGCACAGTGCAACCCGAATCCCGCGCCGCTCCAGGCCGACCTTGCCGTTGGAGATGTTGAGCTTCTTGCCGTACAGCTCCCTCTTGTCGGAGAACCACCACAGTTTGCCTTCGGCCACGACCGGGCCGTGGTACGGCAGCGCGCCGAACTTGCAGAGATACGCGCCGTCCGACGCCTGCCTGATGCCGGCCCCCGTCGTTACGAAGAACCCCTCCGGCATGCCCCAGGGCGTGCCCGAAGGAGCGCCCGGCATCTTCGGGGACAGGTTCCGGCCGTGCCCGATTTCCCAGAGCGTCTTGCCGGTGGCCGGGTCCATGCCCACGAAAACGTTCTCGAAATGCAGTCCAAGCACCTTGCCCGCCATCACCGGCGCCATCGGCTGCCCTTCCTTCAGGGTCACGGGCCCCAGGAACTTGCTCCACTTCCTGTTGCCCGCGATGTCGTAGGCAACCATCACGCCAGTGCCGAAGACCGCGTAGACCATGTTCCCGTCGACCAGGGGCGCGGCCGCGGCCGTTCCGATGTTGCTCTTGACGGAGTGGCGCCTGAAGCGCGGGTACTTCCCGCGCTCGGCCTCGAGCTTGTGGTACAGGGTCTTGTTTTTCGCCGAGATGCCGTGCAGCTCCTTGTCGTCCGGTGTCTCCATCAACTTCCTGTCCGCCCTAACCTTGGCGAGCTCGGCCTCGAACCGCCGGACCGACACCGTGAACCACTGCCGGCAGCGGTCCCGGTATTCCTTCGTTGAATCGGGGGTAAGCACCTCGTCGGCGCCGTTCGACTTCTGCCAGAGGATCTTCCCATCGGCGGCGTTGACACAGACAAGCGTATCCGGTTCGGCAACCAGGAAGATCCTGCCGTTCGCGAGCACCGGCGCGGCAACACTGTTCGACGGCATGGGCGTCACCCAGGCGAAAGCGGTCTTCTTCGACCAGTTGATCGGGGGTTTCGCGTCGGGGTATACGTGGGGAGCGGCGCGGGAGCGGGCTGCAAGCGAGAACGTGAGAACGAGGAGCAGGCTGAAGCGCATGGCCGACAATATACGCATTTCGAGCGAAAATCCAAGTTCCGGATCGGAATTCCGACGAATCCCGCTACAAATCGGCGTAGCGGAATTGCTTCGCAGCTCCGAGTCCTGCTACTCCGGCAATTTGAGCTCGGGATTGGTTTTGGCCAGTATCTTCTGGCATTCCTTGATCTTGCGGTTCACCCGTTGCAGGTATCTCGCCCGTGAGAAGTTGTCACGAATCTTCATGTAGGCCAGCGCCGCCTCCTCGATCTTGTCCAGCTTGAACAGGCAGTTCGCCTTCAGCCACCCGGCCTCGGGCGCGTGCGAGCCCCTGGGGTTGACATCCTCGGCCGCGCCGAGGTAGCGCACCGCGAGGTCGCTCGGCTTGATCATGAACAGCGCCTTCCCGCGCAGGTACATGCACATTCCCTCCATCTTGGAGGACGGCATCAGGCGCTCCCACTCCTGGATCGCTTCTATGGCCTCGGTTATCATGTCGCGCGAAAGGTAGTCCTCCACCGTGAATGGATAGCTGCCCTTCCGTGCCGCCTTCTCGGCCCCGCTCATCTGGTTGACGGGCAGGTCAAGCTTCTCGGCCTCCTCGTAGGTCTTCTTTGCTTCGTCGTATTTGCCCAGCAGCAGCAGCGCGTCGCCTTCAACTATCAACGCGTAGCGAAGGACCGCCTGCGCCTTCGGATCCGAACGGACTTTCCTGTTTATCGTCAAGGACTTGCGGATCTTGGCCGCGGTTTCACGCGCGTTCTCGCTCTTGCCCTGCGCCCAGGTCAGCAGGTTGGCGTGCTGCAGCGTACGTTTCAGTTTCTGGTACGGGTCCTTCGTGTCGGTCGCGAGCTTCCTCAGCAGCTTCTCGGCCAGGCCGAGCTTGAGACCCGCCGTCATTGCGGCTCGCGCGCCGATATCCGCCAGCTTCGGGTCGTCGAGGCGTTTCGGGGCTTTCACCGTCAGCGCATCCAGCGCTTCCAGCACCCTGGGAGCATTGTCGAAGGTGTCCCAGAACACGGCGTAGTTGACCAGGTCGGGCTCGGACATCTTCGGGCACTCGTACTCCGGCGACTGCTCCATCTTCAACAGGTAATACGTCTGGTACGGAATGCTGCGTCGGCGGCCCGACAGTCCCTGGACGGGGTCCTCCCCCCGTTTCAGATCGCCCTCCGACTCGACGTTCACCTGCCACAGCCTGATCTTCTGGACCGCGGTGTCACTGTTGCCCTTGTCGTCCGTGACCGTGAACTTCAACGTCCTCAAGCCGTTGGCGAAGAATACGTGTTCCACCTGGTTGACCGCCGAGGTCCGTACCATGCCGTCGTCGGTCTCGAGCTGCCATTTCACAACCTTGCCCTTGAAGCTGTAACTGTTGTCACGCGCGGCGACCCAGTTCAATTGGCGTTCGGTCTCGGGTATCCAGAACGAGTTCCTGGACCACGCACGGAAGTCGGCCACCAGCGGCTTGTCACGCGCCTGCATCAGGTCCACCATTCCGTGCCGCATCATCAGCCAGATATCCCAGCTCGGCTCGTTCAGTACGCTGGCGCCGGGCGGCAGCCACCTGATGTAGGCCTGCTGCCCGCCGGTGCCCTCCTCCTGGTAGAGCTCGAACCGGTGCACGCCCTTCTCCAGGGCCACCGCGAAGTGCTTCCCCTTGTGGATGTTGAAGTCCTCCGGGCGCGGCCCCGGCCAGTTTACGTACGTCTTGCCGTCAATAAGCACCCAGCAGCCGTCATCCGCGTAGACGGCGAACTTGTACTCGCCGGTTTGGTCAATCCGCAGGTCGCCGTCCATGGCGAGTATGTAGTGGTCCGACTCGCCGTAGGGGTTGTGCGTGTACCGTACGCGGTTGTCGAACTTGACGACTTCGGGCCGGCCGGCCTCGCCGATCATCTTCTTCAACTCGGCCAGCGTCTTGGGGTGACCGGGCTTCTTTTTCCGGTAGATCCGCGTCTCGATCATGCCTTCCGGCTTCCAGGGCGGCGCGAACTCGTTGGCTTTCTCGGTTGCTATCGGGAACGCGTTGCTGTTCCCGAAATACAGCCACGCGGTCAACGGCACGCCCGGCGGCGTCTGTACCTGGAGCAGCGTGTCGCCGTAGGGATCGATGTCGACTATCCTGAAATTGATCGGATCCCCGGCATGGTCCACCAGCCGCAGGTCGCTGCCGTCGGGGTTGCAGCGCCCGCTGAACCGTATCCCGGGAACCTGCGCGGTTGAAGTGGGCTTGCCCCCCCTGGCCATGGCGCGCGCGTCGAGCACGGGTATGGTAACACGCAACCGGTATGCCCAGCGGTCGCTCCACCAATCCGGCAGCTCGCGGGCACGCAGCCTGTCCTTCTCGCTATAGGTGCGCTGCTGTGCGCGGACGCCGGGCGCCGGCGCAAGCAGAACCAGCACGAGGACCGTGGTGATCTTCCACCTCATTCCATATCGCCCCCGCTTAGCTGCTTGAAGTAGCGCTGCTGCGCCTTGTCGTATTCCTCCGGCACCGGCTCCTCGCCCGGGTCGACCACCCGTTGGCGCATCTCGTCCGGCATCGGGTAGGCGGGCTCGATGTGCCTGTAGGCGCCCTCGGCGTCGACGTCCGGGTTCGAATAGAGCCTGGGCAGCATCATTTCCTCGATCTGCATCTCGTCGGCGCCGTACCGGCCCTTCTCCTTGTTCGCCTCCACGAGCAGCTGGAGCACCCGCTCATACTCGGAGCCCTGGTGCGGGAGCGCCACGTTCATCGCCCTTATCGGCCC
>Ga0272442_10008952_pt1 | contig 12585 bp, 12 predicted proteins | sample SSMForm2O_FD_200262 | JGI IMG/M metagenome (GOLD analysis project Ga0272442, IMG submission 200262) | Marine sediment archaeal communities from Little Sippewissett salt marsh, Falmouth, MA, United States - SSM-Form-2O | ecosystem: Environmental > Aquatic > Marine > Wetlands > Sediment ... | reverse complement strand
TAGGAAGGGATGGAAGCTGTATCTTAAAGAAGTCCAGATGGAAAATTTCAAATCTTTTGGTAAAAAACTCACAGTGCCATTTTTTCCAGGATTTACTGCCATAACTGGACCAAATGGATCTGGGAAAAGCAACATAGCTGATGCCATTCTGTTTGTACTTGGTCCTAAGAGCTCAAAGGTTATGCGGGCAGGTAGGCTCACTGATCTTATCTTCAACGGGGGTAAAAAACATAAGAATCCTGCCAAATACTGTAAGGTTTCACTTGTTTTTGACAACAGGGGTCGGAGGATGCCTATTGACTCTGATGAGGTGATACTTACGAGGGTGATAAAACGGGCGCCTTTGAAGAGCAATCCCGATAATTATTATAGTTACTTTTATGTCAATGATCGTGCTTCTTCGTTTTCTGATTTTATTAATGTGCTAATTCATGCCCGTATTTCGGGTGATGGATATAACATTGTGAAGCAGGGTGATGTCACCAGTCTCATAGAAATGGGTTCCATTGAACGCAGAAGGGTAGTTGATGAAATTGCAGGCATAAGCACGTTTGACGGTGATATCAAGAAGGCAGAAGAAGAAAAAGGAGAGGTAGATGGCAATCTTGATCGCATAAGAATTATTTTGAATGAGATATCAACTCAGATAAGGCAGCTTAAAAACGATAGAGATGCAGCATTTCGATACAAAGAATTAAAAGATACTTTATACGAGACAAAGGCGAAAATATCGCTAAAAAAGAAGCAGGATGTTGAATCTCAGCTGGTAGAAATCAATAAGCAAATTGAGTCCTATGAGCAGGAGAGAAGTACACTGGATGAGAAAAGCAAAGAGTTAAAAAATGGATATGCCAAATCACAAAAAGAACTTGAGGCAATAGAGAAGAAGATTGGAGATGTCGGTGGTGACGAGGTAAAGGAGATCAGGGGCAAGGTAGATTCATTACGGAGTGAAGAGATAAAGGTTGGAGAAAGAATCAATTATTCAAATGATGAGATTTTAGAAATTCAAAATGAAGGCAAGGAACAGATAGCAGGTTTGGAAACTATAGAAAGAGAAATCGATGAATATACGTCCCAGAGAGATGACTTAAATAAGCAGATTGATGAAAAACAAGCTGGATTAGATGAGAAAGAAACAGAGCTTTCCAGCTTAAAAGAAACCATTGCTCAGCATGATGACAAATCTATGGATTTGACTCGTGAACTTGCGGAGATGCGTGAGGAGTATAACGAGAAAAACACTGAGATTCACGAACTTAAACTTAAACGTAATCGATTTACCGACAAGATGGATGCTCTTGAACTTCAGATTGCGGAGATGCAAGAGACAAAATCCACATATGAATTTGAGCTCAAGGACATTGATTGGCAGGTCGATGAATTCAAGAAAGATCATCAGGAGAAACATAAAAAAACAAAGGATGTTGAAAAAAATCTTTTTGAGAAGCGGAAACGCGAGGCAGAACTTACTGAGCAGTTATCTGATTTGGAGAATGTTGTCCGCAGACTTCAACGTGATCAGTCTAAATTACAGGCCGAGTATGATGCCTTGCAATCTGTTCATAGTAGATATAATCGAGCGGTAAATGAGGTTTTAAAGGCCCGAGATGATGGGAAGATAGAGGGCGTTTGTGGAACTATTGCTGAACTTGCGCAGGTGGATGAAAAGTATCAGGTTGCGATGGAGATAGCTGCTGGTGCTCGCATGCAGTCCATAATTGTCGATAATGAGGATGTTGCCGCAAGGGCAATTCGTTTTCTACAGAATGAAAATCTGGGACGCGCTACATTTCTTCCGTTGAGTAAAATGGTTGCAGGTAAGCCACGTGGTAAGGCACTTATGGTCATTAATGATCCAAAGGCACATGGATTTGCCATTGATTTGATCAAGTTTAGGGATGAATATCGGGCTGCTTTCTGGTATGTATTTGGCGATACAATCGTGGTTGATGGCCTGGATGATGCACGCCGTCTCATGGGTGGTGTCCGGCTTGTTGATTTAAAAGGTAGTTTAATTGAGGCTGGTGGTGCAATGAGGGGTGGAAGTAGACCAAAAACCAGTCCCTCATTTAGTAATGTTGATCGTGGCAAACTGGAGAATACAACACAGCAGTTACAGGAAGCCATATCCAGTCAAGATATTCTTTCTGGGGAACTGGCTAATTTGAAAAAGGAGATAGTTGAATTAGAAGGCAATCTTGGGCGTCTTAGAGCAGAAGCTGACAAGGAAATGCAGGTTAAGAACTTAGATGTCCGAAGAAAAGAGTTCACTGGGAAGCTTGATGTGTTGAGTAAAGATCTAGATGCAAAGATTAAGGAAAAAGAAGAACTGGATGCAAAGAAGAATGAGTTATTTTCTAGAATTGAGGAATACAAGCAGCGGTTAGAAGAATTGGATTCAATAAAGGAGGAAAAGGGTAAACTTCTTTTGAAGGGAACTAAAAAGGAGCAGGCTCAAAGGGCAAGATCTCTTGAAAAAGAGGTTTCAACACTCCACGAATCTGTATTGACTCTTTCCTCTGAGGTGGATTCACTTGGAAAGAAGATAGAACTTCTAACGGAGCGTAAAGGGGAAATTTACACTAGGATTGAGGCAAAAACCAAAGAAATCGAGAATTACAAGGAATCGATCAAGGAACTGAAGGAATCCCGCGCTAGATATCATGATGAGTTGAAGGCATTGATGGCGGTTGAAGAACAGATGACCGGTAAGATGAAAGATTTAACTGCCAGACGTGATGAAATTTATAGGAATGCTGTTTCGATCGAAAATGAGCTTGATAAGATAAATACTCGTGTTGAATCATATTATGATTTGATTTCACGTGCAAAATACAGATTGCCAACACTTGAGAGTACCATACGAGAACTAGAAGAGGAACTTCGTTTGTATGATGTTGAAATCACTAATGATATAATCCCTAATGTCGAATCCCTCAAGGATTCAATGAAGGTAATCGAGGAGTCCATGAGGGAGCTAGAACCGGTAAATATGCGTGCTCTTGAAGAGTATGAACATCAGTCAGAACGTAAAAATAAGCTTGATGAAGATGTGAAACATCTTAGGGATCAGAGAAAAAATCTTGTAAAACTTGTAAGTGAGATAACTGCCAAGAAAAAGGTAAAATTCTACGAGGTTTTTGATGAGATTGATAGGAATTTTAAAAATATGTATTCACAACTTTCAGAGGGTGGTGAGGGAGAACTTCAACTTGAAGATCCAGAGAATGTCTTTGAAGGTGGATTAACAATGAAGGCCAGACCACGTGGAAAGAAGGTACTTTTGCTTTCTGCACTATCTGGTGGGGAAAAAAGTATTGCGTCGCTAGCGTTTATTTTTGCAATTCAAAACTATGATCCCAGTCCATTTTATGTGTTGGATGAGGTTGATATGTTCCTGGATGGTGTGAATGCAGAGACCGTATCGCGCATGGTGAAGCGAAATGCCCAGGATTCTCAGTTTATCATGGTTTCACTGCGTAAAGTGGCATTGAAGGAGGCTAATCATGTGTATGGTGTTACGATGAGGGATACGGGGGTTTCTGAGATGATAGGCAACATAGATCCAGCGTCTGTAGGGCCCAAGGGTGAAATAGATGCCAGCGGAGGTCAAAGATATGGTGCAACTTAAAATCGATGATGATGTGATAAATCACCTACTGTTCCATAAATCACTTATTGATGAGAATGATGATGCAAAGAGGATTAACTATTATGTTGACATGCTTCAGAAGGCAAATGAAGGGGATCATATTTCTATTGAAAACCCGTTTGATAGGTCTATCTCGATTGCATTTGAACTGGTAATGAGGCAGCAGCTTAACCCATGGGACATTGATTTAGTAAATTTTTCTACCATGTACTTGAAGAGAGCAAAAGAAGAAAAAATCGATCTGATGACAGCAGGTCGTATGATTTATATGGCATGGAAAGTACTGAAGTTGCAGAGTAACGATCTTGTTGTAAGCATGGAGACAGGGGATGAGGAAAGCGAAGAACCCTTTGGGTGGGGCGATATACCTACAGGAACGTGGATTGAGAATGATGATGGCTACTCATATACAAACCTTGTTATGAATATGCCAGAGCCGCCACTTGATGAACCAATCCGGAGAAATGCCAAAAGAAAGGTCACCTTAATTGAGCTTTTAGATGCATTTGATCAAGCAAGAGTAGACTCTGAGGAATATCAATTAATTGAACGGCAACGGCAAGCAGAAAGACTAAGACTTTCGGAAAAAGCAAGAAAACGTATGGTGGGAACGGCTCACGAGGATCATGTTGAGGATGATGTTGAAATTGTGTGGGAAAAAATCAAAAGCTTCCACGGAAGGACCATGTCACTGTTTGAACTTTGTGAAACCAGCGGACGTGAGGAAGTCATAAAGACATTTATGTCCTTGTTGTTTCTTGCATATGATAATAAGATAAGGGTGTATCAGAAACAGTTCCCCTATGGAAAGATATATATTAAAAACATGGGATATAGCTAAAAAGAAGGATGATTTGTTATGGGAATAAAAGAGAAACGTCTAATCGAATCTGTGTTGTTCTCTGCAAGTAAACCAGTTAGCATAAATGAAATTAAGGAAGCAACGGATCTTCCACCAAGGAAGATTAAAGATGCCCTAGACACTCTTGTTGCAGACTACAATGTTGAACGTAAAAACGATACCTCCATGGAGATAGTAAAGGCAGGAAATAAGTATGCCATGCAGGTGAAAAAAAAATACATCGATCAATCTGTAATGATTGCTAAACCTGATATTCATAGTAACCTACTCAAGACACTGGCACTTATTGCATTTCATCAACCTGTTAAACAATCTAATCTGCGACGTATGGCAGGTCCCAAGATATATGATCACGTGGATGAACTTGCCTCTATGAAATTAATTTATAGTAAGAGACATGGATCTACTGAGATGCTTACAACCACTAAACTTTTCCCTGAATATTTTGGTATTGATACTACAAAACCAGAAGAAATACGTGATTTTCTCACAAAGAAGGTAATAGGAAGTATATCTAAAGTAAAAGATCAGGAATAGGTTAGGAACAGTATTTTTGAAATCTTTAATTGCAATTTACTGTTGTTAAAAGGGAATCTATATATCCAAAAAACCTGTTGTCCTTCTTGTGATTGACGATTACTTGATTAATATTCTCATAATGATCTCTGGTTTTGGAAGCGGTTTGTTTGTTGGTATAGCTTCTGGTACTGCAGGGGCAATTATGATTCCATGTTTGACAATTTTTGTGGGTTATTCTGTTCATCAGGCAATTGGCACTAGTCTTTTGGTAGATTGCGTTATTGGTGGTGTTGCTGGACTGATATTTCTCAGGAATGGTAACGTTGATTTTAAACCAGTGATCGTATTAGCTTTTATGGGGGTTATAGGTGCATTTGCAGGTAGTATGTTCACATCAGGCACTTCTGAACTTGGACTTAGTCTCCTGATTGGTCTGTTTTTAATGCTAATTGGTGTAAATTTTATTGTAAATGGCATTCAAAAAAACATTGACTTTATTGAGGAAAAGATTAATTTTAATTTTTTTAGAGATAAAAAGATATATACTTTTGTTATACTTGGACTCCTTGTTGGTTTTGCTAGTGGTTTTGCAGGTATGGGGAGTAGCAGTATCGTTGCGATAATCCTTATTTTTGTTTTGGGGTATGATATTCGTACAGCAATTGGTACCTCGCTTTTGATGATGTCTTTTATTGCGGGTTCGGGGGCAACCGGGCATTTTCTTAATGGTGAAGTGGTTGTAAATGTTGCACTCATAGCGGTCTGTGCAGCGGCTGTAGGGAGTGTTACAGGTTCTCTTGTTGCTAATCACATTGGCGAAAACAAGCTTGGTAAACTTATTGGTGTTGTTGTTCTTGTACTAGGTATGATGATATTTATCAAAATATTCCTTTAGATGGCACTTTTCTCCATTCTTTTTGGTAGTGACTGAGGATAATAATCTATTTATATGTATAGTCAATTATTACATCAATTGAGGGATCATTATGGTAGATACCAGGCTAACTCTTAGACTTTCGATGCAGGATATTCAGATCATGGATATGTTTTTGAGAAGTGGAGAGTTTTCCAACCGGTCTGAATTCATCAGGCGTGCTATAAAAGAATATCAGCAAAATCATATGGAGGAAATCATAAAAAAAGTTGAAGCTGTGAAAAAACTGCAGGACATAGTTGATGATATTGAATTGGGGAAAGAATATCTCGAACCATAGTTCAACATCGACAAGATGAGATTAGACCTAATCATATAATGTTTAATTTTATGCAATTTTAAAAGGAAGTTTAGTGCCCCAAGATAATTGAAATAATTAATAGCGAAGAAGTATTTTTATTAAGAGGAAATTGTTACAAAACTATAGTTTGAGTGAGGAAATATGCACTGTCCAGTGTGTGGTAAGTCTACAAAATTTTATCCCTTATGTGAAAAATGTCATGACCTAAAAGATGCAGGAAAGATTACAAGATGCATAATTTGCGGTAAGTGGAATGATGCAGACGGCGATCTATGTATTGATTGCTATGAGAGACACAAGGATAAAAGAATGGCCGAGCACAGATAGTATACCCTTCTCAATCAGAGCTCAAAAGTATCATATGGCGATACGATACTTTGAAAAGGAGATTATTTCCTAAAACTCACAGCTTCTTTCGTCTCTTTTCACCTTATATTTTTCGAATACTTTTATTCCGATGGGGAAATGCTAATTAGCCAAGTTGAAGGATAGTATATTGGAATTCTTTTATTTGAGATACAATAACTGATTGTGGACAGAAATTAATCTATATATGCACCAACGCAATATGCAAACGATTTCGACAATAGATTTAAAGCAGCAAATATGCATTCATGTATCGGATGCATAAAAACAAAGACCAGCTTTATGAGGATATCAAAGATCTTATAACAAAAAATAAATTTGAAAAAGAAATAAAAAATAGAAAAAAAGAATACGATGATCTCATAGATGAAAACATCCTTGCATTGTTGATTGTAGATGAACTGGGAAGAAACAAACAAAATGTATCTAAAATCGCTGATTTAGAGCCCGGCTCAGAGGGTATCGTTCTTGGCAAGATAGTTGGAATCAGCGAACCAAGGAATTTTAAAAGAAAAAATGGATCTTCGGGACGGGTGGTAAATCTAGAGATAACAGATGGTACAGGGACCTGTGGGCTAGCATTATGGGACAAGGATGTGGATATGGTAAAAAATAAGACGATACAGGAAGGTACCAGTTTGAAGGTTGTAAATGGCTACATAAAAGATGGTTTTAATGGTCTAGAAATAAATGTGGGCAGGTGGGGTCTTTTAGAAGTTGAACCAGAAGACGTGCCCGATTTTAACGACAAAAAGATAGATAACACCAAAGAGATTAAAGGAGAATTGGTTGAAATGGAACCCACGCGTGCCTTTTTTAAAGATAGTGGGGAATTTGGTTTTGTTACAAACATCAAAATAAAGGATGATGAGGGTATAAAACAACTGGCAATATGGGATGAAAAAGTAAAAGAAATACAGCGTTTCAAACAGGGAGACTCATTAATAATAGAAAATTTTGACATTAGGCAGAAAAACGGTAATAAAGAGATACACGTAAACGGCAAGGGTATTATCAAAAAACTTTAGCATCCACCCTGGACGTATTCTTTGTTTTTTTCAAGAGTGAACTGAGCTCTCTGAAGTTCTCTACCAATATACATGTAATGTTCAGGTCTAAGGCCGGGAACATGTTCTACAATAGCATCTGATAGTGCATCCGCCTTTTTACCTGAAAAAACTTTTTTGAGGTTCCCTGAGACAATCCTATTTTCCTTGTATACGTTAGTATAATACTCTACTCTTATTTCCTTTCCATGCACTTCTATAACAAAGAAACCTTTTGGATCTAAGACCACATTTTTCTGTGGTGTTTTTTTAGCCTCAATTAAGGGGACTTCCTTATCAACCATTGATTTTTTCACCTACTTTTACAAGATTTTTCAATTTTTGAAAAGCAACATCTCTGGGCAGCAATTTTTGCCCACAGTCAGGTGCCAATTGAACAATCTTTTCCCCAAAGATTCTCATTCCTTTTTTTGTATGATCCATTATTTCTTCAACTGATTCAACTCGCGTGTCATCTGAGCGAACAACACCCAAACAAATTTTTTGGGGAAAAGTGTAGTCTTTAAACGCATCGAATATTTGCGGGGATGCTTTGAATTCATGAGATAATATATCCACGGGCATCTCCAATAACTCCGATATTATATCAGATACATTCCCGCATGCATGAAGCCTAGTGGGGCAGGAAATGTCCTTTGTAATTATCTCAATTAGTTCTTTCCCGTAATCTGGTATCTCATTAGAAAAAAATGGTTCATCAATGCTAATCATATCAACGTGTTTTTGCAATACCTTTGCCTCTTGTTTAAGGGCATGGGCAAAATCAAAGGCAAGATCTTTTTCATCGTTATAATACAAATCGATACAAGATTTACTTAGAGTATATGGCCCAGTAAGAACGCCTGTTAATTCTTTATCATCTGGAATCAAGCTTCTGGCGTATTTCTGGTCTTTAATTGTTATAGGGGCATTGTATTCTACTTTACCTATGATTTCTGTTCTGGCTCTGATTCTACATCCTTTTAGTTTTCTTGTAAAAATCTGAATGAATGGATCTCTTGTTTGTCCGTCTGAAACAATGTCAAGTCCAGCGTTGACCATGTCACTAACTGCGTATTGAATATATTTGTCCCAGGGGATTTCTTTTCCATTAAAATATCCATTCATAAGTTCCATAGCATCAGTAAGCACGGGGTATGATCCAATTACGCATGTTTTGATCTTATTATTCATTAGAAGAGTTTCCTCCGAGGATGATGTTCATCTGGAGATATTCCAAAGTAATTTTCAGTGTATTCAGAGATGAGAATATCTTGCCATGCAACTGTTGGGAAGACAATATCTGCATTTCCTATGGGGCCAAATATTGCAAAATCCCCTCCAAATAGAGAAATGTTGACATTTGAGGAAGCATCAACTGTTTTTCTTGCAGATTCAAAATCATTTAGCCATTTTGATTTCTCTACCACATTGTGAATGGCACAACCTGTGGGTAGGCCATATTCTTCTTTTATAACTGGGATGGCTGCAATTGCTGCACCAGTGTTATCTCCCGGTGCAAGTGCAGCAGTATCAATAAGTATTTTTTTAATTCCTAAATTTTTTGAAATGTCAAGCAGTCCAATGTCTGTAAGATGAGCGCCGTTTTCAAGAACCTCAATTTTACCATCAGGTGATTTATCCTTTGGGTTAAACGCTACAATAATGGCCATTTCAGGAGTATATTTGGTTAAAGCCTCACGTTCTTCATCTGTTATGCCAACATGAATGGAATTATAGATAGTTCGCGAAAGAAAATTTTTTTCATGAAGACATTCTAGGATTCTTACCTTTACTTGCGGGTCGGTAACATCTATTGAAAATGGTTGGTTTTCTGGAAGGACCCTTTCAATGAAGTTAGTGATTTCTTCAATATATTCTTCCTTTCTGATAAAGAAGTCAGGAATTGCAGGATTGCCTGTTCTTTTGCTGAGATCAAGCATATTGTTAAGATATTTTTCTGCTGTTTCACAGTCAGGTTCGCCTTTAAAAAACATACCGCCAAATAGAACTGTGGGGTACACACCTGGTTGCCCACCAATTTTCGTGCCTGAAATTTCTAAGATTTCCTGTTCTTTGGTAAAAGAAAACAACTATTCACCTCTTTTTTCAACCTTTCCCATGTAGTTCATTACAATTTTTGAATGTAACGCTCTTTTATCGTCTAAGTTAACCGTTGTTTTGGGTTTAATACGTATGGCAATATATGGTTCATCATATGGCGGAACTGATTTTGCAGTATTGTCATGTACCGCTTTGTCGATGCTTTCCTTGTCTTTAATGCCCAGTAAATCGACGATTTCAATTTGATTGCGAAATCTGTCTATTGCTTCCATAGTTAAATTTTCAATATATGGTATTGCTCCAGGTGCATCGATAATTTTGTTTTGTTCATCGATTCCATTTTTCTGCAGGGCAACAAGAGAGGATCCTGAACGGTGTCCTCTGATATCATCTCCACAAACAATGAGGTATCTTATGTAGGGATTTGATATTACATTAGCAACGATTTTTTCTATGCCGATATTTTCGGTCTTAAGTGGCCCATATATGGCTACAGTATTGGGGGGAGTGTATTCTATATTAAGAAGTACGACTGCAACACGTCCATCAGGCGAACATGCAGTGAATTCACCACCCCACGGATAATAGTCTTCTTTCATATTTTATGTTCCGTATATTGTCTTAGATTTAATAGTTTAAGTACACCCTACCACACTTTTATAAATGCTTATTAATTACTGTGTCTCAAGGGATTTTTCATGGGTAAAGATAAGAACGATATGATTGATAACTTGCCCGGTGTAGGTCCTGCAACTGCAGAAAAGCTCAGAGAGGCAGGATACACCGATATCATGAGCATAGCTGTAGCATCCCCCAAAGAACTCTCGGATGCAGCTGAGATTGGTGATGCGACAGCAGCAAAGATAATTCAGAAAGCAAGAAAGGAAGCAGATGTTGGCAAATTTGAAACTGGAAGTGCTCTACTAGAGAAAAGAGCAAAGGTTGGTCACTTAACTTCTGGTTCTAAAACCTTTGATGAACTTCTTGGAGGTGGTTTTGAAACACAGTCAATAACAGAACTTTATGGTGAATATGGGTCATCCAAAACACAAATTGCCCATCAGTTGTGTGTCTCGGTGCAGCTACCGTTAGAGCAAGGTGGTTTGAACAGTCATGCATTTTTTATAGATACTGAGAACACATTTAGACCGGAGCGCATAATACAGATGGCAAATGCTTTTGAACTAGATCCAGATGAAGTTCTTGAGAAGATTCATGTTGCACGTGCATATAACTCAAGTCATCAAATGCTACTTGTAGATAAGGTCAAAGAGCTTTCTAAGGAGACGACTGCTAGTCTACTTATAGTTGATTCACTGACAGCGCATTTCCGTGCCGAATATGTTGGTAGGGGGGCACTTGCTGATAGGCAACAGAAACTAAACAAACATATGCACGATCTTTTAAGGTGGAGTGACCTCAATAATGGTATTGTCTGTGTTACAAATCAGGTTTCATCTAAGCCAGATGCATTCTTTGGAGATCCCACCAGACCTATAGGGGGTCACATTGTTGGACATACTGCTACTTTCAGGATATACTTGCGTAAAAGTAAAGGTCCAAAAAGAATTGCAAGACTGATCGATTCACCGCATCTTCCTGAGGGTGAGGCTGTTTTTACCATCGGTGAGGATGGAATCAGGGACTAAAAGATAGAAAATAAGGAAAAACTTAAATGCGAGAATGGATATCTCTTCCTATAGAGGTGAAGGTAATATGGCATATGTACATGAAGGATGGACTTTATATACAAGGGAAGTAGAACTTAAAGGTGGAAGAATGCAGACAATCTACTTCTTCAGTAAGAGGACACCTAAGAGCGGCAAGCCTTGTGACAAACCGAATAACATGGTAGTTGGTGTTAACAAGAGAACAGGTTTACCATATCTGAAGAAAAAATAAAAAATCAACTTTTAAATGCTGGCATTTTTATGCCAGCTAAATTCTTCTTTTAACTATGTTGATTTGCAATAGCTTGATGCATGTAGTTTAAATATTGGGGTTTTATTTTGGGTCCCAGAAAGGCTATGGATTCAAAAATTGGTTTTTTGGTTAACCCTATATCTGGCATGGGTGGTAGAGTAGGACTTAAGGGAACGGATGGTGTTTTAGAAGAAGCAGTTAAACTTGGGGCAAAACCTATAGCATCCAAAAAAGCAGAAGAAACACTACGGGAGTATTTGAACGAATATTCTAAGAATGATAACGTACAATGGTTCACATGTTCTGGAGAAATGGGTGGTGAAGAATTAAAAAAGGCAGGAGTAACAAAGGTTGAAGTTGTCTACAGTTCTCTTGGTACGGATACATCATCTGAAGATACTAAAAAGGCATGTAAAACATTTTTAGAAAAAAATGTCGATTTAATTATTTTTTGTGGTGGGGATGGTACTGCTAGGGACGTTTTTGAAATAGTTGATAAAAAAACTCCCATTCTTGGCATACCTTCAGGTGTCAAGATGCATTCCGGCGTATTTGGCATAAATATACGTGCTGTAGCAAAAATGCTTCACGAGTTTGTAAATAGACGTCTTAATATTGGTGATGCTGAGATTATGGACCTTGATGAGGACCGCTATCGAAAAGGAGAATGGAATATACAGTTGTTTGGCATTGCGAAGGGTATTGTTGAGCCAACGTATGTTCAGGTTGGAAAAACCTGTTATGAATCGGTTTCTGATGATGAAATAAAGGATGAGCTTACTGAGCATATCGTTGATGAGATTGAAAGATACAGTGATTTTCTTTTTTTGTTTGGATCTGGTGGTACCATTGATTATATTGCCCATAAGATGAATCTGGAAAATACTCTCCTTGGTATCGATGCAGTATACAACA
>Ga0272442_10008951_pt1 | contig 12586 bp, 10 predicted proteins | sample SSMForm2O_FD_200262 | JGI IMG/M metagenome (GOLD analysis project Ga0272442, IMG submission 200262) | Marine sediment archaeal communities from Little Sippewissett salt marsh, Falmouth, MA, United States - SSM-Form-2O | ecosystem: Environmental > Aquatic > Marine > Wetlands > Sediment ... | reverse complement strand
AACCATAAATATATCTATTACCATCTTCTTGTTAAGACGCATTTGTCATCCCATCTCCTAATATTCCCTACCTAGTGAGTTATATTTATAATCTGTTGACCACTTAAATAGTTTTCTTGTTTATTAAACATAGTCTATTTGTGAGTAAAATAACCAAGTATTCTTTTGTTTTTGTTTTCTATTCTTACAAAACCAAAACGCTCAAATTGAACTATCTCACCTGTTTTTATATATTTGACAGCATCTTCTGCAAAGCCTTCAACTTTCTTAAGACTATCATCATTATACTTGTCATCTACAATTAAATTACCTGGGACAAAAACTGTTAAATCAACATAATTATCAGTTGTCCATTGTAGTTTTAGAGAATTGGATATTAGTTTATCACCAGCAAATTTACCTAAAATTTTATTATCTTTTTTTATTACTTTAACATTAAAAAGATCTTTTAATCTAAAGATATCACCTGCTTTTAGCTTTTCTACATCCAGCTCTGGAACATAAAAAGTATTTTCTGTTTTAACGTTTCTGCTACCCAGAGTTTTATTACTAGGATGAAAATCGATCTCTTTAGATTTTTCAGGTGCATCTTCAACAAATAAAACTATAGGATCAGGCACAAAGAAATATCTTTTAGCTATAGGATCAATAATTTTTCTATTTTCAGATTCAAGTAAACTAAATGGTACAGAAGATTCAACCTTTGATATACCTTGAGAGAAAATAAATTGCTTAATAGCTTCAGGTAAAATTCCACGTTTTCTAAGACCTCTGAGTGTAGGCAGCCGGATATCATCAAAACCTGAAACCAGTCCTTTATTAATTAATGGCTTAATTTTTCTTTTAGAAACAGGCATGCCGTCAATTGATAGGCGAGCAAATTCCATTAGATATGGTTTTCTTAGACCAAGAAGATCAAGTATTTTAAAATAACATTCATCACGTAACTCATATTCTTTTGTACGAAAAGGATGAGTTACACCGCTGATGCTGTCTTCCACGGCACCTGCAAAATCATAGGTAGGCCAAACACGATATTTATCTCCTTGAATAGGATGGGGTTTATCAATAATACGGAAAAGCGTTGGATCACGCATAGCGGTATTATCACAGCACATATCCCCTTTTAATCTCAGAATAACATTATCAACAGATGAGGTAATCATCTCATTCCAAGCATCAATATTTTCACCTGGTGATTCATGTCTACACTTGCATTCATTTCCATCAAAACGACATTCTTTTATAAAGTCTGTTTTACAGCTACAAACATATGCATCACCCTGTTTTATTAACTGCTCAGCAAGTTTGTAATGTTTCTCAATATTTTCAGATGTGTTATATTCTTCATCCCAGTCAATTCCCAACCATTTAAGATCTTCTTTTTGAGCATCATAAAATTCAATATCAGCGTTTTCAGGATTAGTATCATCAAAGCGTAGGATAAATTTACCGTTATAAATCCGTGCATATTCATAATCAACAATAGATGCTTTAGCATGACCTATATGAAGATAGCCGTTAGGCTCAGGTGGAAAACGAGTGATTACTTTTCCCTTGACAGCATTAGGAAGCGAGGGTAAAGAAAAATCACGTACTTTTTTTTCTTTTATTAAAAGCTGCGGGGCTAATTTTTCAAGTTCTTTGGTTTGAGCATCCAAAGATAATTCGTTTACTTCTTTAACAACATTGTTTACTATTGAAATAATTTCTTTTGGAGAAAAACCTTCTTTTTTAAGTGTGGATATAACCTTGCCGACTACAGCTTTTGAATCAGCTTTTCCTTTAAACATTACCGCATTTTGAAGCGCATAGATCCTTGCATTTTCCTTAATTTTTTCTTCAGACATATATCTATTTCTCTCTACTAATTGAATAATCAGCAAGGTCTAAGAGTATTTGTTTAGCATTAGAATCAGAAAGTATTTTTATAGAATTTTTTGCTTTATTGCAAAAATCTTTAGCTTTGTTTTTTGCATAATCAATTGAGTTTAGTTTTTTGAAAAGTTCAAAAACTTGTTTAACTTCTTTATCTGTTGCTTTAGAATTACAAAATGTTTTTTCTAAGATTTTTTTATCATTTCCTGATGCCGTATTTAACGCATGAACAGCAATTAGTGTTTTTTTACCATTACGTATATCATTGCCTATATCCTTGCCAAGGGTTTTGCTATCGCTGCTCATATCAAGATAATCATCATGAATCTGAAAAGCAAGACCAAGATTTTTACCGTATTCATTTAAAGCATTTGTTTTATCATGCGATCCATTACCAAGTATTCCACCAGCCTCTGCAGCATACATAAAAAAAACAGCTGTTTTTTTAAGAATCATATTTATGTATTCTTCTTCTCTTACGATTTTTCTTTTTTCAAATTGTATATCTAATTCTTGACCTTCGCATATCTCACGAATACAATCAATAAGTCCGTATTCTACATTTTTAAAGATTGTAGGATCGATGTTTAGATTATGCATAGACTGAAAAGATTTTGTAAATAATAGATCCCCAGCAATTATTGCAGTTGGTTCTCCGTATTTAATATGCACTGATGGTTGACTACGCCTTAATTTTGAATGATCCATGATATCATCATGTACAAGTGTAAAGTTATGCATCAACTCAAGAGCAATACAAAGAGGAACCACATTTCGTATATCACCAGAAACAGATTCACAGGAAATCATTGCAATTATTGGCCGTAGTCTTTTTCCACCAGCTAGTGGTAAGTGCCTAGCTGCATTATATAAGTTCTCTGGTTCACCATTCTGTAGAAATTTTTCTAGTTCTTTATTAAAAAAATCAGATCTTTTTTTAAGTTCCTCTTTTAAATCCATAACTCTGCACCAACTAAATCCCATTCAACATCAGATATATTGGAAATGCTTTCCGCCCCAGTTAAAAACATTGCTGCTCGTAATTCTTTAATAATTGCATCGATTTCAAACAGAACAGCATCTTTTCCTTGAGTTGCAGGTTTAAGCAAAAGGCGAGCTATGCCTACAGCATCGGCACCTAATACCAGAGCTTTCGCAGCATCAAGGCCATTACGAATACCACCACTTGCAATAATTGGTATTTCCCAATCTGTAGCATCGCCTGCATCAATTATACTTGTTGGTGTTGGAATACCCCAGTTCCAAAAAGTTTTACCTCCACGTTCATGAAGTTTATCATCAATCAATTTAGCTCTGTAATGTTCAATAGCTGCAAAAGAAGTACCTCCCAGACCAGCTACATCTAATCCAGCAATATTTGTTTCAAAAAGCCTGCTTGCTACATCATAAGAAATTCCAGCTCCAGATTCTTTAACAACTACTGGTTTATCTAAATCTTCTGCTAGTTTTTTAATTGCGTCAAAAACACCTTTTGCGTTAGATTCTCCTTCAAACATAATTGATTCTTGTAAAAAATTTAGACATACAATAAAGGCATCAGCATTTATCATATCTATCATTTTCTGAGCGTTTTCTAAGGTTTTTTTATGGCCCCATTGAACAATCTGTGAAGCACCAATATTTGCAAAACGAAGAGGAATGTCATAATTTTTTATTACACTATATGTTTCTATTAAATCTTTTTTTTCGATAGCAGCACGTTGTGATCCAACACCCATACCAAGTTGATATTTTTCAGCAGCAATTGCTAGATTTTCATTAATCTTTTTAGCTTTAGTATAACCACCAGTCATACTGGAGATTATTATCGGCACGCCAAGTTTTTTTCCAAAAAGATTTGTCGATAAATCAATCTCTTCTTTATTTATCTCCGGCAGAGCATCATGAATTAGTACAATATCATCCCAATAATTATGATCAGATGCAACATTTTTTTCTAAAGAAATTTTTATATGCTCATCTTTTCTACTTTCAGTTTTATTCATTTTCTATCTCCTTGAATAATTGTAGATATTGTATTTTCTCCAACAAGAACCTTATATAACCTATCAGGTTTATTACCATTTACTAAAACAGTATCAATTCCAAATTTTGATATATCTCTGATTATATTTATTTTACCACTCATTCCACCAGTAACATCAGCATGTTTATCTAAAGTTGTAGATAGTTTTTTTAAGTCATTTATCTCAGCTGTTTTAATTAACTCTGCCTTTTTATCTATCTTTGGATTTGATGTATACAAACCGTCTTCATCTATTGCAAATATAACTTTTTCTGGTTTGAAATGTTTTGCAAGTATATTAATTAAAAGATCGCCGGAGCATATCGAAAAACCTAATTTTTTATCTAATACAACATCGCCAAATGTTACTGGCATAAATTGTTTCTCAAGATAATCTTTAAAAACTTGAATATCAATTTTCTCAATTCTATGATCATTTAATTTGACAATTGAATGTGGGGATATTGATACTGCAGGTAGATCATATTTATTTAACGATTTTAGTACATATGAGTTTAGCATCTGTACTTTTTCATGTGTAAGCGAAAAACCTTTTATCTGACTATATTTCTTGTATCCTCTATTTAATTTATACTTATCAGCAAGTATATGACCAAAAGATCCTGCACCATGTACAACTATTAGTTTTTTTTCAGCTTTTTTTATCTGAACGGAAAGACCATCCATAATTTTTTCTTTAAAAGTCTCGAGTTTGGTTTTATCTGTTATTACACTACCGCCGATTTTTAATATGAACATGATTCTCTAAATATAATATATTTTAAAAAGAGTTTTCATAAAAAAAAATATTTTATTTTTTTGCAGTCATCATTGTTTTATCTTTGTTTTCCTCGTGCAATAACCATAAAGCTATAGGCATACCATCATCTGGGTTTTGCATTGTTGTTTTAAATGATTCTTTGATTTTTTCGTCTGTTTGTTTACTACAGCATTCTTCACATACAAAATGTTCATCTTCAAAAACAAGACCAAATGGGTTATCACCCAGGGAGATAACCTTACCACAAACTACACAAATTTTTTGAGAGATAATCCAACACCTCCAAATATGAAGAAATTTTTACATTTAATAAATGTTAAGTTAGTATATAAATGCAACCTTTTGATTTTATGTTAAGTATTTAATAATCATATTGTTATTACATCTTAGTGGTGGAATCTAGCTGTATGGAGAGTGTAGATACAACTTCTTCTGTAGAGGTTGATATAGCATCAAATCTTGGTGGAAAACCCAAGATAGCTTATTTTTCTATGGAGATAGGTATAGATGAAAATATTCCTACATATAGCGGCGGCTTAGGCATTCTTGCAGGTGATACAATTAAATCATGCGCAGATCTTAATGTCCCAATTGTAGGTGTTACTCTTCTCTCGGAGAATGGATATTTCTATCAAAAAATCGACGAAAATGGTAATCAGATAGAGAAACCAATTAATTTTGATGTTGATAATTTCCTTAAACTTATGCCAAAAACGTCTAGCGTTGAAATTGAAGGAAGAGAGGTTAAAATCAGAGCTTGGCTTTACAGGTACAAAGGAATTAGTGGTTATAACGTACCTGTTTTTTTCCTAGATTCTAATATCGATGGTAATTCTAATTATGACAGAGAGCTTACAAAACATCTCTATGCAGGAGATAATAAATATAGACTTGCACAAGAAATAATTCTTGGCATAGGCGGGGTTAGAGCACTCCGTGCTTTAGGATATAAAACTATCGATCGTTATCATATGAACGAGGGACATGCAGCTTTTGGCACTCTTGAGCTTTTTAATCAATATAATGATATCGAGAAAGTGAGAGATCAATGTGTTTTTACGACACATACACCTGTTGCTGCAGGCCATGACCAATTTGATATAAATCTTGCTACTTCCATGTTGGGAAATATACTTCCAGAGTTTATGCTAAAAGATATTACATTTGAGAATAAACTGAATATGACCCGCCTTGCATTGTTTTTCAGCCATTATGTTAATGGAGTGGCAAAAAAACATGGTGAAGTATCTAGAATGATGTTCCCAGGATATTCTATTGACTCAATAACAAATGGTGTTCATACACCAAGTTGGGTATCGGAGCCTTTTCAAAATCTTTTTGACAGGCATATGCCAGGTTGGCGTTCCGATCCATATATACTACGCTCTGCATTTAGCATAAATAAAGATGAAGTATGGAATGCACATATGAAAGCAAAAAGTGAACTTATTAATTTTGTAAACACAAGATACAATGTCGGAATGAATTATGATGATTTTACAATAGGTTTTGGCAGAAGACAAACAGCATATAAAAGACCTGATCTTTTGTTATCAAAACCTGAGAGGCTTGAAGAAATATCACAAAAAATAGGGCCAATTCAGATAATATACGCAGGTAAAGCTCATCCTAAAGATGAAAGTGGTAAAGACACTATTAGAAAAATTTACCAAGTAATGAAAACAATAAAGGGCAACATAAAAATTTCTTTTATTCATAATTATGATATGTCAATCGGTAAACTAATGACCTCAGGTGTGGATCTATGGTTAAATACGCCTAGAAGACCTCGCGAGGCATCAGGTACATCAGGTATGAAAGCAGCAAATAATGGTGTACCGCAATTTAGCACACTTGATGGGTGGTGGCTGGAAGGCTGTATAGAAAATATTACAGGATGGTCACTAGGACCTGAAAAAACAGAACAAGACGAATCAGATGATAAAATAGATCAACAAGATTTATACGATAAACTTGAAAATTGGATTATGCCAAAATATTATAAAGATAGAGATAACTGGACTCGTACTATGAGAAGTTGTATAGCAATTAACGCTTCTTTTTTTAATACAAATAGAATGATACAACAGTATGTTTTAAATGCTTATTTTAAGTAAAAAGCCTTTTTCAAATTCTGGTCTTATATATTCAATATCTTCAACCCAGCAACGTAATATTTCAGCTACACTCCAGGCTTGCGAGATGCAACCTCTAGGTGAATGTATTGGATTCCCATCAAAAATTTCATGAATTGATCCATCCCAAGTTGGACCATATAAATCAATTAATGGTTTGATGTAATTACGATAAGCAAATTTTCTCCATTTTTCATCATGATTTTTTGTTTTAAGAAAAGCTGTTATAAAAGGTCCAAGTAACCAAGGCCATATTGTTCCATTGTGATATGCGATATCTTTATTGTAATCACCAAAATATGATCCTTTATATCTTGAATCCTCAGGTGAAAGAGTTCTAAGGCCAACTACTGTACATAATTTATCTCTGATTATATCTATGATATTTTCCTGTAGTTTGTCTTTAATCATAGAATAATCTTGAGATACCAAGAAAACAACATTTGGTCTTAAAGACAAATCCTTTGAGTCAATAACATCGTATAAATTATCGTATTGTTTGTTAAAACTATTTTTTACTTTTAATGATAAATCACGGTAAATATCTTCTTTATCTATTTTTTCAGATAGATTGCTCATTATCATAAGGGCATTATACCATAAAGCTTGTATTTCAACGGCTTTGTTATTCCTAGGAGTCGGATAATAATCATCTATTTTTACATCCATCCATGTAAGACCGGGATTATGTGAAATAAGAAAATCACTATCCATGTGTATACCAAAACTTGTACCATTTTTATAGTTGTAAATAATTGATTCTAATATATCCCATATTTCTTTCAGAAAATCTAAATTATTTGTGTATTTAAGGTATTGATAGACTCTATCAATATACCAAAGAGAAGCATCAACTGTATTATAAACAGGTTCAGAGTCTTTATCAACAAAAAAATTTGGAATTAAACCTTTCACACAAAATTTAGAGAAAATTTGAAGTATTTGTTTTGCATCGTTAAATCTTCTAGTAACAAGAGTAAGACCCGGAAGAGATATAAGTGCATCTCGCCCCCAGTCACCAAACCAGTGATAACCCGCGATAATAGATTTACTATTTCTTTTTTTAACTATAAAATTATCTGAGGATAAAACAAGTTGTTCAAATTTCTCATTGAGATTAGATTGATATAACAAATCTTTTTTTCTTTTAAATTCATTATTGCAAACATTAGCTGGATTTATTTTTATATTATCCTCTATAGTCAGAACCATGTAATAATCTTGATTTGAACTTATTTTTTTCTTAATTTTAGCTATTTGAACATTATTATCAACCCATCCTTCATTTCTCTGGCGATCTTTCTGATAAAACATTTCTTCCCAGTAAAAAACAGGTTCATAAGAACAATCATTAAATGTTATTTTCAAAACTTTATCATTGTTCTCTGGTTTAATAAAAGCTGTATTATTTGAAATTTCTTGATTGAAAGAGATATTTCTTTGATTTGTTAAATCATAAATATGCCTTGAGTTTATTATTGGAGAGTGTAAAAAAGTAAATTCTTTATCTGTTTCAATCATATATTTCAAAATCGTAGTATTTTTGAGATATTGCATAAAAACTGTTTTTCTAATTTTTATTCCATCAAAATCATATTGTAAAGAAGGAAACATATCATAATTAAAATCAGTTTGATGCTCACTCAGATCAATTGTTTTATCATCGATCTCAATTTTATCAAAAATATTTGACACAAAAACCCATCGTTCTGTAGGTGGATTTAAACTAGCAATTAACAACCCGTGATATTTTCTGATATTCTTATTATTATATGTAAGCGATGCATAACCGCCAAGACCATTTGTAACCAACCATTCTCTCATTTTTTCAGCTAAATAAATTCTTTATAAATATCTAACGTTCTTTTTGTAACAGCGTCCCATGAAAAAATTTCAATTACCCTTTTACGTGCATTTTTTCCCATCCAGATTGATCTATTCTTATCAGATAAAACTTCCTTTATAGCCCATGCAATATCATTTGGATCATATGGGTTTATATGGAAACCACATTGTTTTTCACCATTTGGAATAATTTGTTCTCTAAACCCGTTTGTACCTCTTGCTCCTACAATAGTTGGTTTACCCATAGACATAGATTCAGTACATACAATCCCAAAAGGCTCATATATAGAGGGTAAAACCACACAATCGGATGCTGCATAATGAATAATACGCTCTTTTTCACTTACGAACTCTGTTCTAAAAATTACATTATTCTTAATACCAAGTTGCTCTGCTAAAGATTTAAGCTTCCATTCTAAATCCCCTATTCCAAGAATAACAAGCTTTGTTTTCGGAAAATCTTCTAATACTTTAGGCATAGATTTTAAAAGACTATCAACTCCTTTAACAGTTACTAAACGTCCAACAAAAAAAAGCATATTTTCATCATCTGCTATATTGTAATTTCTTCGAAGATTGTTTTTTTCATCAATCGATATTTTATTAGGATCATATTTTTCTGGATCAACACCATTCCAACAAACTTTAATTTTATCTGGAGGAAATCCCAATTTTTCGAGCTCATCTTTCATAGCATATGAAACAGTAATTACGCAGTCTGCTACCTGGCCCCCTTCAAATTCTATATCTTTAATAACATGTGATCCTCTACCCACAGATCTACCAACCTCTGTAGAGTGAATATGAAATATTAAAGGTAAATCCAGCTCTCTTTTAGATATCATTCCTCCCATAACCCCAAGCCAATCATGTGAATCAATAATATCATATGAATTCCCATGCTTTCTTACAAGTTGATTTACAAATTGAGAGGCAGATATCGTACTATAGCTTACTACATCAGCAAAAAATTTGAAATATTCGCCCCATGACCTGAAATCATGATCAGCAAATAAAAGATAAGTAGAACTTAAATCAAGGGTTTGCGGCCGATAAACCTCAATATTATTCCATTTTTCATAGGTTTCTAAATTGTTATTATGATTAAGTGAAAAAACAGTAACCTCATTTCTCAATGCTACTTGTTTTTGCGCAAGCTCGGTAATAAAAGTACCCAGACCACCAAATATTACAGGTGGAAACTCCCATGAAAAATGTACAATTTTCAATTAAGAAACTCTCCTCACCAACAATTGTAAACAAAAAATGTTTAATCTAATTTTTGTTTTAAATCCTGTAAAATATTCATGTAATTTATAAAGCCTTCATATGGCCCTTCATATGGGCTAAAGTATGCATGTACGTCTCCATCAGCAAGCCCTTTTGTAGATACATAATAAAGATGATCACTAGTTTGTAATTTCCGCCAGGTTTTTAGTAATTCTTCATCTCCTTTTTGCCTGATTTTATCACCTATGTTTTTTAATTCATTAAAACAAGCCAGCTGCATATCATTTCCTAGCCATGTTGATACATCGCGGTCTTCATCAGCCCATGATATCGCCCATGGTACATCTATTTCTCCAACAGGGTCGTATGCCTCAACTGCTTCGCTCACCGTCATAAAATCAAGATGTTTATAATTAAAAACTTTCTCAGGTAAATGTTTCAGAAAATCAAAAATACCTGTCTCTGTCCATTGATGCTCCCCAAATGTCTCATAGTCCATAAAAAGATTCACTACTTGCCCCTGGCAATTAGATATCCATTGTGAGAACTTATCTGCTGTTAAAGGATAATCTTTCCACAGACGAGCTGAAAATCTAAAACCTACATCATCACTTAAATTATAATTTCTTAGAAGGACTTTTAAATTTGTATTAACCGGTCTATATAGATAGTTTGGAGATCTCCATCCAAGGATTTTTTCTGTACCTTCAGTTATCATTCCTTTGTAACCCATCTCTAATACTTTTTTTGCAATACGATTATCAAATATTGCCTCAGTGTTCCTAAAAACCTTGGGCTTGTAATTAAATAAATTTTTAATCATTTGACGGTGAAGTCTTACTTGATCTTCAAATTCTTCAAGATCCTCATATAAAGAAGATAAAGAATGATAATATGTCTCTTCTATCATATCTACTGCACCTGTTTTAAATAGTTCCTTAAAACTATCTATAATCTCTGGCATAAACTGATTGCAATATTCGACAAAAGTCCCGGTTAAACTAAAAGATATGCGGAATTTTCTGTCAGATTCATTTATTAAATCTAATAGCATATTATTAGTTGGAAGATAACATTTTTTAGCTACTTTGGTAAAAATTTCTTCGTTAAGTTTTTCATCAAAATATCTCAATGAAGATTCTCTGTTACCAATATTAAAAACTGAGAAACGATTTAATCTAACCGGTTGATGTACCTCAAAGTACAAACATATTGAAGTCATGTTACACCTTGATAAACCTCTATTGTTCTATCTGCAACGCGATCCCAAGTGAAAAGTTCAACTTCACGTTTTCCTTCTTCTGCCATTGTTTTATGCAATGGATCATATCTAAGAAGAGAAATTATTTTATTGGCCATTTCATCTGTGTCCCAAAAATCAACTTTCAAACAATTTGCAAATGCCTCTGAGAAACCAGCTGTTTTAGAAGCAATAGTCGGAGTTCCAGCAGATATTGCTTCTAATGCAGTTATACCAAAAGGCTCACTAACTGATGGCATAACATAAACGCTTGAGATGCCATATAGATGTTTTACCTCCTCGTCAGTTAGACGTCCTGTAAAAATAGTTTTATCTGATATACCAAGATCTATCGCTTGACTGATAAGTTTAGGTAGCATATCGCCACTACCTGCTACAATAAATCGTGTATCAGGTTCGTAATCCTTTACTTTCTGAGCAGCTCTTAAAAAGAACTCTGTACCTTTTTGAATTGTTAGACGGCCAAGAAATAAAACAATTTCTTTTTTATGACCTTCCTGAATAGGATAAACAGCGTTATGCACTACACTTATTTTATCTGGATTTATACCATATTTTTCAGTTATGACTCTTTTTGTAAAATGGCTAACAGCTATTATTCGATCAGCATTCTCCATACCTTCTTTTTCAATATCAATGAACCATTGATTTGGATAAAGCCATCCTGATCTATCATATTCCGTAGAATGAACAGTTAACACTAAGGGCGTTCCAGTTTTATGTTTTAAAGTAACTCCCGCCTTCATAGTTAACCAATCGTGGCAGTGGATAGCATCATATTTACCGTTTGTTTTTATGTTTTCTTCTACCTTTGAAACCACGAGAGCATTATAATAATAAACAGCATCATAGAATTTTCCTCCTATTTCTTTTGTATCTGGTCTATCATATGGGAATATCTCTGTTTCACCCGTTTCAATTATTCTTAAATTTGGCCTGTCACTTTCAGCACTCTGTTTTGTTTTTGGCATATAAAAATCGACTTTTATATTTTTATCAGCAAGGCTACGAGTAAGTCCATAGCAATGCGTAGCAAGGCCACCTGCTTTAAACGGTGGATATTCCCAACCAATCATTGCTATTTTCATTTTTTATTCTATCCTTAATTTATTTGGCCTTGTAGGTACCAACACTAATCCATTTGTGCCCGTATTTGGACCCTCTTTTAAATCCCATAAATTAATTAACTCTTATTTTAATGTGATTCGATTATCTTTATTTAACTTAATTTTATCCTCGCGAATTAACCAGCCAAGAGCAGAATTCACTTGTTGATCATTTAGATTTGAAAGCTTTTTTATTGATTCTAAATCAACATCTCCCCAAATATCAAGTATTTTCCAAATCATACCTGCATGACTACCAACTTCAGATTCTAGATTTGAATCTTCAAGGACATAATACTCGTTTTTAATTGCTATTTTATTTTC
>Ga0272442_10008950_pt1 | contig 12587 bp, 8 predicted proteins | sample SSMForm2O_FD_200262 | JGI IMG/M metagenome (GOLD analysis project Ga0272442, IMG submission 200262) | Marine sediment archaeal communities from Little Sippewissett salt marsh, Falmouth, MA, United States - SSM-Form-2O | ecosystem: Environmental > Aquatic > Marine > Wetlands > Sediment ... | reverse complement strand
TTTGATTCGGTTACCTTGTTGTTGATGAGCAAGCGCAGGGGAAGTCCCAGCTCCTTGATGCCTTCGACCAGTCGCCCCGATTCCTTGAGGGAGAGTATGTCGGGATTGAATACCAGGACGACACGGCAGTCATCGCCACGGAGCGCTCCGTCCAGGGCATGATAATTATCGCTCAGTTTCCTCAGCCGTTTCAGGATGTCGTCATCCGCCTCTCGGTAGTCCAGGACGGTCTCTTCCGAGTCCAGCGTACCCCTGATCCGATGGATCGTGTACCGTTTCTCGAGGATCTGACGCCGTATCTGTGTCAGCCGGTCGATCCAGGTGATGGTCACCTTCGGCAGGGCGAGAAACCTGAGCGTCAACCCCGTCGGGGGGGTATCGAAGATGACGTAGTCGAACCCGGTCTCATCCCGGATGGTCTTTTCGATGCTCGTCAGGAGGGCGTATTCCTCTATGCCGGGAGAGTATTTGAGTATGGAAAAATAAGTGTCGAGATTCAATGTCTTGAGGTAACTGTACGTATTGGAAAGGACCGTCGTCTCCTGTTCCAGGTATTCCCGCGACAATTTCTGCAGGTTTATCTCACTCAGAAAGAGCGTCTTCGTGAATTTCTTTTTCCCGTTCTTGATGGTGACCCCGAAGATATCACCGAGATTGTGCGCCGGGTCCAGCGAGACGATCAGGACGCGGGCCTTCTGGGAGAGTTGCCATGCCGAGGCAGCCGCCATGGTGGATTTCCCGACGCCGCCCTTTCCCGTAAAAAAGAGTATTTTCATTCAGTCAATACCTATGGTCCCCGCCATCTCCGCCAGCATATCCCCTGCGTCCTGCGCCCGGCTGTTCAGGACCTTCAGTTCCCGCTCCATAAAGGGCAGCAGTTCAACGGCCAGGAAGGAGGGGGGGGAGGGGAGCCCGATGAACGATCCCAGGAGCAGAAGGGCGAAGATATTTTCCAGCTCCTTCACCTCGACTCCTGTGAGGGCGGCGGCACTTTCCCGATGGGAGGTGTCGAAATCGGAAAGGATGCGTTTAAAAAATTCGGGAAGTAAGCCCATGTGGACGGTTCAACCATTACGGATGGTTAGACCGGTGCACGGTTTAAAACCGTGCACCGGTAACAGATTAACGTTGTAAAAAGATATCACTCAACCTTATACGCCTTGGATTTGATGAAGTCCCAGATAAACAGGAAATTCAGGAGCAACATCACACACAGCAGGACCATGATGGTCCATCCGGGGACCGGTTTCGCCGCGATGGCGCCCGGTTGGATCACTATGATGAACCACAAGATACCGCAGGTCACGGTGATCCAGAGGAGCCAGGCCGGGATCACAGCCGCGCTGGAGAAGTTTGATTTCAGCTTCTTTGCCGCGAAGGCGGCCCCGGTCATCAGGGCAATTGCCGCGATCAGCTGGTTTGCCGCTCCGAAGGAACCCCAGATGATGAGCCAGTTACCGCTTGCCGCCAGCCAGACACCGATAGCCGCCGGAATGATCGAGGCAACCCAGCGGTTAGTCAGGAAGTTATAGAAGCCTGATGCGCTCTCCTTCAGAGGCAGGGCCATCTCGGACAGGCAGTAGCGCGCCAGACGGTTGGTGGTATCCAGTGTGGTCATGGCGAAGGATGCGACCCACATCCCGGCGATAACCTTTACAAATTTGGTCGGGATAATCCCCAGCCATGTCGCGCTGACCATATCGGCGTAAGACTGTACGAAGAGATTCGCCTTGGACAGCTTGACCGACGCGGATGCCTTGGTGAACATGGCTCCCCAGTTGCCCGGGTTCAGTGTCTCGGCCGTCACGCCCGCGTTCTGGAGGGCGGTGTATCCGAATCCGGCGATGGAAACGATAACGATCGTAGAGAGAAATCCCTCGGTAAACATCGCGCCGTACCCGATGAAGAGGCCGTCACTCTCCTTGGTGAGCTGCTTGGAGGTGGTTCCCGAAGCGACCAGTGAGTGGAACCCGGAAAGGGAACCGCAGGCGATGATAAGAGGAATCGCCGGCCAGAACGGCGTCGGTTTGCCTCCCAGGAGGATCGGGGAGAAGCTTGAAAAGGCGGGAATCTCAAATGCCCTGAAGGCAAAAACAGCGGCGAGGAAGCCGAGCAAAAGCCCCGCGTAGAGCAGCCACGAGTTCAGGTAATCCCTCGGCTGCAGCAGGATATTGACGGGAATGGCCGCGGCGATAATGATGTAGAAGAAAAATACCCACATCCAGGTTGTGTAGGTCAGCGGGATCCCCTTCAACGTCCCCAGCCAGATGGCGCCTATCAGCATGACAATGCCGATAATGGTGGCGAGGGCGAAGTTCATCTTGACGCGGTACAGCAGGACACCGAGGATCAGGGCGGCCACGATCTTCCAGACATACGCCGCGGCGATTTCCGGGGTCCTGACGAACATCCCGCCGACGATGGCGGCAAAGGCGGCCACGACGAGGATAAGGAGGAAGAAGACGATCCAGTAGAAGGCCGTTCCCGTTCTTTTCCCTATCAGATCGGTCGCGACGAACTGGACCGATTTCCCGTCGTACCGGACCGATGCCATCAGGGACAGGTAGTCATGGACGGCCCCGATGAATATGTTGCCGAACCAGACCCAGAGCAGACCCGGGACCCACCCCCAGCATATCGCCAGCGCGGGACCGATGATCGGCGCGGCGCCTGCGATCGAGGCGAAGTGATGTCCGAAGAGGACCTCCTTCCGCGCCGGGATATAGTCGACCCCGTCGTAGATCCGCTTTGATGGGGCCTCGTTGTCATCCGAGGCCATCACCACGTCACTTTCCAACTTCTTGCCGTAGGTAAAATAGAGTATTAGGTAGACCAGAAAACCAATAACGATGATTAATGTTGTCATTCTCTTCCTCCTTTTTTGATGGGTCAAGAATTAACAAAGATTAAACGGACGGACTGCGATATCACCCCCCTCATAACACACAGCTTGGTAAACTTACCCCTTCAGAAATTCAAAGTCAAATTTTTTTTGACCGATTCTGTGTGTCAGATCTCGTCCCCCAGGGCACCGTACGGGCGGATTCCCTCACACGCGAAAACGGGTTGCCCTCCCCCTTCCTTTCTGCTAGAATCCCAGCACGTAAGACCCGGTTTCTTCAAGCCGGGCTTTTTCTTTTTTGAACGGAGACGGAAACAATCCATATGCAGAAACAGAACTTCAGAAATATAGCGATCATCGCCCACGTCGACCACGGGAAGACGACCCTCGTCGACGGGATGCTCGCACAGAGCGGTATCTTCAGGGAACATCAGCAGGTGACGGAACGGGTGATGGACTCCATGGACCTCGAGCGGGAGCGCGGCATCACGATCCTGTCGAAGAACACGGCCATCGGGTACGGCGATGTCAAGATCAATATCGTCGATACCCCCGGGCACGCCGATTTCGGGGGCGAAGTGGAGCGGGGTCTCAACCTCGTGGACGGGGCGATTCTCCTCGTCGATGCCAGCGAAGGCCCCCTGCCGCAGACCCGTTTTGTCGTCAAGAAGGCACTCGCCAAGCGCCTGCCGATGATCGTGGTCATCAACAAGATCGACCGGAGCGACTCGCGGATAGAGGAGGTGATCAACGAGGTATACGACCTCTTTATCGATCTCGACGCGACCGAGGAGCAGATCGAGTTCCCGATCCTCTACACCAACGCCAAGACGGGGGTCGCCCACGTCAAGATCGGTGACGACTCCACGGATCTGCGTCCCCTCTTCGAGACGATCATCTCACATGTCCCCGCGCCCGTGGCGGACGACAGCGCAACTCCTCAGTTTCTGGTCACGAACCTCGACTATGACCCCTACGTCGGACAGGTCGCCATCGGCCGGCTGGCGAACGGGATCCTGGAGATGAACAAGGGCTATTCGCTGTGCGGTGAAGAGGGGATTACCCCGGGGGTCAGGTTCTCCGCCCTTTACACCTTCGACGGCCTCAGAAAGCTGCAGGTCGACCGGGTGGAGGCGGGGGATATCATCGCCGTCGCCGGCGTCGACCGGCTGACCATCGGCGACACGATATCGTCCCTGGAAGACCCGGTCCCGCTCCCCCGGATCTATATCGACGAGCCGACCGTCTCGATGGTCTTTTACGTCAACAACAGTCCCACAGCGGGGACCGACGGCACCTACCTCACCTCGCGCCACCTGAAGGAGCGCCTGGAGAAGGAGACACTGCGCAATGTCGCCCTGAAGATCCGGCTTCTCGAGCGCAAGGACAGGTTCGAGGTCTGCGGCCGGGGCGAGCTGCAGATGGCCGTCCTGATCGAGACGATGCGCCGGGAGGGGTACGAGTTCATGGTATCCAAACCGCAGGTGATCACTAAAGAGGAGAAAGGGCAGGTTCTCGAGCCGACCGAGCGCCTCCTGATCGATATTCCGGAGGAGTTCATCGGGACCATCACGGAGACGCTTTCCCGGCGAAAGGGGCGCATGACAAATCTGATCAACAAGGGGAGCGGACGGACCAAGCTGGAGTTTCTCGTTCCGTCGCGCGGGCTGATCGGCTTCCGGAACCACTTCCTCACGGACACCAAAGGGGCCGGTGTCATGAACACGATCTTCGAGGGATACGAACCGTGGTTCGGCCCGATCCCCCAGCGGGGCAACGGGGCGCTGGTCGCCGACCGGGCGGGGAGGGTCACCCCCTACGCGAGCCTTGCCATGGAAGATCGGGGCGAGCTCTTTGTCGAGATCGGGACCGAGGTCTACTGCGGGATGATCATCGGGGAGCGGAACCGGCCCGGTGATCTGAACGTCAACATCACCAAGGAGAAACACCTGACGAACATGCGCAGCGCCACATCGGATGCCACGGTTACCCTGCGCCCCCCGCGGCGGCTCTCGCTCGACCAGTCGATCGAGTTCATCGCGGAGGACGAACTGATCGAGGTGACGCCGAAGACCATCCGTCTGCGCAAGATGGATATGGCGCAGAGCGGGCGGCGCGTGAATAAATAGGGTCGCCGGATTCTCGTGATCCGGACAGGGGAGGAAAAGAGTCATGAAGGCGATGGTGCTGAACAGGGTATCAAGTTTCCGGGATACCAAAACGCCCCTGGAGATGGTCGACCTGCCGGATCCCGTTCCGGGTGAGGGGGAGATCCTGATTCGGGTCTCTACTTGCGGCGTCTGCCACACGGAGCTGGATGAAATCGAGGGGAGGACCCCCCCGCCGAACTTCCCCGTCGTCCCGGGGCACGAGGTCGTGGGAAGGGTTGCCGGGGCCGGGAAGGGCACGACACGGTTTCAAATGGATGACCGTGTCGGCGTTGGATGGATCCACTCCGCCTGCGGAACCTGTTCGTACTGCCGCTCCGAAAATGAGAACGTCTGCGAACAATTTCGCGCCACCGGGAGGGACGCGAACGGCGGGTATGCCGAGTACATGACCGTCCCGGAGGCCTTCGCCTACCCGATCCCCGACCTCTTCGCCGACGAAGAGGCGGCCCCCTTGTTGTGCGCCGGGGCCATCGGGTACCGGTCGCTGCGGCTGACCGCTCTCGAGGACGGGCAGAACCTGGGGTTGACCGGCTTCGGGGCCTCCGCCCACCTGGTCCTTACGATGGCGCGCCGTCTCTACCCGAACTCGCCCGTATTCGTCTTCGCCCGGAGCGAACGGGAACAGGCCTTTGCCCGCGAGCTGGGGGCCGTCTGGGCGGGAGGAACGGGAGAGCAGGCCCCCGAGCGGCTCCACAGCATCATCGATACCACCCCGGCCTGGAGGCCGATCGTCGAGGCACTGAAGAATCTGGAGCCCGGCGGACGGCTCGTCGTCAACGCCATCCGCAAGGAGGATGCCGACAAAGACTGGCTCCTCAAGATCGACTACCCCACCCACCTGTGGCTCGAAAAGGAGATCAAAAGCGTCGCCAACGTGGCCCGGCGGGACATCAGCGAATTTCTGGAGCTGGCCGCCGCGATCCCCATCAAACCGCACGTCCAGGCCTTTCCCCTGAAGGAGGCCAACCGGGCGCTGTGTGAACTGAAGGAGGGGAAGATCAGGGGAGGAAAGGTCCTCAGGATTTTCTGAGGGCGTCGGCGAGCTGTCCCCCCAGCCGTGACGCATCGGCCAGGGTTTCCGGTTCATTCCTGATCGATCCCTTGTCGAACAGTCTCAACACCCCCAGTTCCCCGGTTATCTCATATCCCAGAGCCTCGAGGGGGAGGCGCATCGCCTCCAGGGTAAAACCCATGTCCTTCTTCGTCTCCTGCTCGCAGATCGTGGCGATCACCGCCTTCCGCCCCTGTCCCGCCAGGCGGCTCGACCACCCTCGCGGACGGTTGTTGTCGAAGATGTAGAAACAGTACAGCCGGTCGATGAAGGCCTTCATCCAGGCGGTGACGTTGTAGTTGTGGGTGGGCGATACAAGGACCAGCCCCCGTGACATCAGCAGCTTCGGGTACAGGAGTTGCATCCCGTCGTTGAGGCCGGTGCATATCCTGTCCTTTCGGCACTTTTCGCACCCGATACAGGGGTCGAACGGATAATCGCGCAGACGGACCCCCTCGCCGGGAATACCCCGCTCCGCCGCTCCGGCCAGGATCTGCTTCAGCAGGGTATCCGAATTGCCGCCCTTCCGCGGGCTGCCGCAGACCCCGAGGATCCGAGGTTCCGGGAGATATTCGTTTGAGGCTTCCTTTCGTACTGAATCGCTGACGTCGTTCACCACTGAAGCACCTTTTCTAAGACGAACAGCCGCATGTACAAAAAAGGGGTGCTGTCATGTTTCCCTAACCCGCGAAGGACTCCATCACCTTTTTTACAAGAAGCTCGGTCTGCTGTTTTGCCCTCTCTGCCAGCGGGACGGGATATTCGTCTCCAAAGGCCCAAAGAATTTCTTCCAGGGCATAATGGGTCTGTATATCAGACTTCCTGGCCGGTCCGCTCAGCTGCATATAACAGCCGGGGCAGTAACAGTTGAGATTCCCGGCTCCCGTATCCAGCACCTGTCCTATCTTCTTTTTGATCTCTTTGCCCCCCTCTCTCAAGTCGTACTGGTTGCGAAACGAGGACACCATGCCGCAGCTCAGGTTATCGAACCGGTTGTTCTCGAGTTCCACGATCTCCATTCCCACCGCCCGGTGCAACCCCCTGATTGCATCGAGAAAGCCGTCTCCCAGTTCACTGCTGTAGCAGGAATCGGTAAGGGCCACCTTCCGGTTGATCGGGCGTTTAACCGTGATCTCGCCGTTCTGGTACCGTTCCCAGAGCCATTCCCATACCGATACGATCTCGAAGGGCAGTGTGACGCCATGATAATTCGGCCAGATATTTCCCAGATAATTTGCACAGGAGCCGCAGTAGCATACCAGACGGTTGGTATCGAGACGCTCGAGCATTCCCCGCGTGCGTCCGACGGTCTCGGTGAAGGTCTGATAATCTCCGTACCGGTATGCCAGCTCCCCGCAGCACGCATCGCGCGGGGCGTATTTGGGCAGAGCCTCGAATACGGTCGAATGCTCGGTGCCGTAAGGAATCTGTCTCCCGATGCAACCGATAAACAGTACCTCCGGAGACTTTGGAGGAACGACCTCCCACTTGTCCAGGATCGCCTTTTCCTCTGCCGACTGGGTTGCATATACATCCCAGAACACGCAGGAATCGGTCTTCCCTGTCAGCAGGTAGTCTATATATGGTGGGAGCCCCTTGCCCGTCCTGCGATTCTTCTCCGCCGCGTGCTCCATGATGAGGGCATACGGCCGCAGCCCTTGGGGACAGTACTGGTTGCAGCCGAAGCAGAACGTGCATTCATTGAGCACCCGTTCTGTTTCCTCCCCCCTCAGAAGCCGGCCCATTTCCGCCCGGGACTGTGCTTCTTCCATCTTCATGACCGGGCATTGCTGCAGGCACAGGCCGCATGTTTCGCATACACCTTCACTTTTCCCCTCAGGATCAAACGCATCGATATAGGTCTTTCCCGCCATGTTCTCCTCCTTGCATACCGTCAATTCCGGGTTGGATTTGCCCGGGGCCGGGTTCACCAGCCAACATATCGTACGCGCTCCTATTCGTATAAACACAACGGTCCAGATATTCAATAATTATCATGTATTTGTCAAGTATAAATACGGATTGGGAGACAGGCGGAGTTTTCGTTGCGCGGGCAGCTTGATCCCCAAAATGAAAAGGGGCTGCGATGAACTTGCAACCCCTTTGTGTATGGTGGGCGATCTGGGACTCGAACCCAGGGCCTTTGGCTTCGGAGGCCAACACTCTATCCATCTGAGCTAATCGCCCTTCTCTCTGTTCTGAAACGATCCCGCAGTGGGAAGGCCGAACCCTATTCCAATATGGAATTATTTTCAAATGATTTTTTGGGGAGCTCCCGAATTATTTTTATGACGTGTCCGCTCCGGTTCATGCTGTAGAAATGCAGACCCGACACCTCGTTTTCCAGGAGATCTTCACCCTGGAGGACGGCGTGTTCGATGCCGTACTTCTCCACCTCTTCGTTTTTGTTGCTTACCTTCGCGAGTTTGTCGCCCAGCCGCGGGGGTATCTTCGCGCCGCAGAGCGAGGCGATGCGCGATATCTGCTTGTAGTTGAAGATCGGGAAGACAGCCGGAATGATGGGGGCGCATATCCCCGCCGATATCGCGTTATCCCGGAACCGGTAGAAGTCTCCGTTGTCGAAGAACATCTGGGTTATGATGAAGTCCGCCCCCGCGTCGACCTTCCTTTTCAGGTTGACGAGGTCGTGCTCCATATCCGGCGCCTCCGGATGTACCTCTGGGTAGCCCGCGACCCCGATGGAAAAATCGTTCTGTTCCTTGATGAATTCCACCAGTTCGTTGGCGTATCCGAAGCCGCCCTCCGTCCTGGCGACACGCTCCTCCCCCTTCGGCGGATCACCCCGCAGGGCGAGGATGTTCTCGATCCCCTCCTCTTTCAGCCGGTCGAGCTGCTGTCGGATGTCGTCCCTGGTCGCCTGGACGCATGTCAGGTGAGCGAGCGTCTCCCTGTCGAATTTGTTTTTAATGGTGGAGGCGATCTCCACGGTCTTGTCCCTCGTCCCTCCCCCCGCGCCGTACGTGACGGAGATAAAGTCGGGATTCAGCTCCGCGAGCTCTCCGACCGCGCGGTACAGCTCCTCGATATTCCCGTCCCGGGAGGGGGGAAAGATCTCGAATGAAAGGGCGGTCTTGCCTCCGCCGAATATATTTCCTATCTTCATTACCCGGCCTCTGCGATTTTTCAGGTCATACATGTCACCGGAATCTTTTGTTGTCAACCTCTTTTCTGACGGGGTTGTAAACTTTGGGCAAAGCTGTTAGACTTCCGCCCAAAAAGCGGGGGAACACCAACCATCCAGGGGGCAATGAGAAAGGTACGCACTCTTTTTCTTTTGATACTGCTTGCGATCTCCACGGTCTGCACGGAAGCGCTCGCTTCGGTCGATATCCTCAACGTCAGGCACTGGACGGCCCCCGATCACACGAGGGTGGTCCTGGACCTGACCGGTGAGACACCCTTCACGGTCGTGCAGGAGGACCGCAGGATATACGTCGATCTCCAGGGCGCGGTCCTGAAGGAAGAGATTCCCCCTATCTATGACATCAATAAACCCGCGGTCGAGAAGGTCGTTTTGGCTTCCCTCCCTGACGGGGGCACCAGAGTGGAAATATGGGCGCCGGACAATGTCAGGACGAATGTCTTCAAACTGGGGATCATTCTCGATAAACCCCATCGTGTCGTCATCGATGTGCTGCTCCCCGATGTCGAAAAGAAAGAGACCGAGGAGCGCGAAAAGGTCAAGGTCCTGAAAAAGAAGGTCGTGGTGATCGATCCGGGGCACGGGGGAGAGGACCCGGGCGCCATCGGCCGCAGGGGGACGCGCGAAAAGACGGTGGTCTTGCGCATAGCGAAGAAGCTGCAGCGGATCCTCAAGGCGCGGGGGTACGAGGCCTTCCTGACCCGAACAGGCGACTATTTTATCTCCCTGAAAAACAGGGGAAAGATCGCCCGGGAATACGGGGCGGATATCTTCATCAGCATCCACGCGGACGCCTGCAGAAGCAGGGGGGCACGGGGGACGTCCGTCTACTGCCTGTCGACGGGAGGGGCGAGCAGCGAGGCCGCGAAGCTCCTCGCGGAGAGCGAGAACCTGTCGGACATCATCGGCGGGTCCGAGAACGGAAACGTAAACGGGGATTCCGATCCGATCGCCCTCAACATGCTGCAGACCGAGACCATCAACCGCTCCAGGGCCTTCGGCAAGGTCACTCTGAAAAAGATAAAAAAGGTAAACCATGTAAGGACGACCCGGGTGCAGGAGGCCCCCTTCAGGGTTCTCAAGCTCCCCGATATCACCTCCCTGCTGGTAGAGACCGCCTACATATCAAACCCGAGAGAGGAGCTGATGCTCCGGTCTTCCTCCGGCCAGACCGATATGGCGTGGGCGATCGCCTATGCGGTCGATGAATTTCTCCCCCTCCCCTATCCGCCGAGCGAGGGGTGGTGCAGGGCGGTCATTACCCCGAAGAAACCCTCCCGCGGGTATACCACTTACCGTGTGAAGCGGGGTGATACCCTTGAGTGGATCGCCCGGAAAAACGACACGACGATGAAGGCCCTGATGAAGGCCAACAAGATCAAGTCCAGAAACAGGATATATGCCGGCCAGCGGCTGAAAATCCCCTCAGGGTATGAGGACCCCGTGCTGCCGTCGGTCTATGTGGTGAAGCGGGGGGATATGCTGGATACGATCGCCTCGAAGCACGGCACGACGACGAAGGCCCTGATGGAGATCAACAAGATCCGATCCAAGAACCGGATCTATGTCGGCCAGAAGCTGCAACTGACTTCCGAACCCCCGGCTCCAAAACGCCCGGCGAGGCCGTCGGTCTATGTGGTGAAGCGGGGGGATATGCTGGATACGATCGCCTCGCGGTACGGCATGACGACGAAGGCCCTGATGAAGATCAACAGGATCAGGTCCAAGAACAAAATCTATGTCGGTCAGAAGCTGCAACTGACTTCCGAGCCCCCGGCCCCAAAACGCCCGGCGAAGCCGTCGGTCTATGTGGTGAAGCGGGGAGATATGCTGGAGACGATCGCCTCGAAGCACGGGACGACGATCAAGGCCCTGATGGACGCCAACCGGATCCGATCGAAGAACCGGATCTATGTCGGCCAGAAGCTGAAGATCCCCTCCGGCGTCCCTGCAGAGCCTCAGACGAAGCCGCTGGTCTATGTGGTGAAACGGGGAGATAATCTGGAGGAGATCGCCCGGAAGCACGGGACGACGATCCGCGCCCTGATGCAGGTCAACCGGATCAAGTCAAGAAACCGAATCTACGTCGGCCAGAAGCTGAAGATCCCATACGTATAGGGATTCCCCTAGTGTCCCAGGATGACCTCTCCGGTATCCGTGATGAGTTTTCCCGGCAGTTGAAAAATGCGCCGGAATATGTCCAGAGTCCCCTTGCCGATTGACCGCGCCGTTATAGGCTTCACGTTTGGATTATCCCATGATCCGTCAACCTTGAAGTGGACAGTGATCAATTTGCCTCTCTCGTCGGTCAGAATCCAGCCCGCGATGGGGATCTTTGACACGATCCGGTCCAGTGTCTGCAGGGGATGAACACCGGCGATGTAGTCAAGTTCCTTCTTGAGGACATCGACGGTACCCACACACGAAATCTCCATCGCGTCGCTTTTTATGAAGAAGTCTTCCGAAGAAAAAACACCGCCCGTAAGAGACGTGCCGCACGTTATCGCTTTATAGGGCATCCCCTCTTTCGCCATATCCGGCAGCTGCAGCTTTGCCAGTTGAAAGACGTTGAGGAGCGAAAATATCTTGGAGAGGACGGAGTACTTTTTCAGGACTCCCTTCTCGGCCCGCACCTGAAATGACCCCTCCGCCGTTTTTTTGAGATCTTCGGCATTGCGGCCCGTGGCGGACAGATCTCCGGTGAGCGACAGCGTGCCGGTAACCGTTCGGTCCTGAATCCCCAAGTACCGCTGGATGTTCTCCAGCGACATCCGGTCGACGGAGATATTCCCTTCGTACCGACGCCGGCCGTCGGGATGAATACCCACCGTGCCCCGCGCCTTGAAGGTACCCTCGAAGCAATCGACCTCCAGTGCTGCAACGTCCACGGTTCCCGGGACGTATCGCAATTCGGCGTTGAGGTTGGTGAACTCAAGGTCGTTGAACATGCCCGCATCCACCCGCAGGGTCGCGTTCACCTCCATGCCGGGAAGGGCCGTGCCGTCTTCTTTTTTCGGGTACTCCAGCGACATGAGGCGAGCGACGTCATCCGAATCGATATGCGGCGAGACCAGTTCCGCCGTGATGTTCGGTTCGGCAAAATCTCTCACATCGCCCGACACCTTGAAGATGGATTTCCCCAGCCTGAACGAAAGACGGTACACGTGGATGGCTGCGCCCTGGAGGGCGATCTGTCCCCGTATCCTCCGTACATTGACTTCCCCTTCCGGGCTGATAAATCCCAGGTCCGCGGTTCGGAGCAGATCCGTGTGAAATTGACAGATGAATTCGTGCTTTCGGAAATCGTACATTCCGAGCTTGCCCTGAATAGTACTCCCTCCGATGCGTGCGGTGAGCAGG
>Ga0272442_10008948_pt1 | contig 12591 bp, 11 predicted proteins | sample SSMForm2O_FD_200262 | JGI IMG/M metagenome (GOLD analysis project Ga0272442, IMG submission 200262) | Marine sediment archaeal communities from Little Sippewissett salt marsh, Falmouth, MA, United States - SSM-Form-2O | ecosystem: Environmental > Aquatic > Marine > Wetlands > Sediment ... | reverse complement strand
GCAAGTACTCTGTCGTGTGCCGTTGGGCTTCCTCCTCGCTGTATATGTCCTAAAACTGTTACTCTTGTCTCTACATTCATGCGTTTTTCTATTTCTTTTGCAAGGTAGTGTCCTATTCCACCGAGTCTTACATGTCCAAAAGCATCAGTTTCATCTGATTGTGTAACCAATGTTCCCTCGTTATTCGCATTTGTATTTGTGTTTGTTACTTCTTCTTTTTTTGGATGTGCTCCTTCTGCGACAGCTACAATGCTAAACATTTTGCCTTTGTCGTATCTTGCTTTAAGATTTTTGCAGATTTCATTAAAATCAAAGGCAACTTCTGGAATAAGTATTTCATCTGCGCCACCTGCAAGACCTGCCATTGTCGCAATCCACCCTGCGTGTCTTCCCATTATTTCAACGACTATTACTCTGTGATGTGATTCTGCTGTTGTATGAAGACGATCTATTGCTTCTGTTGCAATTGACACAGCTGTGTCAAATCCAAAGGTAAAGTCAGTTCCAGATAAGTCATTATCTATTGTTTTTGGAACACCTACTACAGGTATCCCTATATCTGTTAATCTTTTTGCTACACTAAGTGTGTCATCTCCGCCAATTGCAATTATTGCGTCAAGTTTAAATTTTTTAATGTTTTGAATTGTTTTTTCAAGGTCACCCTCATCGTTAAAAGGGTTAGTTCGTGATGTTCCAATGATTGTTCCTCCTTTGGGAAGTATTCCTGATACAGAAAACTCTGTAAGTAATTCCATTTCACCATTTATAAGGCCTTTCCAACCGTTTTTTATACCTATTATTTGCCAGTCGTATTGTGCTGATTTTTTTACAACAGCGCGTATTACAGCATTAAGGCCTGGGCAATCCCCGCCACCTGTAAGAACTCCTATCTTTTTCATAAAGCTTCAACTCTTATGGTATTTTTCTCTCCTATCAGTCTATTACATACTATTCAAAAATCTTTTTTAATATTTGTTATCCTACAAGCATCCCTCCAAAGCTTACTTCTACAATAAGACTTGTTATCGCTACTATCCATACAAATGGTATGAAGTATAGAAATGTTACATATTTATGGCTACCTCTAAGTATTCTAATTGTAAGTGACATCATTATACAATGGATAACCATTACAAAAAATATTACAAAATAATTCCAATCATATGCTCCAGGATCTACAGAATATAATATCTGGCCCATGTTTAGAGTTGTATCTGGGTTAGTAAGTACACCTCCTTCATCCATCATAATACTGTTTAGATGATCCCCTATTATAAGTGATATATAAATACAAAATGAGATGCCAAAAGTTATTCCGGCAAATAATGCAATTGATGTGTTTACAATAGTTAGTTTTTTAACACGCAGATCACGTATTTTACGCATATTTTCAGATATCATTCTTGCAACGTTACGAGGATTTGCAGCAGCATATGTTGCCTCGCGAAACATTTCGCAAGATCTTTGGATAAAGTTGCTTCCTGTGTCTACTCCAAACCATTCCCATGATGCATCATCATTAATACGAGTTCTAAGCCTGCGGTATAAATCTCGTATATGCCTGGTTAAAACACCATAGTCTTTTTCACTTAAATAGTAAACAGAGTCATTTATTTTTCCACCACGCATAGTAGAAATCGATCCAAGTGCTGGTAAAAATCCAAGGAAGTTTCTTTCTTTTCTTGATATGTTTTGTTCGTCTCTGAAAGCAATAAATCCTGCTGCAAGTAAGGGTGTTAATACTATTGCCACGATTATCTCCAAGGGAAACATTTCAAAAAAAGGTATTTTCAAATAATATTTACCTAAAAAAAAGGTAGTACCAATTCCAATACATGCGGTAAGTGATATCTTGAAAGTTCTATCTAATTTTTCTTCAAGCTCTCCTCTTTCTCCTGTAACATGCCATATTTCATCTTGTGGAACCATTGATTTTAGTAGATAAAGCAGCATAGCTTCGCTGATTATCAAAAGAAAAGATGAAAGGTAAATAAACAGGCTCATTTCTTCAGTTCCCATTACGATTGGGAGCACGATTCCAAGTGACATGACAAAAATAATTGCTATTAGCATTGCTACATAGACTTCGTTTAGTATAACCACGTTTTCATTACTTGTTTCATATATTGTTTTATATTCCTGTATTACCGCTTCTTGTTCTGTTTCTATAAATTCTCTGTGCTCTACACCACTATCAAGACTTTGTGAGAATCGATCTAAGAAATCTTTTAGTATTTTACTAGGCGTTCTTGCTGATATAAAACGAAAAGTCTTAGAAAGAGGTAGTTTCCACTGAGTTGAAAGTACACTCATTTTTTTAAGTTCTTCACCAAGCGCTCCATATGCTGGTTTTCCACCTAAAATATCGACGATATCTCTTAATGACAAATCAGATATTGCAAGAACTCTTAAGTGAGTTATAAAAAAATGCATTTTAGCATTGATGTCATTCTCTTTGCTTTTCCATGTTAAAAATGGATAGAGTATACCTAAAAATATTGGAACAATTCCGCCGATAATAAATGTTATTGGGTTATAATTTATTTTTAATATGGCTGTTAGAATAAATGGCATAGCCATCACTAAAACACCTAAACCTATTAACGGTGCAAGTGTCCCTCTATAAAATTTTTTAGGGTCTTCAAGTGCTCTGTATGCTATTTTAAGTTGTACACTAAAACTATCTTTTTTTGCCTTTTTCTTTTTTTGTATTTTTCTTTTTTTTGCTTTTTTTTCAGCCATCTTTCTTAACCTTTATAGTGTTATAGGTAGTCCTTTTGCTCCGTCTCTGTAATAACTCCATATAAATTGTACAACCTCATAATAATCCATTATTTCTTCTTCTACCATCCTTTCTAAAATATGTTTGCGTTCATCATATACGTTGTATATTTCAGCAAGATCCTGATATCCTGCTGTTTTTGCTATTCTTTCCTCGAGAATATAACTATTTCTGTTAGCAACAAATTTATGTTCATCTTTTAATGCATCCCATTCAAAAGCGTTTCTGGACATTATACCATCGACTTCTCTGTTATATCCTTCGATTTCATCAATGTTTGTTACTTTTCTCATTAGTTTACCATCACGCTCGATTGCAAGTTGAATTACTACAAAATCCAAATTGTCCATAAATGTTTTAGGAACATTTATAGGATCACTTGTGAAACGCTGAATAACCTTTGTAACTGTACTTGCGTGAAAAGTAGTCATTACTGGATGTCCTGTCTGCATTGCACCAAATACAATGTTTCCCTCTGCACCTCTTACCTCTCCAGGTATTATGTATTCAGGCCTGCTTCTAAGTGCGGCTCTCAGAAGATCAAACATTGTGACACGGCCTTCTACAGGCCCTGTATCTTTTGTTAAAAGCTGTTGCCAAACTTTGTGGGGTACTTGCATTTCAGGTGTTCCCTCTGCAGTATATATTTTTCTTTCTGGAGGAATAAAAGGAATAATGGCATTCATTGTCGTTGTTTTTCCACTGGCAGTCCCTCCACAAATGAAAAAATTACGTCCATATTCGCAGCATATCCAGAGATATGATGCAATACCTGCACTAAGGGTCCCCCATTTTATAAGCTGGGTTACACTGATTGGTGTTTCTGTAAAACGACGTATAGTCATACTAGGTCCTTTTATACTTATTGCATCACTGTATACAAGGTTTCCACGACTTCCATCTGGGAGAACTCCATCTGCTATAGGTTGTCCTTCACTTACAGGTGCTCCCATTTTTTCACTTAATTTTCTTGTAAAAATATTTGCATCATCTTTTGTAATCTCTATACTGGTTTTAATCATCCCAAATACTTTATGGATGAGGTGAATTTTTTCTCCTGCAACAATGTGAATATCTTCAAGCCATGGATCGCGCATAAAACACTCTATCTGGCTTGTTCCAACAATATTTTTTAAAACGTAGTATTCTATTGATCTTTTTTGAACAGAGGTTGCTTTTATTTTACTAATCTTTTTCTTACGTCCCTTTTTACCTTCAAAATCTGCTTTTTCCGCTCTTTCATCTATATCTATTGTTTCATCAATTATTTCTTGTAAAACTTTTTTTAATTCTTCATCTGTTCTGACACTTTCTTTTTGTGGTGCTTTTTTTACAATTAATTCCAGTAGAAGATCATGTTTTTTCTGTTCATCTTCATTTAATGTAGGCTCGATTGGGTGATATTCTTTTTCATCCATATCTGCAGTCTTGAAAACATGTACGAAAATAAGTCCTTGAGCCGGGTATATTATATTAGGATTTTTTTCGTCTCTAACTTCAAATGGTAGCTGGGAATAAAAATCAGGTTTTCCAAATTTCTTTTCAATTCTTGTTGTATATTCTTTTAAATGGGGATATTTTTTAAGCAGTTCTTCTGTTTCTTCTTCTTTCATTTTTGGCATTTTATTTTTTACCCCACTTATTCTATGTATTTTTATATTGAGATGGGTAAACCTTGTTCACCCTCTCTATAATAAGTCCATATAAATTGTACGACTTCATAATAATCAAATATTTTCTCTTCTATCATTCTATCCAGAATATGTTTTCTACGGTCAAACTCGTCGTATATATCCATAGGGTTTTGAAAACCAGCAAGAGGTGCAATTTTTTGTTCTAATATGTAGCTGTTACGATTAGATTTGAAAAGGTGTGCGTCACTTGCAGCATCCCATTCAAAAGCTTTACGAGATACAATTCCATCGACGACTTTGTTATAACCTTCTATTTCATCTATTGATATAACTCTCCTGAGTCTTTTCCCTTTTCTCTGGATTGCTAGTTGAATTAAAACTATGTCAAGGTTGTCCATGAATGGTTTGGGGACGTTTATGGGATGTCCTGTGAAACGCTGAATAACCTTTGTAACACTACCTGCATGAAAAGTTGTAACGACGGGATGTCCGGTTTGCATAGCTTGAAAAACCACTCTTCCTTCTTCTCCTCTTGTCTCACCAGGTATTATATAATCAGGTCTACTTCGAAGAGCTGCTTTTAATAGATCTGATTCATCTACATGGCTTTCTTTTGGACCAGTTGAGCGAGTAAGCATTTGCTGCCATACTTGATGAGGGACTTGAACCTCAGGTGTGTTTTCAACAGAATAAATCTTTTTTTCAGGAGGGATAAATACAAACATGGAGTTTGAAGTAGTAGTTTTCCCACTTGCAGTTTCTCCACACACAAATATGCTGCAACCATACTGTAATGCGAGCCAAAGATATGCTCCAACACTTGTATCAAAAGTCCCCCAGTTCATAATCTGAGTAATACTTATCGGTGTCTCGCTGAACTTACGAACTGTCATACTGGGGCCTTTCAAGCTTACATCACGACTGTGTATAATATTTACACGACTACCATCTGGAAGGGTTCCATCTGCGATGGGTTGGCCTTCACTTACAGGGCTACCAATTTTTTCTGCAAATTCCTGTGAAAATGTATCTGCCCATTTATTGTCAATAAAAATACTTGTTTTAACCATCTCGAATACTTTGTGAATAAGATGAACATTTTCACCTGTTATTATATGAATATCCTCGATATATGGGTCTCTCATAAAAGGCTCAAGAGGTCCTCCACCTACCACATCTTTTGTAATATCATACTCGATATCCATTTTTTCAACCGAGCTTAGACGGATTTTTCCGCCTTTTGATTTGCCAATTTTCCCTTCTGCTTTTTCATCTATTACTGTAATTTTTTCTATTACCTCACGAATTGCTTTTCTAAGCTCATCTTGTGTCTTGATAAAAAGGCCGTATTGAGGGGCATATTCATACATCATTTCAAGAACTCTTTCTTTTTTTTCAAGCTCTATCTCATTTAACTCTGGTGCAATTGCGATGTATTCTATTTCTTCCATATCTTTTGTCTTTAAAAGATGGATAAATACAACGCCTTTTGTAGTGTAGATAATATTTGGATATTCTTCCTCTTTTACATCTCGGGGTACTTTACTGTAAAAATCTGGACGGTTTCCGTGTTTTTTTTCAAACTCATCAATGTATCTTTTGAGATGAGGATTATCTTTTAGCAAACGTTTTACTTCATCATCTTTTATCTTACTCATCTAATCATCACATATTTTTCCCATTAGAATGCAACACCGCTTGTTTCAATTGTAAGGCCAACACCTGGGCGAACAGAAAAAGAGGTTAAAGGTTCAAATTTAAATCTTGCACCATTGAATTTTTCAAGATATATATTATGAACGATACCTATACCTGGCATTGACTCTCTTGTAACTTTGTAATGGACATCACAAATCATGCGAAATGACTTGTGGATCTCTGGCGACCATTCGTTTTCATTACCTGTAAAAATAATTATTTTACCCGATCCTTTTAAACGATTGAAAAAATTAGTAAGTTCAACTAGATTATTTTCATTTAACGATTCGAGAAGTAGAGTTGATAGGGAGTCGATAATTATAATATCTGGATCAAACAATTTTTTACATGTTGTAAGTGCCTCAAGAAAAGTACTTTTTGGCTTTGTTTCTGCAAGTGTTACTTCGGTTGAAATAAAAAATAGTTTCCCTGCCATCAAGTATTTTCTGATATCATAGCTTACAGATGCTGTTTGACGAAGAAAACTTTTTATCGTGTATTGTGTAGATACATATGAAACCGTATAACCATTTTTTAAAAAACTAAAACAGAAACGCTGGCAGAAAATGCTTTTCCCAGTACCTTCCTTTCCTTCTAAAAATACTAGCGTTCCATCTGGTATTTCTTGTCCGAATCTTTGTGCAAAACCATCTTTTTCTCCTTTTCTTTCTAAAACTATTGATTTTACACCCATTTTCTTATTTTCCCCTCCATATTATTTAATTTATTAAATTGTAAATACAAATTCATCATCAATTGCCTGAGGTCCTACAATTCTTAATGTGTGATCTCCTGCTGAAATTTCACTGCTTAAAACATATAGAGTTGTAACTTCTCCTGCTTTAATTGATGTATCAGAAAAATTATAGTTTGCACTAAGTATCAACTCGCCATCGATAAATAAATTAAATGTTTCATTTGATGTCGCAAACTTTACTCCACCAATATTTTTAACATAAAACTTATAATCTGTAGCAGTTGAAGGAATATTTTCAGGGTCGTTTATAACATCGAATTCTATGTCAAGTTGTTCTTGTACTCTATCTCCCCTCTCTGAGAAACTTGTTGTAACATCAGTTATGACTGCTACAAATACTCCTGATACGGCACCTGCTATTATAACTGATGCGATAAAGAATACAACTTGGGTTCCGGTTAAACTAAATCCTATTTTTTCCCCTCCTTATGGTACTGCATATTCATAATAGTATGATATTCCATTTCCGGTTACAACTTTTACTCTGTTTGTTGTATCTCCACCTAATGCTAAAACAGTGATATCTGTAGAGCTTTTAGGATATAGATATCTATTGTTACTTGTAAATGATTTTTGAGTTCCATTTATTAAAACTGTAAAATAGTTAGTATCAAGCGTGTAACTGCCTAAATTTTCTACTACAAAATTTAAATCATGTAGGCTAGAATTTGGTTTTGTTCTATGGCTTGATATGTTTACATTAGTTTGAAGTTTTTCTATAGCTCTATCTCTCATTTCATCATATGAATCATGAACTTCTGTTACAGTTGGTATGGTTGTACTTACAATAAGTTCTAGTGATATGACTATGGCTACACCAATAATTGCAGCTGCTGCTGTTAATGAGAATCCCATACTGTAAACCACCTCCAACTAGTGAGTATACTTTGAGTAAAGTGTCCCCTCTAAACTAATAAGTTAATAATTTATATCAAAAAACAGGTAAATAAATATTTTTATTTAAAAGAATAAGTATCAAGCTTTTTTGTAATCCTATTCAGCTCACCGTCTATTCTATCTATAAAATGCTTGTCTAGTTGTTTTCCTTTAAGTTTTTGTATATAAACAAATGATTGAACATGGTCTTTAGATGGCAAATCTGTTATATTTCTATTCGTTGCCTCACCAGTTTTTTCTTCTTTTATACCATGTGAATAGTCTAATAGATTTATTTTTACATCTGAAGAAATCCAACCGATATCAACATAATAGTCAAGAATATTGGATAAATTATCTCTGCCACATTTATCAATAAGATATTGAAGCCATTTCATTAAAACAATAATGCTCTCCGGATCATTTGGAACTTGTTTAAGTGGTTGCACATTCCAATCATTAGAGGTTTTTACGTTTATATCTTCATCGACTGATATGTCCTCTGTTTTTACAAAATTTGTATCTTCAGTTCCATCAGTCCATGTTTTGTTATCAGATTCAATATTTGAAATTCTTTCTTCAAGTCTTTCCACAGTTTCGACTAAGTTTTGCATATTTTCATCGTTTATACTTGGGCTTGAAGTTGTTTTTGAATTAAAATTGTTGTATTCCTTTAAAACATTGTTGATCTTTGTTACTAAGAGATGTAGTTGTTGCTTGTTTAATTTAATGTTTCTTTCCCTTAATTTCTGTCCTAGTTTATCAGCAAGTTTCTTTGGTATTATATTTTTAGCAACTAAGGTAGATAGCTCCTTTTGTATATCAAAATTTCCAGCATTAGTATATATCTTACTATCTCCCATATCCAAACACCTAATTTACAATCTAGGCTTTTAAACTTTCTATAAATTCATCAATTACTCTATCCATCTGACTCTCAAGACCCATCATTCTTAATGATTTTTCAATTATTTCATCAAAATAATCATATGATTCTGTGGTAGTATATGTTATAGGCTCAGCATTAAAATTATTTGAATAATTTTCTTCTGTTTGAATTACTGGTTCTTCTGTGACTTTTTGTTGAACCGGCATTTCTGGTTTGTTTTGGTTTATTTTCGGCTCTGGGGTGATTTCTTCTTTTGCTTCAGTTACTTTTTCCTGGGATTTAACTTCAGGTTCTTCTTTTATTTCAGGTTCAGCTTCGACTTTTTCTTCTATTTGTTCTTCAATCGTCTTATTTTCTGGTCTATTTTCACTTATTGTTTTAAGATCGGCCCCTGCTCTAACTGCAAAAGATTCAATATCTCCCATTCTATTTTTTAAATCATCAATTTCTTTAGTAAAATTTTCAAGCGCATCAATTCTTTTCTTTGTAACTTTTGAAAGACCTACAAAAGGATTCATTTGCTCAGATACTATCTCGTAAAGACTTACTAGATCATCAAGGTCTTTTGTTACAGAATCAAGTTTTTTGTTAACTCCAGTTATTTCTTCTTGATTCTTTTTAATTTGAAAATCAAAATCCTTTATGCTCTGCAGAATAGCTCTTTTCTGCTCAAGATTCTCTCGGGTATCGGGCTCAGCGTCAGCTGGCTGCTCTTCACCATCTTTTTGATCTACTTTTATTACTTTTCTAAGATTATCTACTTTTTTTGTTTCACTCTCTTCTTCTTTTGCTTCTTGCTTAGGCTTTTCTGTTTCTGCAGTTTTTTCTTCTGTTTCTCCCTCGACTTCTTGTGTTTCTGGTTTTGCCTCTGGTTGTGGAGTGTCTTCATCATCAGAATTATCTGTGTTCTCCTCACCTTTTCCCATCTTTAACTTTATTTTACACCCCTCCTGATTGCAAAATAGATATATATTAAAGTATATTTAATATCTTTGTTTATTATATGATGTAAGAAAATATATCTATTTATGGAAAACAAAAAGTATTAAAATACTTAAATAATAGAAGAAACGAAAGATAGGGTTTTATTTTTAGCTGGAGAGGGCAATGGTAAACAATAAAAATGAATATAAAAAGAAGAAACTTCCTGCTATTTTTCAAGATTTGATATTAACTATAGATCAGAATGAAAATATAATTAAGGTAAATGAAGAATGTGAACGAATTTCGGGTTATGCTGAAGATGATATCTTAAATCAAAACTTCTTTGACAGCCTAATTCCAGAGAGATACGCCCAAAAATGGAAAAAAGTTATTAGTAAAGTCCGTGAAAACAAGCTAATTGATGACTTTAAACTTCCACTGCTTACAAATGATGGCAATGAGATAATGATCTCGTGGAGTAGTTTTCCTGTAAAAGATTTTAAAGGCGTTGTAGAGGACATAGGCCTAGTAGGTCAAATCGTTGATAATGAGTTGGATGATTCTAATAAAGTGGAATTTACTGAAGTTACTGATAATTCATTTAATCCAGCCTATTTTGATGAATTTGAGAGAGTTGTTAAAGATTTAGAACAAAAAAACACAGAATTGGAAAAGAAGAACAAAGTTTTAGAAAAAAAACTTAATAAGACTAAAAACAAAGATTCTTCAGATTTGAAAAATGATGTTGTAGGTAAAAGTCTGTATACTTTCTCAGATATATTTGGAAATAAAAAACAACGTGAAGAATTATCTGCCTTGATGCAGGATCTTGATGATAGAGAAAAACGTTTGAATAAAATTCAGAAAAAACTTGAAAAAGAAAAACTTAAAATTACTAAGCAAAAAAATGATTTTATTAGATGGCGCGAAAAACTTGAAAGATTAGAAAGTGATATTGAAAGCAGGCATAAGTGGGTTCTTAACAAAGAAGAAGCTCTAAAAAAATGCTCTTCAGAAATAAATAATGCAAGCGTTATTGATAAGAAAGAGGATGAAGATTTTAACTCAGATATGTTTTTGCAAATTCAGGAATCTGCTGCTGTTGTACAACGTGGAGTTTTTAAACAAGTAAATTCTTCTTTTGCAAACCTTTTAGGTTATACAACAGATGAATTTATTGAAAAAAGTATTTTTGATTTTATCGAACCAGAAGGTTTGTCTGGAGTGGAAGAGTATTATTTTAATAGGTTAAAGGGAGATAACGTATCTGATTTTGATACTATGTTTTTAAGTAAAGACAACTCAAAAATTTCTGTAGAAGTTTCAACAAAACCTGTTGTTTTTGATGGTGAAAAAGCAGAGATTGTAATTTTTAAAAAAATAAGTTCTAAAAAAGAAAAATAAAAAATATGGTTGTAGGGGTCGCTTTTTCAACCCCTATTATTTTCTTGTTTTTTTTAGTCTAGTGAAACTATTCTCTTTGAGAATACTGCTGGTGCAGTTACATCATATCCTGCTTTGATACCAATTTCAGGTGTTAGTGTTCCTGATACTGATTGTCTTGCAGGAAGTCCACGGTTGTTTCCATCTACTATTACTGAACTAAGGTTTACTATTATTATACATCTATCTCCTGAGTTCATACCGTTAGTATTTGTTATTGATCCATCTGGGTCGTGTACTGCTATTACTCCAAAGCTTGTGTTTGTTGTGTTTCCCATGATTGTGAAATTACTTCCACTTGTAACTGGTGTATCAAATACACTTTGGTTGTCTGTGTTTACTGATTGAACTAAATTGGAGTCTAGTGTTAATATTGTTAGTTCATCATATAGTACTGATAAGGTACATAGACTTAAGTCAATATCTTTGCTTCCTGCACGTGGTCTTATAGTGAGTGCTAGGTAGTCTATATATGTTTTATCAGCGTTTGTGTATCCTGTGACTGAGTCGACTGCTATACCTGCTGATACTTCTCGTATGGTTTGAGTACCGACAGTTTTTGCTCTGGCTTGTAGTTCTTCTGCAGTATTAATTAAAACAGTAGCTGCTACTGCTGCAATAAGAATCATTGCAATGAAAATAATAAGGGTACCTATACCAACTAAAGCTTGATTATTTTCTTTTATTTTCTTTTCACTTGCTTTTTTATGTTTATGTCCTGGTTTTATTGCAACTATTGTGTTTATCCTTAAACACCCTAAGCCTTGTTCAGAATCGACTAAAATAAAACCATCTTGATAGTCTACATCTTCAAGGGTGCCTGTAACGACACTTGCTCTCTTCTCTCCGGGCTCTTTTGTTACGATTTTACAGTATTTTCCCTTCAGCCTTTCCATATATTTTTTTTCCATTCTTCATTCACCACCTTTCATTTCATTCGATACATTGTCATGCCACATACGAGCATGTCAATGATATTCATGTTATGTGTTCTCAATCCACAGTATTTAAAGATTCCCCGTTTTAATGTCAACAGGAGAAAAATGGCGAATTGTAAAAATAACAACAATGACATTTTGTCAAAAATTACTTAAAATAGATTTCAAAAAATATGTTTTTCTTGAGGAAAACAATATAATAGGTAATAATTGTATAATAAAGCTTATATATAATTCTCTTCTAAGAGTTATACAGGAATAAAATAAGTGATAAGAAATGAATAACTGGGGGAGCACTGGAATAACCAGTATGATACTACTCATCGCAATACTACTTGTTGGAATAGCTGCAGCAGGAGTTATGACTGCATCTACAACAGAATCTACTACTGGTACTCAAGATATAGATGAAATGACTCAGGAAGTAATCGATGAAATATCAACATATCTTCAGATTAAAGATCAAAAAGGTAAATTCTATCAGATAAACGATGAATATAAAATAAAAAAAGTAGCAATACTTGTTTCACCACTTGTTTCACAAGACGTAGATTTGACACAATTGACTATACAGCTTGACAATGGAGAAAACGTTAGAATGCTTACATATGTTGACTCTTCAAAGATAGGTAGTGAAAATCTCTTTGGAC
>Ga0272442_10008946_pt1 | contig 12596 bp, 7 predicted proteins | sample SSMForm2O_FD_200262 | JGI IMG/M metagenome (GOLD analysis project Ga0272442, IMG submission 200262) | Marine sediment archaeal communities from Little Sippewissett salt marsh, Falmouth, MA, United States - SSM-Form-2O | ecosystem: Environmental > Aquatic > Marine > Wetlands > Sediment ... | reverse complement strand
TACAAGCTCTAATCTTTTAGGAAATGTATCTTGTAATTCTAATGGTGGTATTCCAACATTGGCCCCAGGTACATCAAAAAAAGTAACTTGTAGCCCTAGTGGAACTTTTGGAATTTTAAAAATCGCGGCTGAAGCTACATCTTGTACGAAAACGGTCACTGACGAAAAATATGCAATTATATTAGGTCTTGGAGCATTTTCAATCATATTTGTTCTATAAAAAACTAGGCCAATTGTTGGAAAGATATCAACTTTCCAACTTTCTCTTTTTTTAAAATAATTGATTAAATATGGAGATTGTCTCTATAGTTGGTATACTTATTCTATTAAATAAGTTATAAAAAATACAGTTTATGTAAAAAAAATTTTTTAAGTGGGGGAAGAAAACTAATGAATAAAAAAAATGTAGCATATTTTGTTATGACGCTGTTTATTGCAACCGCAACTTTTTCAGCATTAAGCTGCGCAGATGAAGAAGTAACGTCAAGCTTTGCAGAAGTTTTAGATCAAAGCCAAACATGGGAAGATACTTGCCAATATGTGGGGGGTAGTGAATGGCAAGAATTTATTCCTACATTGGATAATTTAAATAGAGTTGAAGTAAAAGTTGCTCAATGGTTTGGCGGGTCACCTGATATGGAGGTAACAATTGAAAAACCACTGGGAAACGTATTGACATTTAGAAAAATGGCTGCGAGTAGCATTCCATCAGGAAGTTGCGATTGGGTTTCATTTAATGTTCCTGATATTACTCTTGTACCTGGGGAAAGTTATTATTTGAGAGTTATTGCACCAATTGGTAGTGAGTATGGATGGGGATTTGCTAGTAATAATCTATATGGTGCTGGTACATCAAGTCAAGCTCCAGGGGATTGGTGTTTCAAAACATTTGGGTATTCGTTTCCAACAATACCTGGACTCAAATTTAGTTATGTTTATTTTAATACTATTGACCAACAATTTGGTGTTGCACCTGGCTGGGGTCATCTAGAAGTAGACATTGATGAATTAACGTCTCATTTTCAAATGAATGAAGGCTATCTCAATGTTTATACCAATAACGGCTGGGTTATTGCAAATATGTATATCAACAAAGTTGAAGGAATGGAAGAATTATCAACTTATTTCCAATTAGGTGGAATAATGGGGAAACCAGGGGAATCAACTTTTTCGGCTCATATAGATTTAGATGATAGTCCTGAAGAAACTTTCGGTGAAGGTGACATAACTTACTATACACTTGAATCAAAATACTATAATTCAGAAGGTTTAGGTTTAGAAGCAAGAATTGATTTATCTGAGCCACCCATTGCATATGAATATATTCCTTTTGAGCCATATACTTGGGATTTTACAAAACCACTTAGAAGGGGAGAAAATGTTCAAGCCGCAAGGAACCAATGTGCTCCAATGGGAATTGCAAATAGTCTGCAATATCTAGAAAATACTTATTCTTCAATTTCTGTTCCACATAACCATGTAGCAGGCCAAGATGGAGATAGCTCATTAGTAGGACAACTTGATGAGGATATGGCGCGATCTGTTACAAGCAGAACATCTGGGAGTGGTTGCAACTGTCCTCAAATATTGGAAGGAAAATTTGAGTATCTTGATAATAATGGATTAAAAGATAAACTTGTAAACAAACATCAAGGATATGGTTATTTTGGAATGACTGCTGGAGATTATACATCTCATGGAATTACTTCAGAAGATGAAAGTGTCGGTGGAAAAGTTACTTTTGATTGGATACGAGAGCAGCTTGAGAAATGCGAAGATGTAGAAGTTGGTATTTCCTGGGGTGGAGGCGGTGGCCATATGGTACGTATTTATGGATGTGGAGAAACATTCGGTATGCCATATCTCAGATATGCTCATGATAGTATTCAAGCATATCCTGGAGCTGGTGGAACTGTCCTAGGTGACGATGTAGGTCTTGAGTGCGCTCAGGTTTATGTTTCAGATTTAGATGGTGATGGAATGATGAACTGGGGTTCAAGAGATGACGAAATAGTATTTGCAATGTCAGAATCACCAAAAAGATTAAGAATCGTAGATATACGACCGTTTGTTGGAATAGCTCTAGATGTCGAAAATGAAGGTGAAGAAGATGAAATAGTTAACTGGGAAATTGACATCAATGCATCATTTATGATTCTTGGAAAACATAAGGAGGGGGAAGTAGAAATCCCTGGCGGAGAGACTGAAACCATCACAACAGGTTTAATTTTAGGCTTTGGACCGGGGGAAGTATCTATAAAAATAAATGATGAAGAAGATGGTTATGGTTGTTTCATATTAGGGCCCTTTGTTTTAGGGATGGATACGAATTAGAATATCGCCAATCTTTTCTTTTTTTTATTAAGAAAAGATTAAAAAATACAGAACAGAAATGGTTAAGTTGATAAAGGGGTGGTAATATCATTCAAAAAAAGAATTGTGAAGAAGAATATTTGACCAAGGAAGAAATTGAGCTTTTAGTCCAGTTAAGAAGATCGAATGCTTAATTGATTAATAAATGAAGAAAATGATTAAAAAAATATTGCTGATAACAATCTGTTGTTTACTCTTAAATCTGCTATTTATAGAGCAATCTGTGGGAATTATAGAAAAAAAAGAAATTGATAATTTGGTTACAAATCTTGAGCCTTTTGAATTTTTTTCAAATGATCAAAACATATCAATAGATTTAAAAATTAGAAGAATTAATGGAATTTGGCAAGATGAAAATATTACAGAATATCAAGGATTTAAACTTGAATTCAAACTTATTATAAAAACAAATAGGGCATACCCCTTGCTATTTGCTGTTGTATCTCTGCCAAAAAGTGGAGCAAAACCAATTTTTTCATATATACAAAATAGTGAATACAGCAGTAAGAGAACTACTTTATTTGAAGCTGATGATACAACAGTATTTTTTTCCTGGGCTCCTGTATTGATGCCAGTAACAATAACGTGTTCATTTCAAGCACTTATATCAGAAACAGGAATTAATAAACTGATAAATTCTGTGGCATCAGGCTTAATTGACGTAACAAGCGAAAGATATGACGATGCATATGATTCAATGAATGTGACTGCTAAGAAATCACCTTATCCAAATACTCCAGAAAAACCATGTGGAGAAGCTGAAGGTTTTACCAATACTAATTACACATTTACTTCTTCTACAACAGATCCTTATGATAGTGATCTTTTTTATCAATTTAATTGGGGTGATGGTACATACTCTGAATGGATAGGTCCAATATCATCAGCTGCAATTGTAGCAGAACATCATAGTTGGAAAAATGAAGGTACATATTATATTAGAGTTAGGGCAAAAAACGTTGATGATTTTACAAGTGATTGGTCTGAATCTCATTTAATTTCGATATCTAGGAAGGTGAAGATTACTAAACCTTTAAATGGTCTTTATATTGCAAATTCAAGAAAATTAAATCTACCTATTTGTATTATAATTGGAAAAATAGATGTAACTGTTTCAACACCTGGGATGGAAAATGTAGATTACGTAGAGTTCTATATTGATGATATATACCAAAATAGCGATGATGCTGAGCCTTTTAAATGGACTTGGGATAATTTATCATTTGGAAAATCAGTTATAAAATCCATTGCATACGATACATCAGGCATCAAAGAAATTGATAGTATTAACGTGTGGAAATTTTTCTAAAATATCTTTTTTTGAAATTGTTAACCTTTATGTAAAAAAAGAGAGAGAATGAGAGAACACCCTATTGTAATATTTCTATTTCACAGAGTTTTTGGAGAGATTTTAGGATGGATGTGGTAAATAAAATTTTATTTCCCTCACTCTCTGTTATAAAATTGATGGTTTTTTAGGTTTTTAAAGCTATAAGTATATACAATATAGACGGGGTGTTCATATGTCTTTAAGTAATGTCGGCTTTTTACATTTATTAATAAACTGGAATTTAGCAAGAGATAGAAAAAGGGTTTCTCATATCTGTGGGGGAAGAAACAAATCGGTTATAATTAGAGTTAGAAAGTTGTACTAATTTATTTTTTTTGCGTTTATCTTTAATTGAACATTTTATAAAAATCATTCTTTTTTATCTCTTGGATAAAGGAGAAAGGAGGCCAAAAAGCAGTAGATTAAAGTAAACTCAATACTAAAAATTCAGTAGTGAGTTTAAATCCTTGCTATGCCATGATGTCGGGTAGACATTCACCACCTCCAATCTCCAAAAAAAATAAGGCTATTGTGTTATTAAATGTATAACTATAGGATATATAGATTGCGTATTCATAACTATTTAAGTAATTAGTATAACTTATGGCTTTTAAAAGGAGCTTGAGGTGGGGAGATAGAAGAAGTGCTCCTCATAATCTGTGGGGGTTATGAGGTGAACAACAGAATAGACTTCTTCCTAGAATCTCTCCCACTGCATTATTCTATGCATTCTTAATATTTAAAGTTTTCATGTGTAATTAATCAAAAATCAATCGAAATTGCGATAAATGAATATTTTATCAATATGCTCGTACATGTAATCAATAGTAGTTAGTTAACTTTATATATCATTACTTATATTATATATAAGGTTATTGTTTGGGGGAAGAGAAAGCAGATAGTTTAGTCTGTCTGTGAGAAGATGATTAAACGTAGATGGTATTATAGGAGAGTAAAATTAGTAATACTTCTTTGATGGAGTAAATTGTTTGTCATGGGGGCAGTGTTTTCGAATAAATGCTATCTAATAATGAATGACTCGCCTAAATAATATTTAGCTAAAAAATTCAAATAAAGGAATAAAATTAACGGATGTTAACTTTATATAGTTAAAGTTGCATGTTGGATAAATTCCTTTTAGTGGGGGAAGATAGAAAATGAATACTAAAAAAATATTGGTATTGCTAATGATGGGTATGTTTCTCATTAGTAGTATCGGAGGGTTTTTAGGCGCTGGTAATAAAAACACCGATAAAAATTTTGATCGCGACAAAAAAGTAGAAAGTTATTCAATATCTCTAGCTCAACCAATTTTTAAAGTAAAAGAAGAGTTTGTTGAAGTGTCTCTAGAGGAAGAAACATCTAAGTTAATATCTGAAGGTAAACCAAAACTACCTATTGTTACAAAAGTATTTACTTTTCCTGTAGGAACAGTTATACAAAATGTGGATGTTAGCATTAGTAGAATCACATATGATCTTGATAAAAAGGTAGTACCTTCACCAATAGCGTTACCGCTGAATTTAATAGGGGATTATGTTGAGAACGGTGGAGATCCATATAATTATGATGACGATTTTTATGGAACCCTGGGTATTTATCCTACAGATTCATATTCTGTACACATAGGTGCGGGACTAGTTGATGGTGAGCATTCAACTATTGTATATGTTAAAAGTTACACCCAGTATTCTTATGAAGACGATGAACTGTATGCTCCTGAACAAATCGAAATAGACATTGAATATGAAGAGCCCATGGATATTGCTGATAATGGCGAACAGTATGATATGATAATAATTACTCACGAAAAATTTAAAGATGATTTAGAAGAACTTGTAGATCACAAAAACAATCTAAATCCACCAATCAAAACAATTATGGTAACTGTAGATGAGATATATGAAGAATATGATGGTGTTGCTGACTGGGAAGAAATTAAGATGTACTTAGCAGATCATGTTCTTGACTGGGATGTACAGTATGTTTTGCTTGCTGGTGGTCATAAAGGACAAACAGATGAATGGTATATACCAGATTTTAGAAGCCATAATTGGGACCCTGAAGATTCATATGATCCACCATATGATGATACATTTTCAGCAGATCTCTATTTTGCAGATGTTTATACTGTCGATATGTTTGGTAAACATGTCATGGATGATTGGGATACAAATGAAAACGGAATCTATGGGGAAGGACCTCAATTAAATCCAGATGGAAGTGCCGATTATCCTGATTTAATTCCAGATGTTTGTCTTGGTAGATTGCCCTTTAGATATACTTGGGAGGTTCCTATCGCTGTTAACAAAATAATTGATTATGAAAACAATGCTGATGATTCCTGGTTTAAAAAAGCAGTGCTTGCTGGCGGAGATGGTTTTCCTCCTGAAAGATATGGTGGTGTAGCTGATCCAGATCTTTGGGAAGGAGAAATAGTGTGTGATGAATTTGCTGAGTTGCTCTCGAATAAAGGAATCGTAAGCACAAAGGCTTATTGTTCAGATCAAGGAGATATACAAGTTAAGGGTGATGAAGATGTTATTGATGTTGTAAACCAAGGCTGTGGATTTATACACTTTACTGGTCATGCAAGTCCAATCGTTTTAGGAAGTTATGAACCGGGAGCAGGTGTCTCACCACCTGTACTTTTGCCATTTTACACTGGTTTTAGTGTAAGGCAGTATGATAACGAAGGAAAGCTTCCATTTATGATATGTGAAGGATGTCACAACGCACAGTTTGACGTAACATTCCAGGAGTTTATTGGAGGCGGTGAAGACTTCATTTTTACTAGAGATGAATGGATGCCACATGATTCGTCATCATGGTTTGTCTTGCAAGAGGGTGGAGGCGCAATTGGAGTAATTGGAAATACTGCTCTTGGACTTGGAGGTCTTAATGAAGGTTGTACAGAATTTGTCGGAGGTTGGATTATGCTCCGTTTCGCACATGCTTATGCTGTTCAAAACAAAGAATTTACTGGCACTGTATGGTTGCAAGGAGTAACAGATTATATTCTTAATTTCGATGTAGATGGAGATTTAGGAGATAGAAAAACAGCTGAAGAACGTGTCTTACTTGGAGATCCAAGTGTTAAACTAGGTGGATATGGATTAGGGGTAGCTGATTCAGAAGACGAAGAACAAGAGGAAACACTAGTTCCTATTTCAGTTGATGTGCCAGTATGGCAGAAAGGCGACAGCTGGACATATCGTGTTGATACAATTGATTTAAAATATGATGGAGAAGTTGAGGGAAGAACATTTGATGTAGTATTATCTTCAGGAGATATTCAAATGGACATAGTTGATGTCTCAGATAATACATATACTGCAGAAGTCAGTTCAGATGACATTGATTTAAGCTTAAATCTATCCTTTGATTTTTATGTTGAAGGCGAAGATCCACTAAATGTACCAGATATAGTTTTTGAAAATATTGGCCTTACTGGAGAAATGGTTGTTAATAAAGACACTCTTGGAATTGAAGACATTAAAATCAATTTAGTAGCAGAAATAATGGATAATCTAGAAAACTTAGGAATTGAGTTACCAAAGATCGTAGATGTATTAAAACCATTTATCTCAATCCCTGTAAACATTGAAATTAATGTTGATTTCGAAAAAGAGTTAAAACTTATTGATTTCCCATTAAATACAGGTAATATATGGTCTTTTGAAGAAAACATGGTTACAGTTTCTATTGGTGGCTCGGTTGAATCGGTTTGGCTTAGAATCCTTAACTTTATAAACAAAATTATACCAGTTGTTCCAGAGTATTTAGCCAAATACTTACCATCTGTTGATATTGCAGAAGTACTCGCTGATTTTGGTATTCAAACCGAATATGAAATTGAAATTCCTGATAATCTACCAACGGATTACGCCCATGCCTCAATACTAGAAGGAAAAGGTCAAGAGACAATTAATGTGCCTGCTGGAAACTATAATGCAGCACTGATTTCAGTTCTTGAGGAAAATGTAAAAATGTACTTCTCAGAGGATGCAAAAAACATAGTGAAAATCTCAAGTCCAATCAGTGATTATATACCTATCTTCGAAGATTTACAACTGGAGCTAATATCGACAAACCAATAAAGAATATTAATCAAGTTGGGGTCTAGATGAGCAGATATTAAAAATCGTTTCATCTGCCCCCAAATATTTCCAGAAAGAAATCAATAAATTAGGAGAGAAAAACTAAAGTCAGAAATATATAAAAAATTTAATTAAATGATGCGGGAGAGACGAAGGAATAACTATTCAAAAAATCTTCGTTAGTGGGGGAAGATTCTTCAAGAAGTAGGTGTTCCCTGTCTACCCGCATCAATTTATTTATATGATGCACCCAATATATATACATTATGTTTTATTTTTAATCTATTTATATCATAAGTTTTAGTACTAAAATTATTATATTATAAAATTCTCTTAAGAAAATATTTTTGGCATAAATATTCTATTTATATATTCAATTTTATCTCCAATTAATTATCTCTTTTTTTATTTTCAATTCTAAATTTTTTTTTAAACAAATTTGCTGTTTTCATCTTCTAAAAGACCTATTAAATAATTAATCCAGAGAATTGCGGTTGCAGTTCCACCAGCAATAAGGCCTAATATAAGAGATAAGTTATCAAGATTTTCAAAAAAGTTAACAAGTGCGGAAAAACCAGACGAAATGATGGATAGAACAGCCTTAACTCCTAATAGACCAAGCATTACTATTAGCAACCAAAAAGGCGTTTCACCAGATGTATTTATCTCATTATAATTCCAATCGACTACTGAAAATGGTTTTAAAAATAAATGATTCGATTCTTTTATTTTAAGTACTGGTAAAAGACATCCCTGTTCATCTTTCTCATCAACAATTCCAAAATCTTCTTTACTCTCAGCAATAACTGTAACAGGAATTACGGTTGATATTAACAGCATACAAACAAAAATTCCAATTATTTTTTTCCTCATATTTTCTTCCCCCACAAATCAAATAAACCTAATATGTTAAGCAGTATTAACTTTTTTCTGCTAAAAAAATTATATGTAACAAAATGATATAAAATAAGGTTAAAAACTTATAATGTTTTATTGGAGTAAAAAAGAGATTTGATGTCTAAACCCAGCACGTCTAAGCAGATAATATTTTTGAATATCTTTTAACTTATACAATACTTAATAATTATTTCCAAAATTTTTTTATAACAACTTTTAATTCAAAGCCTGAAAAAACATTTCATTTATGGTATAAATATGAAACAGAAAAGTAAGATTTTACCCCCAACATATTTCTACACACTATTAATATTCTTAATCATTTTTCATTTTATTTTCCCATTGATCTATTTTATCAAACCACCTTTATCTTATCTTGGAGTTATACCAATTATTTTAGGCATTTTGATTAATATTTTAACTGACAATTTGTTTAAAAAGAAAGAAACAACGGTAAAACCCTATGAGAAACCTTCAAAACTTATTGTTGAGGGGCCGTTTAGATTTAGTAGACACCCTATGTATTTAGGCATGATTCTTATATTGGTAGGTATTGCAATTTTCCTCGGGTCAATAATTGCTGCTATATTTCCAATAACTTTCTTTTTACTAATGGAAATTATTTTTATTCCTCATGAAGAGAAACAAATGCAGAAGCAATTTAAAAATGAATACAACTCTTACAAGAAAAAGGTTAGAAAATGGATATGAAGTTCAACTGTTTTTTTTCTCGCTCTTTATTTTAATGATAACAATCTTTTTGTTATATAAGGTGCAAATAGTATTGTAATCAAAACAAAACTCCATATTCTTCCTTTTAATATATGTTGTAATCAGCGAATAATTTTTCCCATGAGTTCCCAAAAGCATAATGGCCTGCAATAAATTCAAAGATTATTGTTGAAACAAGCCATGTCACACCTATTAGAATACTTTCTGTATTGCTTAATTCTATATTGCTAAGTCTGAAAACTAAGTATGTTACAACCAAAAGTAATATGATAAATATTATTGTGCTTATCTGATGTGCAACCAAATCTCCATATTTTGGTTTAAAAATTCCGTTTCTAATTCCCGCATTTATTATAGCCAGAATCATAAAAAGAAACCATGTTCCAATTGTTACAATAACAAGTTTTGAATTCATGTTTAACAAATACCAAATAAAATTATTTAAAATTTTTGAAAAAAGGAGAAAAAACTATTCTAAATAGGCTTACAAACTAACTCTATATCTAGCTTTAATATGGTTGTTTTGCTGGATGCCAATCAATATTTATATATGGTATTCCTAGGACTATTTTTGGTAGAACCCTTGGCCTATTCCAATAATTTTGATTCCATGTATTTTTATTAGAATTAAGATTTAAAGCTTGTATTTCGTTACCATTGATTGTGTTTTTTTGTATTAGGTTGTTTGGTGATTTATTAAGAAATATTCCTATTCCACACTTATTAATTATATTGCTCTCAATAGTATTATTATAAGAATTTAAACCTAGGCTGATTCCATATTTTTCACTATTTATAACAGTGTTGTTTATAATCTGGTTGTGATGTTGATCTTCTACACAGAATGTTGAAATGTGAATACCTGAAAGAATATTATTTTCTACAGTGTTATTTACAAAAACATTATAAGAGCAAGAAGTAACCGCAGAAAGCCCAATTAGATTATCAGATGCGTAATTGTTTCTTATAATGTTATAATCTGAAAAATAATCAAGACATGCACCATGTAGATTTTCAATCATTATATTATTCTGAACTATGTTGTAATCTGAATTAAAAAGTATAACTTCTCCATTTGTATTCATCACAGTTATATTTTCAATAGTACAGTTATCACAATATGCAAGTATCACTGAAAAATCAGTGTTTGAAATATATAAATCTTTGACTGTAACATTAGAGCAATTAACGATTATATACTGGCCACCGTCAACAGGCACTTCAAAATCTTTGGAATCGCTGAAATAATACAGTGGCCTACCATTTACACTGTTATTTTCTATTTTATGATAGAAATCTTGTTCTTTTAAGATATGTATTTTTTGATATTGGCCTAAAAATATTCCATCACCAATAAACGAGTTGTTGGTTATAGTTGAATTATAACAAGATGCCATGACAGTTAATCCCAATACATTGTTTTCAAATCTGTTTCCATCAACCGTTATATTTTCAGAGTATATCCTTAAACCAGATAAATCCCAAATAATCTCTTCACTTAACGCATTTGTAAATGTAAAACCTTGGATTGTAACATTCGGTGCAGAAATATTCATTCCGTCTCTTGATTTTTTGTCTGCATCTATAATTGTATTGAATTTATTTTCTCCTATTATAGACAGCCCTTCTACATCAACAACGATGTTTTCTTTGTAAACACCAGATCTAACAAGTATTGTTTCGCCCTTGTTTGCGTTATTAACTGCTTCCTGTATGGTCTGATAATCGTCTGGAATTGTAATATCTGCACTTGAAAGTATTTCATTCCTCTCTTTTTTAACTTTTTCGATGTTATATCCAACACTTGTTAAAGAGCTGGTTATAAATAGAAAAATTGTTAAAATTGATAATAAACTAGCATACGTCTTTTTCATTATTTATCACAAAATAAATATTTAATATTAATTATTTAAACTTATGCAGCGCTTTCACTAAGGATTAGAAAAACAGTTTTTTTCTTTTGAAAAAGGTCATGATTTTGCTTTAGAAGATACAATTTTTTTATATTTCATATTGTTCTTTTGCTGGATACCAATCGATGTTAAGCCATGGTAAAAACAAGTCATCGAATTCATTTGTCTGAACAAAAATAAGTCCTGATATTAATTTTGGAAAAATGCCTAAAGAAGTGTCCCAATAATTTTCATCCCAGATATTTCTCTGAAACTTATTATATGAAAAAAATGAATTAAATTTGGCATGATCTTCATTTGAAACAAAATTATTTTTTGTTATAATATTTCCATCTGAATAAGAAATAAACAATCCTGCTGTATTATTTGTCATTTGATTTTTTTCAACTGTGTTCTCATCTGATTCTTCTATATATATTGCCTTTGAGCACTCAGTAATTATGTTTTTCTTAATATTTTGCTCTACAGATTCAAACAAATAAATTCCTGAAAGGCATTCTGAAATCTTATTTTTTGAGATTGTATTTTCCTTTGAGTCATATAACAAAATACCATCGTGATTTGAGAGAATTGTATTATTTGAAAAAATATTGTTATCTGAGTCCTCTATTGTTATTCCATAACCATTGTTATTTATTATTGTGTTATTTGCAATTATGTTTCTATAGTTTTCTTGATATAATCTTATCGCAGTTGATGTGCAATTTGTAATAAAATTATTTTCAATAATGTTTCCAACTGAGTTGTATAATGCTATACCCATATCATTGCTGCCATTGATTATATTTCCATTTATACTACAATTATTTGCAACAATACCAATATTCGACTCCATCATGTTTCCGCCATGCGTTATAGTTAGATTCGTAACTGTTACTTCATCTGCATAAATAACTAAAACATCACGTGCACCATTTCCTCTAATTACTGTTGAATTTAAATCCTCGCCTTTTAAAATAATCTTTTTGTCAATGATAATGTTATACTCATCATATATTCCAGATTTTACAAAAATAATGTCGCCTTTATTTGCATTATTTATGCCTGATTGTATAGTTTCATAATCATCAGGAATAATTATATAGCCCACTGATGAAATGAAATTTTTATCATCTGCATAAGCAGATATGTTTAAAGAGTTCAGTATAAACAAAATAAGCACTATATGTAAGATTGCTTTGTTTCTCTTCTTCATAAACATCTTACAAAAAATATTGTAGATATAATATATAAAACCTTGTTCTCCTAACA
>Ga0272442_10008943_pt1 | contig 12598 bp, 10 predicted proteins | sample SSMForm2O_FD_200262 | JGI IMG/M metagenome (GOLD analysis project Ga0272442, IMG submission 200262) | Marine sediment archaeal communities from Little Sippewissett salt marsh, Falmouth, MA, United States - SSM-Form-2O | ecosystem: Environmental > Aquatic > Marine > Wetlands > Sediment ... | reverse complement strand
ACGGCCTTGTCGGACTCAGGGCGGACAATCTGCGGGTGGCCCTCGAACTCGCCCGCCGCTACAACCCACAAAGCACGCCGGTCTACTTCACCATCCAGTATTTCTACTCGCGCTTGTTCGGCATTGAGCCGCCGACCATCCGCTTCCTTTCCGCACTCTTCGGTTCGCTGACCGTCCCCCTCGTCTACCTGCTCGGGCGTGAGGTCCACGGCAAGAAGGCCGGCCTTATTGCCGCGCTGTGCTTCGCACTGTCCCCCATACACCTCTACCACGATCAGTCCATTCGGCTGTATCCCTTGTTCGTGCTGCTGGCCACGTGCTCGCTCTTGGCTTTAATCAAGGCCATGCGCGGCCATGGCTGGTGGTGGTGGATCGTCAACTTCGCCTTCAACCTGCTCCTGGCCTGGACCCACCTCTTCGCCGTTGTCCTCATCTTCACCCAAGGCTGCTACCTGGTCGCGTGTTGGGCGCGTCTGCGATGGAAAACCGCCATCTGGCTGGCGATTCATGCCCTGTGCCTTATCCCCACTATCCAATATGCGCGCACCATGCCCTATGTCGAAGACGAAGGCTACGACCACTTCACCCCGCCGCCACTCAAGGAAGTCTTCTTCGACCTCGTCGGCGACGACGCCCTCGGCACCGCGTACCAAATCATCCCACATGGCAACACCTGGGCCTTCGTCTCCCCCGAGCGCACCCAGGCGCTCGCCCAGGCGCGGCCCTCCCTCGAGCGCGCCATGCTCCTCGCACTGTCGCTGTGTGTGGTGTGGCTGGTCGGCCGGATCGGCTACTGGGCATGGCGCCGCTATCGCCTTCGCGATGAAGCCGCCTCACTCGAGTCCGTCTATGGCTGGGTCCTGATGCTCTTCGTGTGGGCCTTGCCCGTCCTCATCCTGAGCACCTTGTCCTACGTCTGGCGACCGTGCATCTATCCGCGCTACACCGTCTACAGCTCTATCGCCTTGTACGTGATTGTCGGCGCCGCCCTGCAGAGCATCCCGTGGGCGGCCCTGCGCAACCTGGGCGTAGCCGCGATCGTCATCCTCTACGGCTATCAGTTGTCCTTCGTCATGCCCGCCGCCACACGCACCGATTGGTACGGAGCCGTCGAACACATCAAGTCGAACGCCTCGCCCGACGACATCATCCTCGTCGGCGGCCCCGGCCCCGCCTATCCACACATCAACGTCTTCTCCTTCCACATGGGATACACCCAAACACCCATCATCCCCGCCCACACCTACCAAGCCGTATGCGACAAGAGCCGCTGCTTCTTCGAGCAGCGCAATCCCGCCCCCGCCAAGCGCAGGCCCGGCGTCTGGGCCGTGTTGCAGCGAGGATACGCCTATGGCGCCATCCCGCAACTCGAACACGCCCTGACCGCCAACGGCTTGACGTATCAGGCCACGCACTTCCTGGCCATGGAAAAAATCAGTGTGTACCACATCACACCCGGGCCCCGGTTCTACTCCCCCCCAAGAACAACCGCCCCACCCATTCAAGTCGACGTCGACTTCCCCCAGATACTCGAGGACCTCGGCGTGGTCTATACCGACAAGCGCAAGCAAGACCAAATCGTCGCCATCATGCGCCGCGTCATTGACTTCCCGCGCCCGATCGACGTCGGGGACCTCGCCGTCTCCAGCAGTTGGCTTACCGACGAGGGCGCCGTCGAACTGGAGGTTGCCGGCGGCAAAAAGCTCCTCGAACAGGACCCAAAATCCGCCCTCGCACACGTCAAGCTCACCTGGGCCTACCTCGCCCAGGGCGATTTCCCCAAGGCCGTCGAAGCCGGCCGCAAGGCCATCGAGCTCAGCCCCGGCGATTCCGGCGCCCACCTCGCCTTGTCCTTCGCCCTATTCAAGCTCGGAGACCAGTCGGCCGCCATCGCCGAGGCCGACCGCGCCGTCGAGCTCGACCAGTTCTTCATCCGCCGACACCAACCGCTTCTCACCGCCCTATACCAAGATCACGACTACGAGCGCGCTCGCCAAGAGGCCTTCAAACTGCGCGCCATGCACGGATACCTGCCCAGGGCCGTGATGACCGAACTCGGACTCGACTCCACCCTCACTACCTGCCCCCTGACCGCCGGGCCGTAATCAGCCCCAGCGCCCTGAGTCGTGCTCGTGCTCCTGCTCGTAATCGTAATCGTAATCGTAATCGTAATCGTAATCGTCACGCGTGATCGGCATCGCCATCGTCCGGCAGGGGCCGATGTCACCGGCGGCCCCACTCGTATTGGCGTGGCGTCGTCAGGTTCTCAAGAGGGGAAAGACGCAACACGGATTTCGAGGATTGCGCGGATTGGAGGGAATGGGTGGACTTGTCAGGATGGTGGCGGCCCTGATCCGGCCGCGGGCTCCCGCAATCCGCCAAATCCGTGGAATCCGTGTTGTCTTCCTATTCGCCCGAACAATCCTACTCGGCTGAAGCGCTCGTCGCCCCACCCCGGCGGACGGAGCCCACGGTTCCTCTGCGTTGGGTGGTACTGTGCGGCGGGATGTGCTCAATGCAGAGCGTAGCGCTGGTTGTGCGCTGAATCAAGGCGATGTTCTCGGTCTCGGGTGAAGTTTCCAAGTTTAGCCAGGCCTACAGCTTTCAGGCCATGCGAGACGGGAACCTGCACGCTCCCCCAGTCAGGCCACAGCACAGAGCATTTGAACCGTATGCGTATCCAATTATGCGGAAACAACGTATGTCGTATTGCCTTTTTGGTTGACAAATGTATACCATTTCTGCATAATGGTATATATGGCCCGGTTCGGCAAACCTTCCCCTTGGCCGCAGCGTCTGGAGAAGAAGGGCTTCTGGCGGCATTGGCGTGGCGGGTGGACAGAAAGAGAAGCGAATCGATGGCTTGCGCCGCGAAGACAGCGCTGAACGCGAAAGAGCGCGAGTGCAGCTACCCAGGAGGGCAGAAACAGTGAAGCACGACAGCCGCAAGGCGGCCAGACAACTCCAACGGGAGGTGGAGAGGCAGCGACGGGCCGAACGGAGACTCAGGAAGGACGCCGTGCTCCACCTGCGGATTGAGGGCGAGGTCATCGCCCGGATCAAGGCCGAGGCCGCGGCCCGGGACATGTCCGTGTCGGACCTGGTCCGCTGTCATCTGGCCGAACGCTTCTCCGGGAGCCGGGCCGGCGAGGGCACGCCCGAGTTCCTGCTCGCAACTTCGGCCTTCAGTGACGTGGAGATCGTGCAGGACAGTCACTGCGCAATCTGCGGCGAGATCATGGCGCGCGGCGCAAGCGCCCGGCTGGCCCACGGGCCGCCTCCGCCGGCGCGCCTGGTTTGTGCCAACTGCTACGACGGCCTCCAATCCCAGTGTGAAGACCAGCCTGAACCTGCTCCGGGAGACGAATGATGGAACAGCATGAGCATGAACAAGCAGTCGACTCAAACACGGACCCGTGCCAGGAAGACGAACTTGCGCTGGAGGAGAAGAAGGAGATCTATGGGCGGGCACTGTTCCGAGCCCGAATGAAGATGGCGCTGTATCTCCACGCCATCCTGTTCGTCAGCGTTATCCTTCTGCTCGGAGTCATCAATCTGTTGACGACGCCGGGCTACCTGTGGGTGGTGTGGCCCTTCCTGGGTTGGGGTATGGGCGTCCTCCTGCATTGGTTTCTTTCGGCGAGACTCGCAGCGATTTACGAGAACATCAAGGACAAAGAGATTGCCCGGCAACTCGAACTCCGGGGACTTCAGTAAGTCCTGACCCGGCCGGGAGTCGGACGCGGATCACCGGTGTCCCCATTCGTGTTGGCGTGCGGGGTCGTAGTCGGGATTGGGCGTGGGCATGGCCGCGTTGACAGTCTTGCGCCAGGAGGCAAGCTTCTGCTGGAGCTCTTCGGCCTTGCGAGGCATTTCTTCGGCACGGTTCCTTGTCTCGCCGAGGTCCTTGCGCAGGTTGTACAGTTCGAGGTGGCCATCCTCGAAGAACTCGAGGAGTTTCCAGTCGCCTTGGCGGACGGCGCTGGCCGGCGTCGAGTGATGGTAGTGGGGGTAGTGCCAGAACAGGGCGTCGCGATCGGGCTTGCCGCGTTGGGCCAGCAGCGGCGTGAGACTGACGCCGTCGAGCACGTGGCCCGCGTCGCGCTGCGCGCCGGCGGCCTCGAGCCAGGTGGGGTAGAAGTCGACGCTGCTGACCGGTGCCCGGCACACGCTGCCCGGCGTGACCACGCCAGGCCAACGGACGATGAGGGGTTCGCGGATGCCGCCTTCGTACAGCGTGCCCTTCTCGTCGCGTAGCGGGGCGTTAGTGGTGACCACCGGGCCGTCGCCATCGAAGCGTTGGCGCAGGCCGCCGTTGTCCGAGAAGAAGACCACAAGCGTGCGCTCATCGAGGCCGCACGCGCTGAGCGTCTCGAGAATGCGGCCCACGCTGCGGTCGACGTGCTCGACCATCGCGGCGTACACGGGATGGTTGACGCCGGTGTCGGGCTTGGGCTTCTTCTCGTATTTCTCGATGAGCTCGCGGCGGGCATCGAGCGGGATGTGCACGGCGTAGTGCGACAGAAACAGGAAGAACGGCCGGTCCTTGTTTGTCTCGATGAACTGCTCGGCGTGGTCCGTGAGGGTCTCGGCCAGGTACGCGCCCTCCTCGACCGGCGTCTTCGGCACGGTCTTGAAGTTGAAGTGCCGCCCGTTCGAGACCAGCATCGTGTCGAAGCCCTGGCGATCCGGGAAGTAGTCGCGCCCGCCGAGATGCCATTTGCCGAACTGGCCGCAGACATACCCGGCCTCGTGCAGGGCCTCGGCCACCGTAACCGATTCGAGCGGCAGGTACTGCTGGCGGTTCACGACGTTGCGCAACTTGGACCACGGACGGCGGTGGCCGGCGATGAAGTCCGTGATACCAACGCGCGCCGGATACTGCCCCGACATGATGCTCGCCCGAGTCGGCGAACAGACCGGTGCCGCGGCATAGGCGTCGGTGAACCGCATGCCCTCGCGGGCCAGGCCATCGATGTGGGGCGTCTCATGGAACGCGTGGCCATAGCAGCCCAGATCGGCCCAGCCAAGGTCGTCGATCAGAATGAAAACGATGTTGGGCTTGGTCGCGCCGGCCGGTGCGCTGTGCGCACACCCGGCCGCCAGCGCACCCGCCGCCATGCTGGCCAAGAATTCCCGCCTGGTCTGTTGCCGTCTCACGGTTGGTCCCTCCAGTTCCGCGTCTGTTCGGTCATGCCTTCGCGCATTATCCGGCAGGCGCGTCCGACAATCCAAGTCCGGCCGCCGGCGTCGTCGACACGGCATCGACCGGCAGCTTGGTACGTTTGGTGTCGTCCTTACAGTCACCACTGAGCACGGAACCGATGCCGTCACGCACCGCGACTATGTTCGGACGCTGGAGCACATTACGTTTGGAGGTCCTTGCACTGACCTCGCTACGTGCGCCGTGGGCGTGCAGGATGGCGCCCTGGTCCTCGGCGGCCTCACAGAATCCCATAGCAATGGAACGAGTGAATTCTACAAGATATTGATATGAAACCACTTAAATCTCTATTTTCAAGACAGATCACCTCTCTGTATTCTTGTCTCCCGATATATTGTGCCGCGTTTCGGGCCTCCCGGTTTGTGCATCAGCGTAGGCTGGCAAGCCAGCGGACTCAAAACGCTACGGATTTCACGTGACACACGCGAGACCCGACGGTATCGTTTGTGTCAGCCTTCGAGGCGTCGGGCTGACGCCCGATTGGCGCAAGCTTTCGGGCGGCGCCACCCATGAGCGGCGAATTGTGCTAGAATACAGGATGGATGGACAAGGGCTCGAGCAGAGATGCCCGGGAGTGGACGACGATGAAACGCACCAAGGAACTGACGAAGAAGAAGCTGTTCATCGAGGAGCTGGAGCGGCCGGTCTATGCGGCGGGCGCGACCACGCTGGCCATCGGCGAGGAATCCTACAACGGCGATGGCAAGCTGACCACGCTGGCGGTGGGCGAGGAAGCCAAGTAGGCGCATAGGACACGGCTGACCGGTTGATGTCGATTGTCATCGTCGGGGGCGTTGCGGACCCGCAAGTAGTGCGCGTGCGGCACGAGATCCGTGCGAGAGGGGGAGACTCGCTCCATCTGGACACGGCGGCTTTCCCTGAGGAGTTGTCTCTGTCATTTCGGGAGGGGGTCGTGAGCGCCGGGGGCGCGGTGATCGAGCCACCTCGCGTGGTCTATGTACGGGGGCTGGCGTGCCATCCGTTGATGCCGAGTCTCGACGAGGAGCTGGTGGCGCGGCCCAGAGGGCTCGTGGCCCAGTGCGACGAGAAGCGGGCCATGCTCGAGTCGCTCCTGCTCGACTGGGAGCGTCGGGGCGCGCGGCTGGTCAACGGCCTCGAAGCCAACGCCCAGCACAGCCGCAAGCCTTACCAGTTGCAGTTGCTGGGGGCCAAGGGCCTGCCCGTGCCGCAGTGGCTGGCGACGAACGATGCGGGGGCGGTGCGCGCCTTTGTGGGGGAGGTGGGCACGGCGGTCTACAAGCCGCTGGCCGGTGGGGCGACTGTGCGGCTGGTCGAAGAAGGCGACCTGTCCACGAAGCGCCTTGCGGCGCTGGCCGCGGCGCCGGTGCTGTTCCAGGAATGCGTCGCGGGCGTGTCCGTGCGTACCTTCGTGGTTGGTGGGCGGGTCGTGGCGGCTGCCGCGATCGAGTCTCCCGAGTTGGACTATCGCCGCCAGGAGGACGGCGTCGAGCCCACCTGTTTGAGCGCGGACGAACGTCGGGCAGCGCTCACCGCGGCCGGGGCCTGCGGCCTGCGCTTCACCGGGGTGGACCTGATCCGCGGTCCGGACGGATTCAAGGTGGTCGAGTGCAACCCGTCGCCGATGTTCGCCGTGTTCGAGGAGAAGACCGGGCTCGACGTAGCGGGGCCGCTGGCCGACCACCTGATCGAGCTCGCCTGTCCGTAGCCGGGCGGCAGGTTCTGCGTCGAGGTAAGGATTCAGCCAAAGATGAAGAGTGAAGGATGGACGGGAACCTGCCCCGAGGCCGTCCAGGCATAGTCCCGGCAGTGACTTTGGATTCTTCGCATTCTGACTTCTGACTTCTGTCTTCTGACTTCTGTCTTCTGACTTCTGTCTTCTGTCTTCTGAATTCTGAATTCTAAATTCTGTCTTCCTCCTTCGGCTGAACGCTTACGCGTCGAGCTTTACACGCCACCTGGGAAGGCGTACAGTGGCTGGGGTCGGAAGAACAGAAGACCGGGCTATGTTCTTTGGGACAGAGGGCGTTTGGGCCTGCGGCCAACGCCAGAGGGGAGGGCGAGATGGAACCATCCGAAGAACGCCGAGTGCTGGTTGGCCTGCCGCTGCTCGAGGGCATGCCGGAGGAAGCGAAGGAGCACGTGGCCGGTTTCTTAATCGATGTATCGGAAACGGCCGGCCTGGCGGACGGTGAGACGCTGCTGCGCCAGGGCGACCTGGCGGGCGACTCGGGCTACCTGCTGGTGGCGGGTGAGGTGACCGTCGACAAAGAGGGCGCGGAACCGGTTGGGCTGTCGGCGCCGGCGCTGCTGGGCGAGATGCACCAGTTCAACCCGCAGGCGCGCCGCACCGCCACTGTGCGCGCCGAGGGCCCGGCGCAAGTATCGAAGTTCTCTTGGCTCGAGTTGTACGCGCGGGCGAAGCACGCGTTGCCTGAAGACGAGCAGACCCTGCTCATGGACGGCATCGAGCGCGTGGTCTGGGAGCGTTTCCACCGGGACGCGCTAATGGACTTGCCGACGCTGCGCGGCCTGGGCGACCAACTGAAGCTGCGGGTGTGCCTGCCGCTGCTGTGGATCGTCAACCGCGAGGTGCTGTACGACGGGGAGGTGCTGTTCGAGCAGAACGAGAAATGCGGCGGCGCCGGCCACCTCTTGATCCGTGGCAAGATGGCGTTCACGAAGGCGGGCCGGCATTCGCATGTGCTGGCCGCGCCCAACAACATCGGCGTGATGCCCGTGTTCGACCCGGAGTTGCGCTGGACCGCCACGGCGGCGGCCCAGGGGGACGTCGAGTTGCTGCGCTTCTCGTGGCTGGTCTACAACAAGATGCTTGAGCAGCGGCTCTCCGAAGCCGACCGTGGGCAGTTTGCGGCGGCGATGAAGGCGGCACGGAAGGATTGTTTCACGCACTGAAGGAATCTTACTCGGCCTAGAAGTAGGGACATGAATAAGGGACTGACGCTCGAATACCTGAAGCGCGAAGACACCGTTTTGCGATTGGTGCTCGACAGCCTTTTCGACGGTGTCTACATCGTCGACCGCGACCGGCAGATCATCTTCTGGAACCGCGCCTCCGAAGCGATCACAGGCTACGGGGCCGCAGAGGTCGTGGGCCGGCGCTGCTCGGACAACATTCTGAACCACATCGACGAGAACGGGCACTTGCTTTGCACCGGGCATTGCCCGTTGGCCCACGCGATGGACACCGGGACACAGGTGGCAGCCAAGGTCTACCCGCTGCACCGATCCGGGAAGCGTTTCCCCGTGCTGACCCACGTCGCGCCGCTGCGAGACGAGCAGGGCCGCGTCATCGCCGGCGTCGAGGTCTTCCGTGACATCTCGAAGGATGAGGAGTTTCGCCTCCTCCAGGAGAAGTTCGACCGGCTCGTGCAGCGGTACGTGTCGCATACGACCTACGAGGAGATCGTGGCGCAGGCTGGGGGAGACGGAGAAGCGGGCGCCCGCGAACGCGATCTCACGATTTTCTATATGGACATCGTGGCTTTCACGCTGCTGTCGGAACGGGAGCCGCCCGAGGCCGTGGTCCGGATGCTCAACGACGTGTTCGGAATGTGCGACGTAATCACACGGGAGAAGCACGGGGACATCGACAAGTTCATCGGCGACGCCGTCATGGCGGTGTTCATAGACGCCAACGACGCCGTCGAAGCGGCCGAGGAAGTCCGGGGGGATGCCCTGCCCCGCTTCAACGAGGCCCGACGTGAAATGGGGCTCGAACCGATACGGGTCCGCATGGGCATCAACAGCGGCGTCGTGGTGCAAGGCGAGGTCGGCACCACGGACCGCAAAGACTTGACGGTGATCGGCGACGTCGTCAACACGGCGCAACGGGTCGAGAGCGCCTGCGAGCCCGGCGGCCTGCTGATCAGTGAAACCACCCACGCCCGCCTATCGAAAGACCTCGCGGGCCGGTTCGTGTTCCACGGTGAGGTCCACCTGAGAGGCCGGCACGAACCGGTGAAGGTGTATGCGGCCCGGTCTTGACCGGCTTGTGCCGTAGGGCAACGAGGCGGCAAGCCCCCAGGGAATGGCGCGGGCGGGCGATTTCGGGCTAGAATGCGGCACCATGAGCCAAGAATCCAACAGCTCCGATGCGGCGGAGGGCACGCGCCATCGTTTCGGCGCGTTCGGCGGTGTCTTCACGCCGTGCATCCTCACCATCCTCGGCGTGATCATGTTCATGCGCGCCAACTTCGTCGTCGGCGAGGCGGGCGTGTTGGGCGCGATCCTCATCCTGGTGACCGCGAAATCCATCACGCTTTTCACGGCCTTGTCGACGAGCGCCATCGCGACCAATATGCCGGTCCGAGGGGGCGGGGCCTACTTCCTGATTTCGCGCGTGTTGGGCCCGCAGTTCGGCGGGGCCATCGGCGTCATGCTGTTCCTCGCACAGGCCGTGTCCGCGCCCTTCTACATCCTCGGCTTCACCGAAGCCCTCGTCCGGACCTTTCCCGCGCTCGCGCCCCACTATCTGGCGATTGCGCTGGCCACCGCCGCCGTCCTCTTCATCATCACCTACATCGGCGCGAACTGGGCCATCCGCATCCAATACGTCATCATGGCCGTGTTGGCGGCGTCCATCGTGGTGTTCCTGGGCGGGGCCTTGCTGCGGTTCTCGCCGGAGACCTTCGCGGCGAACTGGGGCGCGGGCTACACGGCGGTGAACCCTGCCGCGCCCGAGGCAGGCAAGTACTCCTTCTGGGTGCTCTTCGCCATCTACTTCCCGGCCGCGACCGGCATCATGGCCGGCATCAATATGTCGGGCGACCTCGAGGACCCCGGGCGCAGCATTCCGCGCGGCATCCTCGGGGCCATCGGCGTCGGATTCCTCATCTACCTCGCCCAGATCCTCCTTTCCGGCGGCGCGTTCGAGCGCGGCGACCTGATCGCGCGCCCCTACCTGCTGCTCAAGGAGAACGCCCTGTTCAAGGCGGGCTTCCTGGTGGCGGCCGGCATGTTCGCCGCCACGCTCTCGAGCGCCATCGGCAGTCTGCTCGGCGCGCCGAGGGTGCTTCAGGCCCTCGCCCGCGACCGCATCCTGCCGCCGCTCAATCCCTTCGCGAAAGGCGCGCCCAAGGGCGATGAGCCCCGCCGGGCGGCCTTGGTCAGCGGCGCCTTGACGTTCCTCGTGATCCTGTGGGCCGTGACGGCCGAAGGCAACGCCCTCAACCTCGTGGCCGGCGTGATCACCATGTTCTTCCTCTACACCTACGGCATGCTCAACGTCGCCGCATTCATCGAGCACGTCGGCGGCAACCCCTCGTTCCGGCCCCGGTTCCGCTACTTCCATTGGATCACCGGCCTCGCCGGAGGACTGGGCTGCGCGGCCGTCGCCTTTGTCATCAATCCGGTTCAGGCCGTCGCGGCCGTCGCCCTGTTGGCCGCCTTGGTCTGGTACATCCAGGCCCGCCAGCTTCGGGCCGCGTTCGGCGACGCCCGCCGCGGATTCGTCTTCAAGACCGCCCGCGATAGTCTCCTCACGCTCGCCCGCATGGAAGAGACGCCCCGAAACTGGCGCCCCACCACCCTCGTGTTCTCCGGCAATCCCGAGTCGCGCGAGTGCCTCGTAGACTACGCCCTGTGGCTCGAGGGCGGCCGAGGCATCGTGTTCTTGGCCAACGTCCTCGTCGGAGATTTCGACGAATACGCCCCTCGGCGAAACACCGCCCTCAAACAACTCGAAGACTTCTGCAAGGAGCGCGACATGCCCGCCTTTCCAATCGTCGTGGTCGACGAGGACCTCGGCCACGGCATGTCCAGCCTCCTTCAGGCCCTCAGCATCGGACCCATCCGGCCCAACCTGGTCGTCCTGGGCTGGACGGGCGACGCCGCGCACTTCACCGACGCCGGGCGACAACTGCGCGTGGCCAGGTCCCTGGGCATGAGCGTCGTGGTCCTGCGCCCCGGCGGTTGCCCGTTCAAGTACGGCCCGAAGCGCGTAGACGTGTGGTGGCGCGGAATGAAGAACGGCGGCCTCATGATCCTCCTCGCCCACCTCCTCACCCGCAACTGGGAGTGGCGCGAAACCGACGTCCGGCTGCTGCGCCTGATGGAGGACCAAGCCGCCTACGATGGCACGCTCAAAGACCTCGAGAAGCTCGTCCACGACGCGCGCGTCGAGGCCGCGCCCAAGGTCATCATTAGCAAGGAACCGTTCCCGGAGGTGCTCCGCGCCGAGTCGGCCGAAGCCGATTGCGTGTTCCTCGGCTTTGACATACCCGAGGCCGGCCAGGAAGCGGCCTGCTTCGAGCGGTACGCGGCCGTGTTCGATGGCCTCCCCACGACCATCCTGGTCAACTCCACCGGCGAAGAGGACGTGATGGCGTAGGCGTCCACGCGGTGGCATCGGTCGGATCGGTCCGATCGGTCCGATCGGTGCCGTGCATCCTGTCTGTTCTTGGTAACATCGCAAATGGCAGGACGATACCACCTCCGGTAAGATCTTAGATGGCTTGATTGGGCGCCTTGACACATCCGGCGATCAGTGCCTATAGTGAATCTATGTGGGCTCCGGAAATGTCGTAGTAAGGTGCGCCACAGCACGGGGCTGAACGACGTTCCCGACGGCTCAGGGTCGGGAAGCCGTTGAAGCGACCGCGGACCATGGTCTGTGGGTCTGATGACTGGGGTCGCAGGACCAAGGATTGAACGATGGCGGATGATTTCCCATACGATGTGTTTCTCAGCCACTCAAGCAAGGACAAGCCTGCGGTGCGGGACTTGGCTGAGCGGCTGCGGGCCGACGGGCTCCGTGTGTGGTTCGACGAGTGGGAAATCCGGCCCGGCGACAGCATCCCTCATAAGATTGACCAGGGCCTGGAACAGTCCCGCGTGCTCGTGCTGTGCATGTCGGCGAACGCGTTCGGCTCCGACTGGGCGCAGCTCGAGGCCGGCACCTTCCGCTTCCGCGACCCACTGAATGAAGAGCGCCGCTTCATCCCTCTCCGCCTCGACGACGCGCCCATCAAGGGCTCGGTGGCGCAATTCCTCTACATCGACTGGCGGCCGCAGGACCGCGAGCAGGTGTATCCGAAGCTCCTCGGCGCTTGCCAGACCTACGCGAAAAGGCCTCCTATGTCGCTTGAGGCCCTCCGCGAGGAAAGCCAATGCCGGGTCATCTCGCTCGGACACACGGGGACCGTATGGGGCGTGGCCTGGAGCCCCGATGGACGGCGCGCCCTGTCCGGAGCCTCTGACCACACGGTGCGCGTGTGGGACCTCGAAACCGGCCGATGCGAGCGCGTACTCGAAGGACACACGGCTCGCGTATGGGGCGTGGCCTGGAGCCCCGATGGACGGCGCGCCCTGTCCGGAGCCGATGACCACACGGTGCGCGTGTGGGACCTCGAAATCGGCCGATGCGAGCGCGTA
>Ga0272442_10008942_pt1 | contig 12599 bp, 11 predicted proteins | sample SSMForm2O_FD_200262 | JGI IMG/M metagenome (GOLD analysis project Ga0272442, IMG submission 200262) | Marine sediment archaeal communities from Little Sippewissett salt marsh, Falmouth, MA, United States - SSM-Form-2O | ecosystem: Environmental > Aquatic > Marine > Wetlands > Sediment ... | reverse complement strand
TTCTGCTCTCCCATAATCATCTGAGATTCAATCAATGAAAGAAAAGCTCCTTTGAACCCTTCATCCATTTCTTTTGACAATTGATTTCTTTTATCAATAATTGAAAAAAATCTTTCAACTAAAGCATCACGCTTTTCTTCTAACAACTTATGCCCTTTTTCAGCCAATGTAAGTTTTTTCCGAATTTCGAGTAACTCCATTCGTGTGGGGCTTACGCCCTCAATTATTTGCTCGACCATATTTACTTACTCTTTTCTTCTTTTTTTGGAAAATAGGTTTTTATGTATTTTTCTTCAATCTTCTTTAATTCAGGAATGGGAAGTCTAGAGAACAATTCCCAACCAATACTAAGCGTTTGTACAATACTCCTATCTTCATGATTTTCTTGTGTAACAAATTTTCGTTCAAATTCTTCTGCAAACCTCAAGAATTTCTGATCTCTATCAGATAATGCATCTTCGCCAACAATTGCTACCAGATCTCTTAAGTCGCAACCTTCGGCATATGCAGCATACAATTGATTTGATACGCCAGCATGGTCTGCCCGTGTTCGACCTTCGCCAATGCCTCTATCCATCAGACGAGACAGACATGGAAGCACTGCAATCGGTGGATAAATATCTTTTTTATGCAATCCTCTGTCCAATACGATTTGTCCTTCTGTAATATAGCCAGTTAAATCTGGAATGGGATGCGTTATGTCGTCATCAGGCATTGTTAGCATTGGAATTTGAGTAATAGATCCTTTTTTACCTTTGATTCTGCCGGCTCGCTCATAGATCATAGCTAGATCGGTATACATATAGCCAGGATATCCTCTTCGACCCGGAACTTCTTCTCTAGCCGCTGCAATTTCACGAAGAGCCTCAGCATAATTGGTAAGATCTGTAAGGATAACAAGCACTTGCATATCAAGATCAAACGCAAGGTATTCTGCACAAGTCAATGCCATACGTGGGAGAATGACCCGCTCAATTGTTGGATCGTCAGCAAGATTCAAGAACATAACAGTTCTTTCAAGTGCACCTGTATTTTCAAAATCTCTAATGAAAAGATTTGCTTCTTCAGATGTAATGCCCATTGCACAGAACACAACAGCAAATTTTTCCTCCTTTCCAAGCACCTTTGCCTGTCGTGCAATTTGTGCTGCAAGTTCATTATGAGGTAAACCAGATCCTGAAAAGATAGGTAACTTCTGTCCCCGTACTAGCGTATTAAGGCCATCAATTGTAGAGATTCCTGTTTGAATAAATTCTCGTGGATATTCTCTTGAATATGGGTTGATTGGATTACCATTGACATCTCTTCTTTCGTCAGGGATAATTGGTGGTGCGTTATCAATTGGATTGCCCGTTCCATCAAAGACTCGGCCAAGCATTTCCTTTGAAACGCCGAGTTTCATTGTTTCACCGATAAATCGCGCTGATGTCTTATCTGTATCAAGGCCTTTGGTTCCTTCGAAAACCTGTACAATTGCCTTGTCCATAAATGCCTCAAGAACTTGACCAGTGCGTTCTTCACCAGATGCTGTCTTGATTTTCACAACTTCATTATAGGCAACATCCTTGATACCTTCTACAATCATCAGTGGGCCAGCAACTTCAGACACGGTTGTATACTCTATATCTTTATTGCTCATGTTTTTTTCCTCCTTGTACAAGGGTAGCAATCTCTTTATCTAACTCTTGCTCTATTGTCTTGAAACGTTTTTCAAATTCTTTATTTGAAATCTTACTCATTCGAGCAAGACTCTCTCTAGATTTCATAGAAATAATGTCATCCATGTGAACGTCCTTATCAACTGCCTCTTGTATTTTATCTGAAAACTTTGACATCAATCGTAGCATTTCATATTGCTTTTTGCTTGGGCAGTATGTGTCAATTTCATGAAATGCACTTTGTTGAAGAAAATCCTCTCGTATCATTCGAGCGCTTTCCAAGTAGGCTCTCTCTCTAGCTGGAAGAGCATCTGGGCCTACAAGTTTTACGATTTCTTGAAGTTCCGATTCTTTCTGAAGTAGAGTCATTGCTTTATTACGAAGTTTTAGCCAATTTTCCCCGACATCCTTATGCCACCAGTTACTTACCTCGCCAAGATGGAGGGAATATGATTTCAACCAGTTAATCGATGGGAAATGTCTTCGATCGGCCAAATCGGCATCAAGAGCCCAAAAGACCTTAACGATACGCAAAGTATTCTGAGCTACAGGTTCCGAAAAATCTCCACCGGGTGGTGAAACGGCACCAACTACTGTAACTGATCCTTCCTTGTTTTTAGATCCTAGTAGTTTTACTCTTCCTGAACGTTCATAAAATTCGGCAAGTCTTGATGCAAGATATGCGGGATATCCCTCTTCGCCAGGCATCTCTTCAAGTCGACCTGAAATTTCTCTCATTGCCTCTGCTAATCGAGAAGTGCTATCTGCCATTAATGCAACATCATATCCCATATCACGATAATACTCTGCAATTGTTATACCAGTGTACACACTAGCATCTCGAGCAGCAACTGGCATGTTAGATGTATTTGCGATAAGAACAGTTCGATTCATTAGCGGTTCGCCAGTTTTGGGGTCTTCCAATTCTGGAAATTCTCGTAATACATCTGTCATTTCATTTCCACGTTCGCCACAGCCAACATAAACAACAACTTGGGCGTCACTCCATTTTGCTAATTGATGGAGCATGACTGTTTTTCCGGTACCAAAACCGCCAGGTATAGCTGCGGTACCGCCTTTAGCAACTGGGAAAAAGGTATCAATGACTCGTTGACCTGTAATAAGTGGCAAAGTCGGATCGTATTTCTCTGCTACAGGTCGTGCTTTTCTAACTGGCCACCGTTGTAGCATTTGTAGTTTGATGTCGCCTTTATCAGTTGAAATAATAGCGATGTCATCTTCAATTGCATAATCTCCCTCTTTTTCAACAGAAAGCAGTTTTCCATTTACATCTGGAGGAACAATAATTTTGTGTACAATGATAGAGGTTTCTTGCACTTCTCCGATGACGTCACAGCCCTTCACCACATCTCCTGGTCTTATCGTTGGTTTAAAGTGCCATTTCTTTTTTCGATCTATGGCATCCGCCTTTACGCCTCGCTCAATAAAATCACCCGTTACTTTGTAGATGTCGGGCAAAGGCCGTTGAATACCATCATATATGTTGGTCAATAACCCGGGAGCCAATTCCACCGAAAGAGGCATGCCAGTAGAAATCACCTTTTCACCTGGTTTCAAACCGTTGGTATCTTCATAGACTTGGATAATAGCATTATCTTTATTCAAACGAATAATTTCTCCAATAAGGTTCTCATCTCCAACCCGCACCACATCGTACATTTTTGCTCCACGCATACCGTCCGCCTCAATGACTGGACCAGAGATTCTGACAATTTTACCTTCTAATGTTTTTTCAGACATGTGTTTTTCCTCCAAATTTATCTTTATTTGCTAACTTCAACTCCAACTGCCTTTTTTATTAATTTTGAAACATAATCTACATGATCTGTTCTTCTCCCATTCTTATCAGGGATTTCAATAACGATGGGAATTGCACGTCTCAATCTATAATCGTTCAATGCTCTACTAATCTGCTCGGCAATAGATTCAGTGATAAATACGATTCCAACGTCATCTTTTTCAGCAAGTTGATTCCACATATTTTGCGCATCTCCGTCTGGAATGTAAACATCTTGTACGCCTGCAAGCCGTAGACCAACTGCTGTATCTTTATCGCAAAGCGCTGCTATTTTCATGTGCTTGCCTCCTTAATGAGAAAAGTTTTTATCAGATCAGATGAAAGGCTTTCACCAATGCCTTTTGCAACAATCTTTAAATTTTGTATCTCAAACTCTTTTGAAACAATAAATCGGATGGTAGGACCAATGCTAATGTAATTTTGAATGGATATGTCTCGTACTAACTTCAAAAAAAGCCCATCAAGAACATTCTCCAAAACTTGCACAGACTCATCCTTTGTATAATCCTCTATCGCGTCTTTCAATACTCCGTAATATGAGGTTCCTTCAAGACCAGATATCACTTGGGAGACACCATCAACGTCAGCTAATTCGTTAAATTTCCAAGAAGCAAATTCCTGTCCTTCACCAAGAAACAGTTTTTTGCATGAATCCGGACCATATCTAAGTTGTTTTGCACGCAACAGCGTTTTAATGTTGATGATATCGAGCATACGTTTGATGAATGTCTGTTTTCCTTGTTCACATTTATATGGAGCAGTTATTTGCTTGAATCGATCGATCAGATATGTATCTATTGATGTATCAATGGCTAAAAAGTCAACGGTTTCTTCATTTAATGCATCGGTTAGCTCCTTGTCGAATCCATATGATTTGAGTAAAGCTAGCAATTCTTCTTGTTCAACATCATTCATTGCTTGTAAAAGTGTTTTTGTATTTGGAAGAAGAGCTTGATCAACACTTGAAGATTCAATTGGCATGCCATTAAATTTTCTTTTTAGTTCACGTTTAATTAAGTATATATCCAATTTTTCAAGATAAACGTCGTAAAATTCTTGCATCTTATTTGAACTGTCATTACGCATCATATTGATAGTTTTGATGAAGTGATCATCTAGAGATCGTTGTACATCATATGTGGTTTCACCTTCAATGTTATAATCTTTTAATGAATTAAGTGTGTCTTTAAATCCTGAAAGATCCTTGCTTTGTAAAACACTGCTGAGTTCTTTTTCCTCTATAAATGGGTTTCCCATAGCTTCAAATTTAGCATTGGGATAAACAAATTTGACATAGGTGGAAAACGGACGTGAGATAATTGCTATGGCCCCAGCTATTATTGCAATAATAATTATCCAGAAAGGATAATTGCTGGGGTCAAAGATTATCTCAAACAAATTTATCTACTCCGTTTTTATGAGAAAAGCAGCTTTCCCACCTTTATTCGAATTTTGTCTTTCTCCCGTTTCAGTATGCCATCAAATGTATGGTCAAGAGTGATTCGCTTGTTGCTAGCTGTAAGAATTATTCCTCCAAAAGATTCCACAGAACCAGTTACTTTCAAACCAATGTTCTCGGCGATTTGTTTGTCCATAGCTCTAGATGTAGCTACGGTACAATTCTCGCCTAGTTTTTTGGCTCCATCGTTCATCAGTTTAGTTACAATACGCTTGTATTTTTGCTCATCAAGTATTGATAGTTCGTGTTGTGCCTTTACAAAACATTCGTCAATTATCTTTCCTTTTGCCTGCATTATTTCTTTTTTCGCGTCTTGATGTGCTTTTGAAATCAGAATTTTTTTGATGTTTTCGCTTTCTTTTTTGCCATTGGCAATTATTTTATCTGACTCTTGCTTTGCTTCTTGCTTTGCATCGTTTAGAATACGACTAGCCTGTTTTTCAGCATCTTTGAGGATTTGTTTTACTTCATTCTGCGAATCTTTCTTTATTTGCTCAATGATTTTTTCTGCTGACATGTTCCTTCCAATTATAAAAGACCTAATCCAGTCATTAGAAGTATGCCGACGAGCAATCCAAAAATAGCAATTGTTTCAGGCATAACAGTAAATATTATACCTTTTGATGCCACGTCTGGGTTTCTCCCTACTGCGCTTATTGAAGATGATGCAACCATACCTTGATTAACAGCAGATATTCCGGTAAGTCCTACTGCCAAACCGATCCATATCGCACCCATTCCCATGAGTGAACTAACTTCTGCATCTCCAGCACCGCCAAGCAAACCAGCCCCCATCATTAATAATATGGCTGTTAAAAGTCCATATACTGATTGGGTCATAGGCAATACCTGCAGAATTAAACACTTGCTGAATAATTCAGGTTTTTCTGCAGTAACTGCTACTGCTGAAGATCCTGCAAGCGCAAGGCCAATTGCAGATGCTATTCCTGCTATACCTATTGCCAACGCACAACCAAGTATAATTAGTGTTTTGTTTTGATCACTTTCTGCTTCTGTTATTTCTTCCTGGGCACATGCTAAGCTTGCAGAAAACACAAACATCGCTGCAAGTAACATTGCCAATATTGCTGCTTTTCTCTTTATTTTCATATTTTTCCTCCATTTTAGTCTATTTTTTCGTCTTCTATTTTTGTATATTTTCTATTAATTCTAAAGGGAGCAAACTTGTGTCCGCCACCCTCATAAAACCGATTGAAAAACTCAACATATTGAAGTCTGAGCGAATGAATTCCTGCACCTAATGCTTGAAGTCCAAGATTTACTATGTGTGCAACTATGAGAATAAGTATTAGCAAAATCGTACCCAAAATAGGAATCAAATTATTGACCATCTCACCAAGAAGTTCTGCTACTACATTAAATGCAAGTGCCATACCTGCTGTTGCAAGTCCTAAAGCAAGTAAACGAGCATATGAAAGCCAATCTCCAACATATCCAGTTATACTGAAGAATCCGATTGGACCTGCACTGATAAATAGTTGAATTAATCCTATAACAACTAAGACCACTGCAATATAGATAAGAGTCTGAGATAATTGGAAATCTAACATCGAGTAAGCGATAAGCATTCCACCTCCAATTTGAAGTGGAATCCAGCAAAGTCGTGCAGTTAGAAGTTCTTTGTATTTTTTTGCTTTAAATGCCTGAATAATACCAAGTAGAATTCCAACGTTCAAGTGAATAAGCCCAAATATCAAAGCAACCACAAGTATGGTTATCGGATCTTTTATTGAGTTGACGGGCAATTGTATACCGCCAATGTTGGCACTATACAAAAATGCAGTTGGATCACCATAAACAAATCTTGGAATGAAATCTCCGAAGAAACTGTTTGTTAGAAAGCCAACAACAGTCGTTACTAGACCCATCCAGAAACCCATAAAGGACCAGCTACGGATCATATCACTATATTTTCCAAATTTGAAATATCCAAACAGGGATAGTGTCAAAATAATAAGACCATACCCGGCATCACCAAGCATAACTCCAAAGAACAAAATAAAGAAGAAACCCATGATAATCGTAGGATTTAATTCATTATATTTTGGAGTTGAAAACATTTCCAAGAGGCCTTTGAATCCTTCCGCCCATTTGGGTGTTTCAATATGTGTTGGTGGGTTGTCAGGATTCGCCGATGGAGTTGCAAATTCACAGATCACATGACCCTTTGAAATGCCGGTAACTGCATCCTTTAATGCAGTCTCATCTCTTTCTAATACCCAACCTTTGATGACATATGTAGAACTAGTTTTTGCAAAGTTCTTAGTAACTTCTTTACGTACCCTCTCAAGTCTAATTTCTTCTCTAATGGCAAGTAAATCATTAAGTTGTTTTTCGGCAAACTTGCGTAAATGGGAAATGATTCTTTTCTTCTCTTTATTTATAGCAATCTCTTCTTTTTTAAGCGATTCTAAAACATCTTTAGGCGAACCAGATAACTCTCCAAAATCAAACTCAGTAACTTTTTCTCTACAGAGTTTTTCTATAAATTCTCTCTCTGTAATATGTGCAGCAATCAAAACAGCCCATTCTATTTTTTTTCCACTGCCAAATTGTTGAGAATAGATTGTTGTATAATCATTCTGCTCGATCTTTTTTTCTAAATCTGGCAAATCAGACGTCTTGCCAGCTTTAACAATAATATATTCAGATTTGCCAATATTTGCGAGGTTTAACTCAAATTCTTTGAGATATTTTACTTGCTCTAAATGAAATCCAATTTGCTTTTTCTGTTCATCGAGTTCATTTAGTCGCTGTTCGTGATTAAGAATCTTTTTTTCTATCTCACCCAACACACCTTCGATATAAGAATAAATTTCTTCTAGAGATCCTTCTTCAACTGTCTTGATTTCTGGTAGCTGTGGATGAAGTAATGCTTTTACCCCACTAGATTTGGTTAAAGCCTTCTTTAAAATGTCAATTACTCGCGATATCCTCAATTCATATGTTGTACAAGTTGCAGCTTCTGGATCCATCGATGCTTTTTCAATCGTTTCTAATGTTTCTGGTTCTTCCTTTGAAATGTCAATGATTTCCATCATTCCTGTTTTATGAAGCGTGTTTATGACATCTTCTACATAATTCTGATGAACAATCAGAGAAGTTTTCTTCATTGGTGCCGGAAATAATATGGTTTACTCCCCCGCTTCAATCTCCCCTATAATTAAATCGATTGCCTGCAACCTCTTTTTATCTGCTATTTTTTGGATGCTTGAAATCTCTTTTTTTGCATTGTTTTGGATATTAGCAATCTCTTTTTTTGCAGAAACTTTTGCTTTATCATTGAATGTCTTAACGTTTTTCTGAGCCGCTGAAATGATTTTTTGTTTTTCTTTGAGTACATCATTTTTGGATTTTTCGATAAGACGATCGGCATCCTTTTTTGCAGCCTCGATAGATTGAAGAGCTTTGGCCTCTACGTCTTTTATATTTTTAATAGATTTAGATACCATTTGTAACCCCTTATTAATAATATATTTATTAGGGTTTTCATTAAGAAATTACATTCCCCAAAACTTATTGGTTTTTCGCTTTATCTCAAAAATTTTATTCAAAACATCTTTTTCATCTGAGTTTAAAATATCCATTTGATTAAGTTTTTTTGCGTCACTTTCAGGAATTTCGGTATAGAGAATATCTTCGCCTTTAATCTGCCTTCCAACTGTTACGCCTTCTATTGAAATTGCCACTTCTTGGCCTTGTATGGCTTCTTCTACGGACTTGTTTTCCGACTGAATCCCTTTTATCGATCCAACTGCTTTTCCATCGTCTTTCATCAGTCGCATTCCATTCTTTATTCTACCACTTAAAACTCTAATTCCTATGACTGCTGGATGACTAACACGAAACACATATTCTGGTAGAAATTTGATCATTCCTGGATGGATGTAATCCTCTCTTCGCTCTTTTTCCAACTGTGCCTTTTTCTTTTCAATCCATTCGTCATAGTTTTCCATGATTGTATAGATGACATCCTCATTAAAAAGAGCAATATCTGCATTAGCAAGTTCTTCTTTTGCATCTGGGAGGATTTTAATATTAAACGAAAAAATCACCCTATTTAGCGGGTCTGAAGATGCATTGGCTTCTACAATATCTCTTTTTGACACATTGCCAATTTCTGCCTTTCTGATATCTATGCCTTTATCTCTTGACTCCTTAATGAGTGCCTCTAGCGATCCAATAGTATCAGCTTTTAGAATGATTCCTTGTTCATCTAGCTCAAAATCTATCTTTGTTTGACTTCGAATTTCTTCGATTATTTCTTTAAGATTATTTTTTACAACTCTTATCGGTGCACCGGGAATTACTTTTTCTAAATCTGGTGAAGAAATCTTGATGCCACATGCAGCGTGCGCCTCTTTTACGTTATCAAATCGTTCTCGCGGATCGCGAATTTCATCCATCGGTTTTGGTTTGAGAAGGGCTTTTATGGTAGTGATAACAGGTTCGCCTGTTGTACCAATAGCAATTTTATCATGATCTTTAAGAACGCCATTATAGATGATCGCGTCAATTGTTGTCCCTAGACCAACTTCCTCTTTTACTTCCAGCACGCTTCCTTCTGCAGGGCCACTTTCGATGTGCAGCTTATCTTCAAGAAATCTTTGTGCAAGTCCAACAAGAACCATTAGCAACTCAGGTATTCCCTCACCGTTTTTTGAAGAAATAGGAACTATGGCAACAGTCTTTCTAAAATCTGCAATGTTGAAATAGAGATCTGATTGTAAATCACTCCCAAAAATTGTCCCTATCATTTCGTAGATCTTTTCTTCAAATAGTGTTTTGGTTGTAGGCCGTTGTTGATTTATCCGAGTTTTTGCGTTGCCTTTTTGCTTTTGCCATCCTGATATCTTATCGATTTTATTTGCAACTATAATGAACGGCGTCTTATATTGTTTGAGAATATTAATTGATTCGAATGTTTGAGGTTTAAATCCCTCGTTTATATCGACGATAACAACTGCTAAATCAGCTAATGAACCACCTCGCGCTCGAAGGGTAGTAAAAGCATGGTGTCCTGGAGTATCAATAAACAATAAACCGGGTAAGGTAAATTTCTGTCCTTTTAACAAATCTCCACATACTTGATGAATGGCATCAATAGGCACCTCTGTTGCACCGATATGTTGTGTTATCGCCCCAGATTCCCTCGCAGCAACTGTAGAACCTCTAATGTAATCTAACAATGTCGTCTTGCCATGATCAACATGACCTAGAACACTGACAATTGGTTGTCTGACATATTTTGAAGAGGAGGTCATTTTGTTCACCCTGGCGCTGTTAATAGAAATGTGTATTTAATTTTTATTAATAAAAAGGAAAGTATCTAGCTGTATCGATAGATGTTCGATTCCCGTTTGCAGAAGACAATATAACCCAATCTGCTTTTTTGTTCTGCATAATCAGAGTTTCTTGTTACAATAGTACTATTTTCTCCCAAGATGGTATATTTCCAAGATATCATTTTTAAACCCTCTTTGGTCACCTGTAAGTTTCGTTTTCGTTTATATTCGTGAAATCAGGGTGATTGAAACTATTCATATGATTTTTATATCCAAAACACAGTATACCTTTTGTGAAAAATTTAAAAATACAAATCGTAGGAAATCAAAAAGAATTTGATGATGCAATTTTTATACGAAAAAAGGTATTTATTGAAGAACAGCAAGTACCAATTGATATCGAAATAGATGGTTTAGATGACAAGGCAGAGCACGTTATTGCTTATTTAGATAACAATCCAATCGGGTGCGCACGAATGAGGATAACTAGTTTTGCAAAACTTGAACGTATTGCAGTTATGAAAGACCATCGTGGAAAGGGATTCGGAAGAAAAATAACAGAGTTTCTTATCAATTATTGTAAACAAAAAAATGTTGACGAAATTCGACTTCATGCACAAATGTACACTGCTGATTTTTACAAAAAATTAGGATTTCTTGAGAGGGGGAAAACATTTTTTGAGGCAGATATCGAACACATTGAAATGTGTATGAAGATATAAAAAATGAAAATTCTTTTATGTAGTATTTGTTGTTTTTTTATTGAGAGCCATAAGACTACGAATATATAATTTGCCCCACGCAAATGATACTACAGAGCCTATTAGGTTTGCAACTACAAGAGCCCACCATATACCAATCATTCCAGCATTAAAAACATATGTTGAGACAAGTGCTAAAACTACTGCTAAAACAATCGTTCTCAAAAGTGTTGCAATTAAAGCATAGGTTCCCTTACCAGTACCCTGAAACATTGCAGAAGATGCAATTCCAAACGCAGCACCTGGATAAAATATGCATGTTATTTTTAGAAACATTTCAAGATCATATCGTATTTGGGCAGCATCTGGAGAAGTTGTAAAGATTAATGTAATAAACGGTGCTAACACAAAGATTACTACTGCAAGCAAAAGTTCTATAATAAATCCTGATTTTACAGCATACATAAATGCCTTGTTTAGTTTTTCATAGGACCGTGCACCATAAGCCGCACCAGTTACTGTAGTTACTGCTGTTGCCATGCCAAGAAGCGGTAGAACTGCAATCATCACAATTCTCCAACCCGTATTGTAGACGGCAACACCATCTTCACCACCACCTGAGACCCCAATCAAAATGATGAGAATTAACATAGTAAATGACATGGAAAGTTGTTGAACTGATGCAGGCAAACCAACTCTGAAGATATCTTTGAGAACGTCTTTTTTGAACTTGAAATCTTTAAATTTAAATGAAACGTAGGTATTTTTCCTTAAAAATAACCAATAAATCAAAATTATTGCAGTTACTGCCATTGATAGAATTGTTGCGATAGCGGCACCAGTCACCCCCATACCAAACGTGTAAATAAATACAGGATCCAATACAATATTAAGCCCTGCACCAAACAACATGGCATACATTGCTCTATTGGCATCCCCTTCAGCTCGCAGAATTGCTAAGGCAACGTTAATAAAAAAGATAAACACACTACCAGCAAAAATAATTCTCCCATAAGAGGTAGCCATATGTACTGTTTCCGCAGCGCCAATTGAAGTAAAAATAGTATCAGCAAAAGTGAAGAATATGGCAGTAAAAACAAAGGAAATTAGCAAGGTAATTGCAACAGAGTGAATTGCAACATTATCCGCTCCTTTCTTATCATTGGCACCAATACGTCTAGAAATTGCTGATCCACCACCGATACCAAGACCAGTAGAAATTGAGATAATCATCATATAAAACGGCATGGCAAAGCCCACTGCTGCAAGAGCTCCCGTTCCCACATTAGCAACTTTTGCAGAGGTGAAAATATCCTGACCAAAACCAGAAACCCAAAGCGCGTCTACTAAATTGTAAATGGTATGAGCAGACATTGCAATAATCATTGGAATTGCCAGTTTAAAAATCGCCTTTTTTGGTTCTCCGAGCAACGTTTTAACGCCCTTTGTTTCGTTATAAGATTGTTTTTTCACAGTGGGGAGAATAGCAAAATCTATTTCAAGTTTGTGCTGAACTTATGGAACAAAAGGTTGTATTGATATCAACTTAACTACATATCTAATTACATATTCATCTGCGAAAAAGATACTTAAAACGTTGTATAATTCAAGGTGATGGAAGGAATCAGGCTGGTAGTTTTGTTAGAGTGCATCCCA
>Ga0272442_10008940_pt1 | contig 12601 bp, 8 predicted proteins | sample SSMForm2O_FD_200262 | JGI IMG/M metagenome (GOLD analysis project Ga0272442, IMG submission 200262) | Marine sediment archaeal communities from Little Sippewissett salt marsh, Falmouth, MA, United States - SSM-Form-2O | ecosystem: Environmental > Aquatic > Marine > Wetlands > Sediment ... | reverse complement strand
CTCCCGCCGGGAGAGGGTCGCTCGACACAGTCGAGCGGGGTGAGGGGGTGTCCGTGCAATCTGTCAAATCGGAAAAAATCCGCGGTTCTGATATTTTTCATATATTTAATTTAATCGATTATGATGAACTTGGCAAGTAAAAAAGATGTAGGGATTCAAAATTTCTGGATTCTTACCGATAACCGACAACGGACTGATTTGTGAATTGTGATTTGTGATTTGATAAATTACTAATTACGATTCAGGTGCCGGAAGTTGGAAATTCGTAATTAGTAATTGTTTTTCTCTATGTTCTCTGTGGCTATTTTTTTTGTTCGTGTGTCACCGATAACCGCTCACCCGATTTTCCTTGCCTTATTTAATCGAGCAACTTATTTTCATTCGACAATATAAAAAAGACATAACTCGCGACACTTTCTTTCTCGTGTAACGGAGGTTTTTACAATATGCCACAACCAAGACTATATCGCGGTATGCGTGATTTTTTGCCAACCCAAATGATACCTCGTGAGCAAGTTCTCGATAAAATCCGCTCAGTATTCCGTCGCTGGGGCTATGTCCCTATCGAGACACCGGCAATCGAACTTCTGGAAACTCTTCTTGGCAAATACGGCGATGATGCCGATAAACTAATCTACCGCATCGACCATTCCGATGGACTCGGTTTACGCTACGACCTCACTGTATCGCTAGCGCGATTGATGGCAACTTACGGACAGGATTTGCCGAGACCGTTCCGTCGATACCAGCTCCAGCCTGTTTGGCGAGCAGAACGCGCTCAGAAACAAAAGGGACGATTCAGGGAATTTATCCAATGCGATGTCGATATTGTCGGGACGGACTCCCCTATCGCCGATTCCGAGATACTCGCAATTTCTGCAGAGATTTTACAAGACCTCGGATTCGAGGATTTCAAAATCCTTATCAATCACAGGATGATTCTTCGCGGATTGATACATCATGCCGGTCTCGATGAAAGAGATGAGCCTACGGTTCTCAGAATTCTGGACAAATGGGATAGAATCGGCAGAGATGAGGTTTTTGCCGAATTGCGGAAGTGCGATTATTCATCCGGGATTATCGATAAGTTATTCGAACTTATCGAGAACGATGGCGGCAATTGGGAACTGCTCTCCCGTTTCGAGAGTTTCGGTGAAGATAAAATCGTTGCCGGTGTGGTTAATCTGCGGAGGATATTGGAGCATCTATCGGCGCTCGGTATCGGTCAGGATATAATAAAGTTTTCACCGCGTATGGCTCGCGGTCTGGATTATTACACCGGTGCTATATTCGAGACAATCCTTCCCGGTCTGCCCTCGATGGGAAGTCTTACCGGCGGCGGCAGATACGATAATCTTATCGGTATGTTCCTTAAAAACAGCGAGATTGCCGCCTGCGGGACAACTATCGGACTCGACAGAATCCTTGCTGCGATGGAGGAACTCGATATGGTTCCGAAAGCGCACACATTTACCAAAGTCCTGGTTGCAATATTCTCGGATGAATATGCCCGGAATGCTCTATCTTTGGCTCAAAAGCTTAGAGAATCCGGCATCGCAACCGAGGTTTTCGCCGGGTCGAAGAAATTGAGCAAGCAATTCGCTCATGCCGATAAATGGCAAATCCCGTATGTACTGCTTATCGGTGAGGAAGAAGCTGCAAAAGACCTGTGCGTTTTGAAAGAAATGAAAAGCGGACGGCAACAAACAATGACCGAAACCGAGGCAGTCAAATACCTGTTAGTGACATTGGATAAAATATGAAAATGGGAAGAATAATCGAAGTTCGCGGTTCCGCGCACGAGATGGGTATTACTCAAGGGAAGCTCCTGCACGATGATATACATGATGGCTGGCATGTTGCAAGGAACTGCGGAGCTATACGAGCCGCTAAACCACAGGTTATCCCCCACTGGTGCTTTTTATTCGCCACCGGATTATGGACAAAAAAGAACCTTGCGATAACTTTTGAGAAAATCCCTGAATTTCGGGCTCGGTTCGAAGGAATCACTAAGGGTTCAGGTCTTCCGGAATGGCAGCTCGCTCTGATTCACTATCTCGAGGTTGTGAGCGCCGATTCCGCCAGACAAATGATGGGCTGTTCGAGTATCGCCGTGCTTCCGCCCAAAAGCGACGAACCGCTCCTCGCCAAGAATTTCGACTTTGTAGATGAATTTGATAAATTCGGGATTTTACGCAAAAGCTGTCCAAGATTGGGATTTTCAAGTGTCGAGTTCACTATGAGTCCGCTTGCGGGAGCACACACGGGTTTCAATGAAACCGGGCTCGCTATCACATATAATTACGGTTACTCTCGAGAAAGACCTCAAAAAAGTTCACTTCTCACGGCACGGGTGCAAGAGGTGCTTCACACATGCGAAACGGTTCGCGATTCAATCAATATACTTCGCAGGAAACCCAATCTCTCGAGTGGAATCATTACTGTAATCGACCGCAGCGGAAGCGCTGTTTCTATCGAGCTTTCACCGGGAAAAACGGCAGTTATCGAACCCGAATCCGAGCGGCGATTTCTTATCAATGCAAACCTATTTCACAGCGATTCAATGAGAGGATTAATGATACCCGCAGAAGCTGTCTATGGCAAAAAATCACCTCATTCGATTCAAGGAACATCCATCCAAAAACCCAATATAATGCGAACCGAACGGCTTTCTAAACTCCTAACGAGATATAATAGAATCGATGTGGATATATTAAAAAAAATTCTCTGCGACCATGGTGAAGATGGGATACCCTCTGAAAATACAATTTGCAGGCATCATGATAATTACTCGACACATATCTCGGCAATAATTATGCCTAAAAGTCTCAAAATGCTTTATTGCTGGGGTTCTCCGTGCAAGGCAACACAATGGCATGAGATTCGATTGTAAGGAAGAATTTAACGCGGAAACCGTAAAGTGCGCATAGTTTTTCCAAATATTATTTCTCTGGGTTCTCCGCGCCCTCTGCGTTAAAATTTCTTCGTGGGGGACAACCGAAAACGGATTATCTAATAAGAAGCGCCTTTACAGGTGTATGGTTTGAAATCTTTACGAAATAAATTCCTGCGGATATATTATCGGCATTCCAGATAACTTTGTTTTGCCCTGAAGATAGAACGAATTCTTTTACCAATTTGCCCGATAGGTCGAATATGCAGATAGATGATGATTTCGATTCCGACCATATAATGATTTCACATGAAGAATTAAATGGATTAGGTGAAATCATTATGGCTGGCGATTGCGGCACAAATGCAAATCCGTTGTCGATACCTGCAAATCCTTCATTTAAAAATGTTAGGCAGCGCTGCATTAGATTATCGAAATCATCGGTGTTAATTCTTTCCGGCGGGAATCCGAAAATAACGGACCTCGATTCCTGTGCTCTTGCTACTGCCGCCCCCGAACCATCCGGATAACGAAGCACAGTTCTGCCACCTGTCGAATCGATTCCCTCAAAAATCTCTGCTGATGAAATACCTTCGGTAAATCCCTCGAATCCCGTGAAAGGGAGCGGACCGGAACTGCTTACGGAGGAGTAATCGGTTGCGATTCCCTCAAAATCGATTCCCAGATTTTGCCTGAAAAAAAGAATTGAAACTTCATTAACTCTACCTATTCCACTGCCGGCAAGAAACAACTTCCCGCCTGCATCGAGGAAATCTTGAATCGCCATCGCCATTTCGCCGAAAATATTTACCAGTGTATCCTCGCCGCAGAACCATATTACTTTATCAAAACCTGGGTCGACAAGGTCGTTCAGAATGCCGTCGCGCTCGATATCCCAATACAGATAGTTTTCGCCATAGCTTTCAATGGCTGCTTTATATATCGATGAATCTTCGGGTGTCGGTGAATTGCAAACTATAAGATTTTCACCCCCCGCAAAAATCTCGAAATGAAGTGTATCTATTCTATCGGGAATGGAATCGGAACGAACTGTGAGAAATATATCGGCATATCCAATCGAAGGCGCCACAACTTGAATGCAATATGTGGAATCGCCAAAGGCTCTCACCCAGAGGTCGGCGCTCATAGATTCCCCCGCAAGCGGGAAATAGAATTCCCAGCCGGATGTTGACTCTCCGAAAAGTTCGAGATAATACGTGTCATCTTCGAGTCCCCAGTTTGTGCATTTCACAGAAATATCGAGTATTTCTCCGGGCGCTATCATGTATCTATATTTAGGCTGCTCAACCGCGAAATCGAAACTTAATCTTGGCACCATACTTGTATGAAATGAATTCACGATTTCCGGCTCATCGAGCGATTGCAGCATAAAAACAGCGTTGAACTTATCGAAATCGTCTTCCGGTTCGAGTTCATGATTAGCGGAAAAAATAAACGCTTCACCGGCAGTTACGGTTATTAATGAGCCGGTGGGAGCGGTGATAAATTTTCGACAAACACGGTTAAACTGCCCATGATTTATGGAATCCTCGACCATAAGCCCGACAAGTCTCCACTCGCCGGCAAGGCTCGTCGAATCGGTATAGACCTCGATTAGTATCGAGTCGTGGTCATAATATAGAAGCTCAAATCCAATATCGCATATCGGCGTTGCATGAAATATATCCTTTGCGTTATCAAATACGCTTTCCGCAATATAATGGTCCATATCCGCGCCATCGAGCGCTGTCCATGGTATCCCGCCAATATCATAAAAACCTGAATAATAGTTATTCCGCTCATCGCAAGGGCTTAGCGAACCGATATAAAACACCAGAACCATCGAATCGACATAAGCGGGATATAGCGTATCCATCGAATGGAAGAAATTAAGACATGCACCGCAGGATGTCGAACCGAATGTTTCAACGATCGGCATTTTCTGAAAGACTCGCGCCGAAACGGGAGAGATATAAAATCCAAACAGAATTATAAAAAAAATGAAACCGGTTAATAAATACTTTTTCATGATTCAGCCTGCCCATTAAAAAGCTTTATTTTGCGGGACAAGCACTCCTGTCCCCTTCATTGTGGGATGAGCATGCTCCTTTCTTACTTACCTCATAAGGAGAATTTTTGTCGAAAACCTTTTATTACCTGCAATCATATTAACAAAATATATTCCCGACGGCTGACCGATTGCATCCCATAGGATTTTACCTGAACCATTTACCATTCTGGAAAATACTATCCTGCCGGATATATCAGCGATATTGATTCTACCCTCATTCGCACTGTATGAAATCCTACAACTGCTATTAAAAGGATTTGGAGTTATAGATAATGTGAATTTATCGATTTTCCCTCTCACATCATTTATTACTGCAATTCCACCTAGATAGCGATAAACTCTGTAGATGATATCATTGAACTCATCCGGGTCGGTAATTTTTTCAACCGGGAAACCGAGATATACAAGTCTTGTCGCACCGGCTTCTTTCACAATACCTGCTGCGGAAGCATCGCCATATTCAAATGCGGTTTGCCCGCTAAATGCCGTATAGCCCGATACGATTTCACACTGCAATCCGGCTGGAAGAGAACCGGTCCACGATGAAAAATTATCCAATAATTCATTTCCCGATACCGAACCGGGACTGCTTATTGCGCCCTCATAGTCAGCACCAAGACCAATTCTGTAAAAGCCATTATCACTCGAAGCACGATAGCCTATACCCGAACCGGTTAAAAATAATTTCCCGCCTGTGGATGTTACATAATTTGTAATCTGTGCACGATGTTCATCCGAAAGACATGAAATACTATCTTCCCCGCAGAACCAGAATATCCTATCGATGTCTAATGTCGAGAACAAACCAAGCTCTTTATCCCGTGCAACATCCCAGTAAAATGAGATTTCATCGAGAGGCTCAAAAAAGCCGAAATATTCTGTCGAGTCCGGTTCACCGCTATCATTGATAATCAGGTTGTTAATACCGGCGGCGATTTTAAAAATGAGTGTATCATTTCTCGAACTTAATTCTTCCGTGTGGAAAACCGCAGCAATCACAGCGATGCCTGCAGAATTAGCATCGATAGAGAACTCGATTTCGCTCGTGTCGAGTGGACTGAGCTCGACGGAAACATCTGTGCCGCCTTCAGTGAGTTCATAATCCCATCCTATCGGGATAGAAATCGGAACGAGTGAGATATCATAATCGTCATCGAGTTCGCCCATATTAACTAACGAAAATCCAAATGTGACAGACTCGTCAACAGAAGTAATATCGCGAACTCGCTTTGAAGATACGACATAATCGTAGTCTTCCCTACGGAACAGATTGATTTCACAGCCGTTTAGAATCAATGGAATTTCCGGTAAAATAGCATAGATAACGAAATTACAGTCGTGAGCGTCCCATTCCGGTTCGAGGTCGTAAGCCCATTTAAATCCCACCGAATCACCAACCACAAGCAATATCATTTCTCCCAGCGCCGTTGTGTAATACTGTGAAACGACCCAATTGTAAATCTCATCACCATAAGGAACATTGCCGCGTGTTACAATCGCAACAACCTGCACTTCTTCTTCCATGATGCCGTATCTTGCGCATAAATCTTCATCGAGCATCATCCTGAAACCAACGGAATCGAATGTGTGTAATGTCGGTTCGATACCGAGAATGGAGCCTTCTGCGGCATCGTCACGCATCCGATTTATCCAGGTATAAACAGAACTGCTGTCGTTTACGCCATTTATAAACATATGAGGAATGTAGCCCATTTCGTAAAAATCGGCATAGAAACCGTATCTGTCATAATTCCCATCGACTTCGAGGTCGTCTCCGATATGAAATCTCAATACTGCGGCGGAGTCCTCGAATACAGCACTGTTTGTTGTCAAGTATTCATTAGCATTATCACACGCTCCGCATCCGTAAGCGCTAAATAGTTCTCCTATAGCAGTTCGAGGGAATGCCCATGCAATCGAAATAGCGGTAAAAATAAGAAAACATGAAACCTTCTTCATAATAATTCCTCCCATCGCGAGTAAGAAAAATCGGGGCGCCCGGATTTGAACCGGGGACCTCGCGGTCCCGAACCGCGCGCGCTACCAAGCTGCGCTACGCCCCGAATATCCTTATTAATTTATTAGCACAGAATTTTAGTGCAAGCTTTTTCCCGATATTCGAATCATGATAAGTTCATCAATTACGCTTATCTTTTTCTATTCATATCGCAATGCCTCTACCGGAGAAAGCTTTGCCGCTTTGAGCGCTGGATACAGTCCAAAAGATATTCCTATAAACGAAGTAAACCCAATTGCTGCAAACGCAGCGCTCCATGAAAGTGCAAACGGCAATTGTTCGATAACCATCGAGACGAGCATCGGCAAACCTATCCCGATGACAAACCCTATAGAACCCCCAATCCAGCATTGAGCAAGAGCCTCGAGAAGAAATTGCGATAGTATGTGCATCCGTGTCGCCCCAACCGCTTTGCGAAGGCCAATCTCTCGTGTCCGCTCGGTAACGGTAATAAGCATAATATTCATCACACCAATCCCTCCGACAAGGAGCGCTAACGCACCAATAGCGATTATAGCCGCCCACAGATAACTCGTGATTTTATTATATTCATCGAGCAGCATATCTTGCGAGTTGATAGCAAAATTATCCTCATCCCATGGCTTTAATTTACGGCTCAACCGAACTACATGCCTAAGTTCCGCGCGAAGGTCTTCAATATCGACACCCTTGGAGGCGGAAACCATGATTTGAAATCTTCTATTCCTGCCAAAAGTATGGCTGAATGCATTATACGGAATCAATACATCATCGTCCGTAGAACCCATAAACATCGATTGCCCCTGCTTTTTCATCACACCGACCACAATAAAAGAATTACCCGCTATCTTCACCCTTTTGCCAAGCGCATCTTCATTCTCAAATAAACTGCTTGCAACATCATATCCGATAACGCAGACAGGTCTCCCCTTTTTATCCTCGGAGAAAGCAAAGAATCTGCCTTTTTCTATTTCGTTCATCGGTTGAATGTCGGGTAATTCCCATGTTGTGCCTTCAACAGTGAGTTCCATCGAATTGTCCCTGTGACTGACTGTCGTTCCATTATTATATGTGCTATAGACCACTTTATCGGCAAGCAAGCAGCTTGCTTTTATCACATTGACTTCCCGCATTGTAAGCCGCGGTGTATTATGCCACTTGTGCCAGTCTCTTCCTCTCGATGTCCATGGACGGCGCCCCACATAAAGCACATTTGTGCCCAACTGCGAGAATTCATCGGCAATCTTGCTATTCAAGCCGCTTATTACAGAGACGAGAACAATAATTGTCGCCACACCGATAAGAATAGACAAAAGAGTCAATCCCGACCGAAGCTTATGCGCCCAAAGTGAATGAAATGCGCTACGTAAAGCTTCGTTTAAAGTATTAACTAAATATATAATTGGTTTAAGGTTCATTTATTATGCGTTCTCCGTAATTATTTATCATCGAAAACTTTTGTTTAAGAATTATCGGAAATAAAACACAAAACAGCAAACCATTGGCGAAAATATGTATCACACTAAAAGAAACACCGCCAATTAAATAAACGAAAAATGTCTGACCGGTCGGGAAATTAAAATAACCGGCGGCATTTGTTAATATATCATACATCAAAGTTCCCCCAATTCCAAGCAATAAAGCATATACCGGTTTATTTATTTTTTTCCCGAAAAAACCTCCTGTAAGACCGAGCATAGCACCACTCAAGCCCTGTGCCGCAAGTAACGGAACCGGCGCCATCCCAAATGGCGAAAGCATCGAGAAGATGAGAAATATAAATGCGCCGTCGATAACTCCCCATACCGTTCCGAGAACCGCTCCCGACAGAACTGCGGTAAAGCTTACAAGTTCGACATTCGGAAACCAAGCCAGCACATATCCCAGCCCAACACCTAGCGCAACAAGAACAGCGCTGTAAGCAAGTTTTCGATATGTCATATCGTTCTTTTCCATCGAGGTCGAAGATAATAACTACTTGTATAAATAACAAATTTATCTTTTATTTATTTTATAATTGCCCCAAAAAGAAAATGAGAAATGCGGGAGGGGAATAAATTTACGAGGGAATCGGACTATGGCAGTTCCATTTGTCGGGCTTCGGGAAATGGATTCTGCAAGGTAATTCAGCGTCCGATGGATTCATTCTATATTCTATTTCAATCCTGTAAGTTTTAACTCTTTCTCAAGTATATTTGAAAATCTTCTGTTTGATATATAATGGTCCGCTAATAGTTTTCCATTATATACTAAACTGAATGACGCATATATCGAGGGTGCGTTCTGTGCCTGCTTTGCGTTTTTTAATTTAGTGATTTTCAATATTAACTTTTTTTCCTTTACAATTTCGTCTATCTCATTAATGAATCTTGCAATCCAGGGGCATTGATTTGAATAAATAATATTCAATCCTTTATATTTGCCCAGTTGCTTTTCCCAATCCTTGAATTTTGGCAAAGGTCCCTTCTTCAAAGCTTTAACCATCAATTCAAATGAGGGTTTGGCTGAAGCTACCGATTCGAATCCATTTTTCAAAAAAAACTCTTTCCCCGCCATAAATGAACCTTCACTCGTAACCACAGCTACACCATACTTCCCTTCCTTTTTCGCATCTTTAATGCACTCATTAATCAGGAGTGAAGCATATCCTTTCCCTTTGTTCTTGTTTGGAGTAATCCATATACAATGTATAAATATATATCCCTTTGCATCGACAGCTCTCCAGGCAAATTCTCCCGGTACATATTCAATAAAACCAATACATTTACTTTCCCCCTCCAGATATAGTTGTTTAATTTTGAGACCTTCGGAGAAGCGTTCTTTTAACCACTTAAGCTTTATTAAATATCCTTCATTTTTCGGATTTAAAAAACAGACTGCTGGATATTCTGCAATATTTTCGGGTTTTAAACCGATAATCTTAGTTTTGCTATTCATCTATGAATCCTCCGCTTATTCAAAATATTGTGTTTAAGTGTTCGCGCTACTTCCCAATCCTGATGATGGGGACTTTGGAGGCAACTCAACACTAACTCAAAACTATGCTTTTACAGCGGAATATTCCCGTGTTTTTTCTTCGGTAATTCTGCGTGTTTTGTCTCGAGCATTTCCAGCGCCTGAATAAGCCTTATTCTTGTGTGGCTCGGTAGGATAATATCATCGATATAGCCTAATGATGCAGTAAAGTAAGGATTAGCGAATTTATCCTTATATTCCTGTATCAATTTCTGCCTTAATTCTTCAGGATTATCGCTTGCAGCCAACTCTCTTCTGAAAATAATGTTGACCGCACCTTCGGGACCCATGACTGCAATTTCTGCACTGGGCCATGCATAATTGATGTCTCCCCCGATATGCTTGGATGACAGCACGCAGTATGCTCCGCCATAAGATTTTCGGGTAATCACTGTGATTCTTGGGACTGTGGCTTCACAGAAAGCATACAGAAGCTTTGCGCCATGTTTGATAATCCCACCGTGCTCCTGGTTTGTACCGGGCATGAATCCGGGAACATCCTCGAAAGTGATGATTGGGATATTGAATGCATCACAGAACCTGACAAATCGCGCTCCTTTAAGCGAGGCATCGATATCGAGGACACCGGCGAGCACCATCGGTTGCTGCGCGACAATACCGACAGTGTTTCCATCGAGATGCCCGAAACCCACGATTATATTGGGTCCAAAATGTTCGTGCACCTCGAAAAATGAATCCCGGTCCAAAATAGTGGTAATCACTGTTTTCATATCATAAGGCTGATTCGGATTTTCCGGCACTATTGAATCGAGGCTTTCGTCGATTCTGTCGGGTGGATCGTCGGTAGGTTTTCGAGGTGGGTCATCGAGATTATTGAGCGGGATATATTCAAACAGCTTGCGAATCTGCATGATGCATTCCTCATCATTCCTTGAACTGAATTGCGCTACCCCGGATTTTTTCGCATGCACCTCAGCACCACCGAGTTCTTCAAATGTTACATCTTCATGCGTTACGGTTTTCACTACATCGGGACCGGTAATGAACATATAGCTCGTATTTTTCACCATGAATATAAAATCCGTCATAGCTGGAGAATAAACCGCACCGCCTGCCGCGGGTCCCATAATAGCGGAAATTTGTGGCACCACACCGGATGCGAGAACATTGCGATAAAAGATTTCCGCATATCCCGCAAGACTATCGACTCCCTCTTGAATTCGTGCGCCGCCGGAATCGTTCAATCCGACTACCGGAACACCGACTTTCATGGCAAGGTCCATGATTTTAATCATCTTTCGTGCGTGAGCCATAGAAAGCGTTCCGCCGAATACAGTGAAGTCCTGCGAGAAAACAAACAAAGGTCTGCCGTGGATTTTCGCATATCCCGTTACAATCGAATCGCCGAGTATCTTTTTTTCCGCCATGCCGAACTCGATGCAATTATGAGTAACAAGCTGGTCGTATTCCTCAAAACTCCCGGGGTCGACGAGAAGTTCGATTCGTTCCCGTGCGGTGAGTTTTCCTTTATCGTGCTGGCGCTCTATTCTTTTCTCGCCACCGCCAAGCTTTGCTGTCTTCCGTAAATTCTCAAGTTCGGTTACCTTATCCTTCATACTCATGTTTTGTCCCCTTTGATATCGTGTTGTTTCTAATTCACAGATTCTCTATTGAAATATCAAGTATTAAATATCAAAATGTAAAATGACATATTAAAAATAAAAAAGTTATTCTCGTCTTGTGCCATGTTGTCCCATCTCCCACTTCTTTTTGCTCTTTCTCTGTGCGCTTTGTGGCTTAACTATGGGTGTGGGTGGGGTATTTTTGCATTTTAATATGTAGTTTTGATTTTAAATTCGATAATCATAAATAAACTGAATGACTACAATGATTTTTACATTATTTTTTTAATTGCTTAATCTATCATCACCATTCCGTTTTACAGCTATCGATAGCGAATGCCGAATCGAGCGATATTTCAACATTCGCGCCATCGAACCAGATGAAATTATATATCTCGACCATAACCGAATCGCAGTCCGGTGGGTCGAGACAAATATATGTGATATTTGCCGGGTGAGACGATTCGGAAATCGAGAATGGCGCCCCCATGCCGTCAAAGGCGGCATTTGTTCGATAAGATAATCCGCCGCTTGAATTTCGTCGGGAACCTCTGCAATTTCGCTTCCACTAATAACCGCTATGGGTTTGTCGGTAGCAATTTCAGTTCCCGTAAGGTCATAAAGTGTAGCAGCATCGGGACTACTTGCGAGAACCTGATATGTCTCATACGCATCGAGAACAATATAAAACGGCACCCCGGCGGCATGACCGCCCTCGGTGGGCACTGAGGGTATTATTGTGATAGATGTACTATCCTCGGTTGCTACAATACAAAACATGGTTGGACCTTTGCCCAAAAAACCAATATCGACCGTTCCTACATTATCCCGCCAAGCCATAACTATATATTCCGTTCCCAGACTGACTACCGGAAAAAGAAGCGCCATATCATTGCTTGCACCGGGGGTTTCATAAGCCAAAAAATATGCGGAAATGGGATTATCGCTTTCTACTCGAAGATCCCTATCCTGAATCGTTTCCGTTTGACTGATCCAGAGCATAGTATCTATGGTTAGAGTGATAACAGAATTGGGTGGGATAT
>Ga0272442_10008939_pt1 | contig 12601 bp, 6 predicted proteins | sample SSMForm2O_FD_200262 | JGI IMG/M metagenome (GOLD analysis project Ga0272442, IMG submission 200262) | Marine sediment archaeal communities from Little Sippewissett salt marsh, Falmouth, MA, United States - SSM-Form-2O | ecosystem: Environmental > Aquatic > Marine > Wetlands > Sediment ... | reverse complement strand
CCTTTTCCTTAACCGCCTCTCTTTTTCTCGCGCTCAGCCTGGTCCCCATGCTTTCCTCTCGGCTTTTGAGGAAGAAGCGTAGCCACAAAGAAGGGTCTCTTCTTCGATTAATAAGAGAAGGTCATGATGTCCTGCTTACTTGGGGCCTGAAGCACAGGAAGTTCACTGTTTCCTTCGTGTTCATCACCGTGGCGCTCAGCATTGTTCCTGTGTGGCCTTTGAAGTTGATTCCCCTCGAACTCCTGCCGAAAACGCCAGGCGAGGAATTTATTTGTCAAGCGAAACTGCCTATCGGTACGACCTTGGAGACTACGAACGAGGTCTTGAAGAATTTAGAAAAAGAGATCAAAAGCATCCCAGAAATTGAGCACGTATTCGTTTCCATAGGCGTTTCGGAGACCTCGAAGTACGATGCCGCGAGCGGGATGGGACCCCAAGACGTGAACGAAGCTCAGTTTTTTGGGCTATTCTACAAGGGAGAATCAGGCGGGCGCCCCGACGACATCGTATTGGAGGACGTACGCAATATCTCAGAGAAGATCCCTGGTTTGACCACCAACGTGATGAGTCTAAACGACGCTTTGCTCAGTTCCATGAGACTGGCGGAGCTGGAAATCAAGTTCTGGGGCGAGGATATGCAGAAACTCATGGACGTCACCAAGGAAGCCTGTGTTGTATTGAGTGACGTGGAAGGGGTGGCCAATCCTGAGACGAGGTTTAGGCCAGGCAAAGGTGAATACAACCTAAGAGTCAACAGAGAAATGGCCGCCAGGTATTTGGTCTCCACAGGAGCGGTCGCTCAGACGGTGAAGACCGCGCTTATGGGTTCAGTCGCAGGACGGTTCCGCTCAGGGGACTATGAAGCCGATATTCGGGTCAAGCTCAGGAAAGAACAGAGAGATGCGCCCGAGGATTTGGCTGTTCTCCGAGTGGCCGATCCCCTGGGAGGATCTGTTCCTCTCTCTTTGCTGGTAAATATAGAAGAGGGACAAGCCCCGGCGAAAATCTTTAGAGATCGGCAGAGGCGGGTGGGAAAGGTCGAAGCCAACCTGCGTGGAGGAGGATTTTTTTTGGGAGACACGGTGCAACTCATCAGAGAGGCGCTCAATCGCATGGGGATGCCGAAGGGATATGTCTTTACTATCGAGGGACAGTGGAAAGAGCTCCAAATTGCTATGAGGAGCATGACATATGCGTTTATCATGGCTCTAATACTGGTCTACATGATTATGGCCTTCCAGTTCGAATCATTGATCCATCCGCTCGTTGTTATGGTGGCTGTTCCCCTGTCAAGCATCGGAGTCGTCCTTAGTCTGCTTTTGTTTGGCAAGACCCTTTGTGTCACTGCGTTCATTGGCATCATCATGTTGGTTGGGATTGCAGTGAACGATGCCATTGTTCTCATTGATTTTATTAGGCAGTTGAGAGAAGCCGGTCTGGATCGCGAGGAAGCCATTATCAAGGCCGGTTCCAGAAGGGTTCGGCCCATTCTTCTCACCACTTTGACGACGTGTGTTGGCATGGTTCCGACCGCCTTGAGCATCGGTGGAAGAGGATCCGCTCTGCAGGCGCCACTGGCCGCAGCGGTGATCGGCGGACTGCTCACGGCGACTCTTCTGACCCTGGTGGTGATTCCTGTATTTTACAGCGTTGCAGATGATCTTGGATATTGGGTGCGAAGACATCTCTTTGGGCGTGTCACTTGATCTGGAGAAGCGGACTGACTTACACTAATGGGGGTAGATAAAGGGGCGGTTAACTCAGTGGAAGAGTGCCACCTTGACGCGGTGGAAGCCACAGGTTCAAATCCTGTACCGCCCAAATCCAATTCCCGGGTGCGATTTGCCTCGTGATCGTGCTTCGCAGTCGCGGACATACTCACGAGGTTAAGAAGCACACGGTGCTGATGCCAGATTGCGCGAAGCGCAAGATGGCGACGGGCCGAGCAAGAGCCAAAGGAAGTTCCTCCTCCTCGGGGAGGTATTTCACCCTGCTTCCCTTTCCGCAGCAAGCGTTCGCTTGGAAAGGGGTCTGTAAGAAGGAGCAGGGAAAAGCGGCAAGATGGGTTGAGCTTCTATGATTTGTTGCACTTGCCCAATGGATACTCGGAAACGGGTCGGTTTGGTTGGGGCTTTGCTCCTGATCTTGGGCGTTACTGCATGTGGTCCAGGCGACAGAAAGAAGGGGGACGGACCTTTTCAGGGTGATGGCGAATGGATCCGAGTGGCCTTGAGAGTGCGGCCTTGGCAGGGGAAGACGCAGCCAATAGTGGAACTCTACAAGAAGATGGGTTTCCAGGCGGTGGCTATTCACGAAAGGGATCATACTGCGGCGGTATCCTCGTTCCATCGGCCTCCCGAGTTTGTCCTTCTACCCGTGGTGACCTTGGACTTGACATGGGGAGAATTGGCGGGGATTGGCGTGATGAGGGATCTGCCCGGTGATCCCATGGAAGCGTTGGAGGTGATCGAGCTTTGGAAGGGCGTCTCTTTACTGAGCGTCTCAGATTGGTCCAACGTGCCGGAAGCTCTACTTGATGAGGTGGATTTGATCGAGTGTTTGGATGGTGACGGGAGATGCCATTCTCAGATAGATATACGTCCAGGTTCCCCTTGGATTGCCACTTCAGATTTCTCAAAAACGGTACCCTTTGGGTGTCCAGGAGAGGCTTGGATCGAGGTGTGGGCCAAGACCAATGAGGCCCAGAGCATCATTGATTCCATTCGGAGAGGTTTTTTCTACTCCACAAGGGGCCCACGCTTTGAACGGATCCATTGTTTGAACCGCAGAGTGAGTGTAGAGTTGATGCAAGAGGCAACAGTGAGTCTAATCGGACCCGGGGGGGCAATGCTTGCGCATGCAACGACCAGAAGTGTATCTTTTAGAGTGGACCCCAAATATGAATGGGTCCGTCTAGAGGCGGAAGATTCCGATGGACGTTGCGCCTGGACGCAGCCCATCTTGATGTAACGAGGTAAGATCCATGCTTGTGGCCGCATTGTTGAACAGAATGGATAATGGACCCCGCTGGACACGGATTCTGGGAATCGTCATCGTCTCTGCGGTGATATTGCTCCTTTTGGCATCGCTTCGATGGCCCTCAGAAGGCTGGAGACTGGAGTTGGAGGACGTTTTGAGCCGAGGTATCGGTCTCCCCGTAGAGGTGGAGAGCTTCTCGGCGGGTCTATTGCGGCCTTCCATCGCGAGGAATATTCAGGTGAAGAACGTTCCTCCGTTTGAGGCGATGGGTTCGATGGTCCAAGTGGACTTGGTTAGCCTTCATCACGGTTTCTTGCCCAGGCTCTTGGGGCGCATGAATGTGGACGGTGTTCGAGCCCAGGGAGTGACGATTGGTTTCGGTCGGGGCCCGTCCTCTAAGTGGAACGTTGAAACCTTTCACTGGGCGACGTTCAAGTCGAATATGGGCAAGAGCGGTGAGAAGCTGAGCTTTGATTTGGATGACCTTCAGCTGTCCCAAGTGAGCGTCTGCTTGAAATCTAACAGCGGGGAGACTACACCGCTTTTTCCCAACCTACAGTTTGCCCTGAATGGCTTGGGGGGAAGAGCCCAGGCGACCGCTCTCAGCCTGAAATCTGAATCGCCTCAATCGGCCTTTGTTCTCCAAGGCACCGTGGATCATCGGAATGGGTATAAGCTGGACTTGGAGGAACGAGGACAATTTGATTTTGGGAAGTATATTGAGTCCCTATCCCAGGACCTCCCAGTGGAAGAATTGGGACTGGAGGCGTCTGGCATGGCCCGACTGGAAGGCGTGGTGAAAGGAAAACTGCAGGCACTTGAAGTCTATGGGAACGTCGACCTTTCGGACGTGGACATTTCGTTGGGGGACAAGTTCGACAAGAGCGCTGGAATGCGCGGCGAAATCACCTACGACGTAGATATTGTGGACGGCGTCGTTCTCTTGAAGGAATTGAGGATTAGGGATATGTTCTCGGCTTTGAGTATGTCTGGAGAGATGGACCCAGCCGCCGCAGTCAAGGCCAGACTTGCCCTAGCCAGTGAAGGTTCCAATCTGAAATATCTGAAGTATTACATCCCCTCTCTTAAAAAGACCCGCTTGGGAGGACCTCTGGATGCGACAGGCGATCTTTGGTTGGACGGGGAAGGGTTCCACTATGAGGGACAAATGAAGGGTGAGGATTTGAGGCTATCTGGTTTTCAAGTGGACGAAGTGGTTGGAGTGATTTCCAGCCACCGCCGTGAGATGCACTTGGACAGGTTTAGCGTGAATCTGTACGACGGGAGTATGGATGCTAAAGGACGGATCAGCTTTGAAGAGACAAATAGGGGGTTTGAGCTGGTTTTCAAGCTGGACGGGATCGATCTGGGGTCCATAAGCCAGGATCTGAGTCCCGAGATGAGGGACAGTCTGGATGGTACGCTGGAGGGAGAAATGAACGTCAAATCCCATGGATTGGAGACTCGAGATCTGGAAAATGTGGAGGGTGGTGGTGGACTTCGAGTAAAGGAAGCGAAACTTGCGGGACTGGAGCCTGTGCGTCAAGTGTTGCGGTGGACGGGCGAAAAAGATGTGCACGAGATGACCTTTGAGAAGGTGGAAGCGGATTTTGGCCTGCGAGAGGGGGAATTCCATACAGAACGCATGGAGCTTCTGTCCGATCCTATCTCCTTGCAGGCTTCAGGAGGGATGGATTTCAGTAGTAATTTGGACTATAGGCTCACGATTGTCTTGTCTACCGGGATCATGAGCAAGCTGCCTACGATTGAAGAGACGGAATCCTTCCATTACGATGACGATGGCCGGGGCGTTTTTAAGATCGGGATCAAAGGCACCCTGACCGATCCTGTCATCAAGATCCCTTCGGATCTGCTGATGCAGATGATGGCCTTGAAGAAGAGGGGTGGATACCTTCTGCCGCCTCTCCCCGAGACGTCAGAGCTAGACAGTGATGAGATCCCAGATGAAATCCCGACGGAGAAATAGCCTTGGGTGGGCTTTTCTTGTTTATTTGTCGTTTTTGTGTGGCGGACTAGGGGGAAAAGAAAAGGATTATGCGGCAGGAATAGCTGAGGGAAGAAGCGAGATCCATTCACTACGGGATCTGGTCCTCTCGGGGGAATACCACAAAGCAAAACGACCCCTGGAAGTTCTGGTCCGGGAATCACAAACAGGATACGTTAGAGCGTTGGGATGCTTCCTGCTTGCCAGGACCCTCTATGAGGTGGAGAACCAGGAGGCTATTCCACCGGTAGTGCGCATGGCTGAGCAGGGGGTGTCTCAGGCCATGGCCTCCCAGGAGTACTCGGACGAAGAAAGGACCGAGTTGACGCGGGGGCTGTTGGATTGTGTGAAACTGTTCATGCGTTTGCCCTGGGACAGAAGAAAGAAGACGCTTTTTTTTCTAGACGCCGCCGAGAAGTTGTGTCCCGAACGGCATGGGGATCTTCTAGGGGAGATTTTCTACAAGAGGGGACTATACCATTACCAATCCGCGCCATTTGAAGAAAGAGCCTTTGCTCAAGCTGGAGATTCTTGGAAACGTTTCCTTCAAAAGTGTCCTGAACATCCCCGTTTTGCCGAAGCATGCCTCTTCCTTTCTGAAATCGCTGGACTCCAGGGTGATCGACAAGAGGAAGCGAATCTTCTGCAGGCTTGTCTGTCTCCAGCCGCCATGGCCTCTCCAAGGCTTCGCAAACTGGCTCAGCGGCGTTTGGCTTTTCAAGTGCATCCCAGGGCCTCCCTGCACGTTCCCTCCCAGGCGCAATTGGGTCAGACGGTTTCTTTCCGCATTCAGGGAAGGGGCCCGGCGGAGCTTGCCGTCTGTCGTTGCGAATCCCGTTTTTTGTTCGACCGCCTACCACGATCTGGTCAACTTTGGGAAGGTTTCGGGAGTGACCATGTGGAGGAGACGGTATTAGAGATTCCCTTTCATTTGGATCCGCTACAGGCTGTCTACCAGGACATTTCGATCGACAAGCCGGGTTTTTACGGCGTGTCCCTTCGTCTGCCCAATGGGGGGATTATTCAGACTTGTATGCTTGTTTCCCAGACTGTTTTGGTGGGTTGGCGTTTTCAGGATAGGGTTCTTCTGTGGGTCGTGGATGCTGTGGAAGGTCAGCCCTGCATAGGGACTAGAGTTTGGCTTCGAGAGGGGAGAAGGGAGCCTTCCAGAGAAATCGGCGTGACGGATAGGGAAGGATTCATTGAGGTGCCCTTGGAGACCCAGCGGAATCTTCTCTTCCTGACTTGTCCCTCTATTGGTCCTGCGGTGCTCGCCTTGGAACCATTGGCTTCCCCGTCGGGGAAGGGAGGTCTTCTGTTCGCTCCTCCCGAGGTGGCATACGCAGATTCAACCGTGGATGTGATCGCTTTCGCAAAGGGAGATCTTCTGGAGAGCCGTATGCAGGAAATGGAATTGGTAGACCCAACTGGACTCCCGATTGTTTCCACAACGTTCCATCTTGTGGAACAGGCGCGCTTCCGGGGGGAAATAGCTTTGCCGTCCTGGCTTCCGCCTGGAACATACGGATTGCGAAGGAAACAGACACAGGACCTTCTTTATCCCTGGTTCGGCTGTATTGAAGTGGCGCCCCTTTCCAGAAAGGCCTCTCATATGGCCTTGTCGCATGAAACAGGTTGGGTTCAGAAAGGAGAGACTGTCCACATGCAGGGACGCTGCCTGGCGGGTAGGGCCGGCGGCGAGCCTCTAGCGAAGCAAGAGATTCTGTACCGTCTTTTCAGGGAGAAGAGAGACACTTTTTGTTCTCCTCAAGGGCCTTTTAGCACCTTTTATGCGGGAGGAGATCTTGAGGTGGAGGGCAAAACCGTATCTGACGAAGACGGCTCCTTCGCCGTGGATTTCCCGACGCATGCTCATGGCAAGGATGAGGTGTATCGGTTGGAAGCACGGACCCCCTGGGGTGCGGGAGGGGCTGCAGTCGTTTACGCCATGAAACGTCCCTACATTTCGACAATTGAACTGAATGAGAACATTCTTATGGCAGGCGATGTTTGTAAGGGTTGCGTCGTTGTCAGAGATCCTCTTGGAAGTCCCGTATCGGGTGTGGCCCTGGATGTCTCTGCGTCTCGACAAGGTCGCAAGGAGATCGTAACAGAAGACGAAGGACGGGCAAGTTTTTTCTTCGAGAACTTCGAAACGGGACGCCACCAAGTGAATGTGAAGGGGGGGGCGCAGCTTGCTCCCAGCGAGGAAGAAATCGTTGTCCTACCCGCCTCTGGTTCTTTGAAAGCGAAGAATCAAAACTCAGGAATCGTGTCCAGTTCCAGGCCGCTTCAGCCCGGCAAGGATTTCCATCTGTTTGCCTGGCATGGATCCGCCGGGCCCGGCGCTTGCGTGCTTCGAAGCGGAGGACGTCTGGCTTTGCGCCAGTCTGTCCCTCCCGGCGGTGCTTTGTTCCGAGGAGTCGAGTTCGATCGTTGTCCTGTGCTGGTGGATTTCGTGTTCGTTGAAGACGGAAGACTTCAACGCGAATCTTTGTGGATTCCAGTGCTTTCTGAGAGCTCTGAGGGCGGTGGATTCGTTTCAGAGCGAGCAAAACGACACGTTTCTATGTTGGAGGAGAGGATCCATCGCAGAGGGTTTGCGCGTTTACTTGGCTCTTCGAACAGAGAGTGGGCCAGCCCTATAAGGGCCCATTTTCCCGAAGAGCCAGGTAGGGTCCCTTCCAGCCCGATCACCGTCTCTACCAAACAGGAATGGAGTTGGATTCCAGAGCGCATGGGAGAACAACCTGTCGGTATTACGGGACGGTGGCTTGCTGGTCTTCATTCCAGCGAAAAGGCCATGCGTGAACAGATGAGCAGATCGGGTTTGTTTCCCGCAGACAGCCTGGATTGGGAGATGCCCCCGACTTCCAGGGAAAGAGAAGTCGAGCCACACTTGGCGGGTCGGGCTCGATATGTGGGATGCGTCCATCTGGAGGGTTCTAGCGCCCAGCTTATCTTGGATCCCTCCCTTTCAAGGGAGGGAGGAGACCTTCAGCTTCACTTCGGCCCGCGTCTATCAGAAATCTGTGCGGCCAGACTGAAGCCGTTGGATGAAGTCCTGATCCGAGAGGAACGCCTGCTTTTTTTACTGCTTCTTTCCCTCGATAGCAGTGACTTGATGGACGGTTTGTCCTTCTTTCAAAGCATCGACGGCGGCTGGCGATGGCCTGGAGAAGAGAAAGCAGACCCGCTTCTTACGTGTCTGTTTCTAGCAACCCCCGTCTTGCAGAATGAAGGGGCTTCCCCGTTGTGGACGGCCGAACAGGCATATACGTACCTAAAAGAGAGGGAGGGAGAGGCGTTCTTTGAGGAATATAGAGAGAGCGTAAAGCTTCTTCTAGGGCGCTGGAAGATGGACAGACAAGAGGGCTCGGAGCGCCCGACTTTGTCACAAACTGAAGCCCTGTCTGTACGGATTTGGGGGCCTTTGGCGGATCCCTTGAGAAGCATTTGTTCTCTTGAGCCGGGAGGGATTCTGGGAGACGTGCAAAGATGCGCCTCAGTTGCGATGGATCCAGAGAAGGATCCATTGGTGAGGGCACTGTGGTGTTTGGCTGTTCGTCGGCTTGAAAGACCGGGAGAGCGATCAGGGAGTGATCCCGCTCGTTTGCAAGTGAATGGTTTCAATCTTGATTGGCAGCAAACCCAAATGGAAGGCGTCCACACCGCGAGAGTGGATACCCAATCGTTTTTGGAGCGTCTCATCTTGGAGTGTGAGGATGCTCTTTCTGGGTGGGTCGTTGCCACATACGCCTCCAGTGATGATCGGGCGAAAGCGGATGACAATCAGAAAGGAACGAAGCCTTGCATTGGTGTGGAGTTCTGGCAGGGCGGCAACCGACTGCAAGCCTCCGACACGGTCCTCTCTTTGAGAAAAGGGGCGCTGGTGGAGAGGAGAATCTGTGTCGATTTTCCCGTTCGGTACGATAGGTTTCTCCTACACGACACCTATCCCATTGGGCTCCTGCCTGCGGGAGATTGGCAGATGGATGGGGACCCCTCTCGAGCCAATTTCGGCCATAGAGGTTTATCTATCCATCTGGAAGGATGTGAGCCAGGCCTTCACCAGTTTTCCTACCGTCTCGTGGCGGAACATAGGGGCCGTTCTACCCACGAGGGGACATGGTTGTTAGCCTGGGGCCCCACCTCGACGGAAGGATATGCCCCACCGATGACGATTCAGATTCACTGAACCGGACTGGAAGAATCTTGAATGGATCGGATAAAGGACCGGACCCGATTCAAATCTTGCTGAAAGGTGTCATCTGATTCAGCCAAACGGGATGTCTTATTCAGGGCGTATAGAACCGAGGAATGGTCCCGTCCGCCAAACAATTCTCCAATCTCTGGCAGAGACAGTCTCGTCATGTCCCTCATCAGATACATCGCCATGTGCCGGGGGTAGGAAAACATGCGGTGTCTCTTGCGCGTCTTGAGATCCGCGATGCGCAGATCGAAGTATTCGGCCACTGCTCTTTGGATGAGTTCAGGCGTGATCGGGGCCTTGGGATCCTCCCGTGGGAGGGTGTCCTTCAAGATCTCTTTAGCCAGTTCGTAATTCATCTGTCTGCCGTTCAAGGAGGCATAGGCTACGACCCGTGTGAGGGCGCCTTCCAATTTTCTGATATTGGTAGAGATATTCTCCGCGATAAGCGATATGACATCGTCAGGTGGAGTGAAATGGAGTTGTTTGGAGCGCCTCTGCAAGATGGCCACTCGAGTTTCAAGGTCGGGAGGCTGAATGTCGGCCACCAAGCCCCATTCAAACCTGGATATCAGGCGCTCTTCCATGACAGGGATTTCTGCGGGGGGGCGGTCGCTGGAAAGCACGATCTGTTTGTGGGCGGAGTACAAAGAGTTAAACGTGTGAAAGAACTCCTCCATCGACGATTCCTTGCCGGAGAAAAAATGAACGTCATCTAAGAGAAGAACATCCGCCTTTCTGTACTTGCCCCGGAATTCGTTGGTTTTCCTGGTTTGAATGGCCAAAATGAGCTGATTTGTGAACTCTTCGCAGGGGACATAGAAGATTTTTTGGCGTCCTCGTACCCTTTGTGCATGATGGCCAATGGCGTGCAGCAAGTGGGTTTTGCCCAGTCCGCTCTCTCCGTGAATGAACAATGGATTGTAGGTGGCTTTGTCCGAATCAGCCACGCTGAAAGCCGCAGCATGGGCAAGCCGGTTGTTTCTCCCCACCACGAAGTTCTCGAAGATAAAACGGGGATTCAGGCAAGATTCCATCCCGTGGGAAGATTTGGGTTTGGATTGGGGTGTGGCTTGGGGATCGGAAGAGCCCGAAAGGGATGCCGGAAGATCCACGGGCAAGGAAAGAGGCTTGGATTCAATTCTCTGATCCACGATGAGGTTCACTTGTGCCGTCGGCCCCAGGATTTCTCGAAAGGCATCGGACAGAATAGATTCATAACGCGCACGAAACCATTCTTTAAAGAAAAGATTGGGTACACTCAGAAGAACATGGTCCCCCCGCACGTCGGAGAACTCAATCGGTTGAAACCAAGTTTCATACTCTCTCGGGGCCACGTCTTTTTTGACGTGAGCCAGAATCTCTTGCCAAAGATTCTCCCTGTCATGGGCGAATTCTATTTCATTTTTCCCCTCCAGAGACAAAACGGCCCTCCTCTCTTCCCGATTGTCCCAACCCGTGAGGTATGAATAACAGAGAACTCTGGGACGTCCCTGTCATTCATGCTTCCCCTTTGTCACCCTAAGAGCATGTTTCGGAAAACGCATCCCCTAATCTATCTATGCCAACTCTGGTTGTCAAGGAATTTCCAAGCGTCCCAAGGATTTAGAGGAACAGAATGGGGCGTGAAGAGTGGCCGTAAGTTTCGCAAGGAATGTTACATCCAACAGTCGATTGACAAAAGACCGAACTCTGGGTCATTCTGGGGTTGAATAGGCGAGCGATTTATTGCGTAAAAGGGGTTGCCATGGACGGCTTGTCCAAGAAGTACAGAGATCTAGATCAAGGACTTCAAAGGCAGGTCAAAAGCGAGGATTCCATTCAGCCGGGGCTCTTGCTAACTTTTCCCTACGAGGAGGGTAATCGGAAGGTTGACGTAAGGATTCAGACGGAGGAGTTCACCGCTTTGTGTCCTTGGAGTGGTTTGCCTGATTTTGGACAACTCACCATTCAGTACGTTCCCAAAGAACGATGCATTGAACTGAAGTCCTTGAAATATTACTTGAGTTCCTTTCGTTCAGTGGGCATGGTTCAAGAGAAAGCTGCAACCCGAATACTGAATGATTTGGTTCGTCTTACCGAACCCCTGGAAATGACAGTGACGTTGAATTACAACGTTCGAGGAGGTCTCCATACAGTGGTGACAGCATCTTACCCCACCTAGTCCGATCTTCTCACCAATCTTGTTGCGAACGGCTTCAGGTTGCGTAGCAGACGGAGTTTGGTGAAGTGAGCCCGAGGACCCCGAGGACTCATGTGTAGCTCCGCCTCTCCGCCATTGTTCCTGGTAGATCAGGCGCCGACGTTGTCTGCTCCGTGTATGTTGCACTCCGACGAGGGTGAGCGAGGCAAGCGTCGTCTGGTGCGTAGGATGGAGTCGTGCAGTAGAGACCTTGGTGAGAAAATCGGACTAGACTTCATGCCAAGGCAATGAGTGAAGAGACTGATAAGAAATTCATGAAACGGGCTCTGGTTTTGGCCAGGAAAGGCGTCGGGAAATGTGCCCCGAATCCGATGGTGGGGGCGGTTTTGACGGACAGCGGGGGGAGGGTTGTTGCCAGCGGTTACCATCGAGGTCCAGGTACCCGTCACGCGGAGGTCGCAGCCTTGATGAAGGCGGGAAAGATGGCGCGTGGAGGGACGCTATACGTCACGCTAGAGCCATGCAACCATCATGGGAGAACGCCGCCCTGCGTGGACGCTATTCTTGCTGCGGAGATTGACCGGGTCGTAGTGGCCATGTCTGACCCCAATCCGGGTGTCAAAGGGGGGGGGAATGAGAGGTTGAAAGCATCTGGTGTGAGAGTGGAGTTGGGACTGATGGAAGAAGAAGCCCTTGAGTTGAATAGGGCCTATTTGAAACGAATCATAACAGGTGTTCCGTGGTTCTGTTTGAAAACAGCTGTGACATTGGATGGGAAGATTGCCAGTTGCAGGGGGGACTCGAGATGGATTACTTCTGAAAGAAGCCGAAACGAGGCGCATAAGCTTCGGCGGGAGGCCGGATGCATTCTGTCGGGAAGAGGAACTGTTTCTCTGGATGATCCTTCCTTTACGGTGCGTTTGTCTCAGAGAGAGGAAGAATATCGCCTGGTGGTTGTTGCAGATAGCCTGGCAAGAACTCCTCTTAGCGCCAAGGTTTTCCAGGTGGCGGATCGGAAGGCAGGGACTTTGCTGGCGGTGACTTCTAACGCTCCCGAGGAAAGAGTGAGGGCGATACAGGAGCAGGGCGTAGAGGTTCTCTACTGTGGGCAGGGTCCTTCAGTTGATCCATGGATATTGGCATCTGCCTTGGGGGACCGAGGTGTCAACCATGTACTTGTAGAGGCGGGAGGCACCCTCAATGCCAGTTTAATAGAGGGCGATTGGATCGACGAATTTCATCTTTTCATTGGGCCTTTTTTCTT
>Ga0272442_10008938_pt1 | contig 12601 bp, 16 predicted proteins | sample SSMForm2O_FD_200262 | JGI IMG/M metagenome (GOLD analysis project Ga0272442, IMG submission 200262) | Marine sediment archaeal communities from Little Sippewissett salt marsh, Falmouth, MA, United States - SSM-Form-2O | ecosystem: Environmental > Aquatic > Marine > Wetlands > Sediment ... | reverse complement strand
TTTTTTTTTCTCCCATTCTTACAAAAGGATTTGCGGCTATATGAAAAACTATATCGTGATTTTTGATGTTTTCTTCTAATATTTTAATATCTAATAGATCTCCTTCTATTAATTTGAAATTTTTATTGTCAAAGTTATGTTTGATAAATTCTTTTTTCCCTGAGCTTAAATTATCAAAAACAGTTACTTGGTTTTCTTTTTTAATGAGTTTATCTACCAAGTGGCTTCCTATAAAACCTGCGCCCCCTGTTACAAATGCTTTCATATATGTTCCTCTAATATTTTCTGATTCGGTTTATAATAGCCTTGTTTAAGTATTTTTTCTTTATTTTTTTAAAAACAACGAAAGATTTTATAACTTGATTTTATTTAGTTTTATTCAGATTTTAAAGGTTTTGTTATGTCAAGAATTCACAGAACTGGTTTACTATTCAAGTGGATCACTGAGAATCATGAAATAATTTTTGGTTTTAAAAAAACTAGTCATAGTAATTGTGCTATTTGTGGTAAAAGAATACCTTCAGGTAGTAACATTTGCGATAAGTGTTTTGAAAAAGAAAAAAAGGTTAGTAAAAAATAAGATTAACCTAAATGTTTTAATGACTATTATTTGTGAAAATTACAATTTTTTTTTATTCTTGTTTTTTAATATTTATTGCTTTTGGACCCTTGTCGGTTTCTTCAACTTCAAACTCTATTTCGTCTCCTTCGTTTAGGAAGACACCTTCAGGTACAGATGTTCTGTGGATAAAGATATCGGTTCCATCTTCACCTTCAACAAATCCATACCCTTTTCTAGGGTTGTACCATTTTACTTTTCCATTCATTTACTTTTTTTCCTCCTTATTATTTGACTTTAGGAGTCATATTTTTTGCAATAAAATATTTTTCAAACAAAAAATCCAAAAAACAAGATTTTGCAATCCTTAGTTTCTGAAATTTTTGTTGTTTGGTATCTTATTGCGTTTTATAGGGATGTAGATATGGTTTATATAAATTTCTGTTCTATGTTTTTTTAGTTCTTTTTTAAGCTTCTATAGGTTTTTTATAATATGACTTTATATGGGGTGGCAATGCAATACTTACCATCTTTGTTTGAAATAGTATCAATAATCTTACTTGGCCTTTATGCCTTTGGTTTTATTTTACTTACAAGAAAGTTCTATGATTGGATGATTAAGAAAAATATTAAGAAAAGTGTTGCTATTTATTATAATCGTAAGTTGATCCATATTTTTGCTGGTGGCGTGGTTGTACTTATGGTTCCTTTTGTTTTCAGTAGCCCATGGTATCCATTGCTTGCTGGTATTTTTCTTTCTGTTCTCATGTTTTTTTTCCATCGCTCCGGGCGAATTTTGTATTGGTTCCAACATAAAAAAGATTTTAATGATGTCAGCTTTTGTTTAATGTGGGGTGTTGCTATCTTTGTTTTGTGGTACGTATTCCAGGGAACTTATGGTGACAATGCTAAATGGATTGCAATTATCCCTCCTGCTTTTATTGCATTTGGTGATGGTGTCACAGGCATTGTCCGTAATTTTGCTTTTAAAAAACGACATAAACACCCTATAGGCAACATCTATATGGCAGGCGTGTGTATTCTTATTGGTTTCTTTTTTGGTCAGTGGTCAGGTCTTCCGGGTATAGGCATTTGGGGGATAATCGCTGCTATTGTAGCTTCTGTCTTTGAGCGTTATGAGTTTGGCCTTATCGATGATAATATTTTAGTGACTCTGAGTGCCACCATAATTTTGTTTATAGGTGGTACAGTTGGTCCTATAACTTCTATTTTTTGAGGTTTTTTTATGAAAGTTTGGCCAGTTCCAAAAAGTTTTTCTAAATCTATTTTTGAGAAAAGTTTCTGGGAGAATCGTACCGATCGCTTTCACTGTGGTGTAGATATCTATGCAAAAGCGGGATCTAGTGTTTTAAATATTGATTCAGGTAAAGTAATCAAAACTGGTATTTTTACTTCTTCATCAATGATAACTTATTGGAATAAAACTTTTTATGTAGATGTTAAAATGAATAAAGAGTTGTTTTGCCGTTTTGCTGAACTGGAGAAGATCAATGTTTCTAAAGGGGATATTTTAAAACCGGGTGACATGATTGGTTTTGTTGGCTGTGTTTTAAATAAAGATAAAATTGATAAGAACAGTCCTTTGTATATCCAGAAATTATCTGAATCAGGTAATGTTTCTATGCTTCATTTTGAGCTTTATGAAAATAAACCTATTGATATTAGTGATAATAACTATCTTGGGGGTAACTGGTTTGGAAATAATAAACCAGAAAAGTTAATAGACCCAACAGATTTTTTAAAAACCTGTAAAAAATAAAAAAAGAAGGTTATTTATCCAGATGTACATCCATCTGTGGATAAGGTATGTTTATTCCTTCTTTATCATAGGTTTGTTTTAATATTTTGTTGAAATCAAAATAGAAATTCCAGTAGTCCTCTTTTTTCACCCATGGTCTAATAACAAGTCCTACTGCCGAATCGCCCATCTCATTAACCGCGACCATTGGTGAAGGGTCTTTTAATACTCTATCATCTTTTTTAAGAAGATCCATTGTTGTTTTTATGACTTTATCTAGATCGTCGTTGTAGCCAACTCCCATAGTCATATCCACTCGTCTTATAGGGTTGTGTGTATAGTTTGTAACATTTCCACCCCAAACTTGTTTATTTGGTATTATTACGTGTTTGTTGTCTACTGTGTCAAGCTCTGTTACACTTATCCCTACATTTTTTACAGTTCCACTTTCTCCACCGGCTTGAACATAATCTCCTTTTTTGAATGGTTTAGTTATTGCTATCATAAATCCTGATGCAACGTTACTAAGTGTATCACCTAGCGCAAAACCAAGTACAAAACCAAGTACAACGGATATACTTACCATCGCTGCACCTACATTAATTCCTAGAAACGCTAGAGCGGTACCTATTACAAAAATGTAGAGCACGATTCTTATCATCCTAGTTGAAAAATCAGCTAATATTTCATCAAGTTTTGCTCTTAACATCCATTTTTTTATTAGATTTGAAATTATTTTTACTATTATTATTCCTAATACAAGAGTTAATATTGCAAGTATAAACTCTAGAATACTCACTCCAAATACTATATCTTTAGATAGGTTTATTCCTCCGATTATTATATCTGCCATGTTTTTTTTCCTCCGCCAAAATATTTCAATTTATGCCCTAAAGGGTTTCAGACGTATAGATATTACATTATAAAAATTATTTTTTTTTATTTTTCTATATTCTCCATCTTTTTATATTCATAATCTGAATCCGGATTAATTGTTTTGAAGATAACAGTTTTATATATTGTCTGCTATCCTAAAATACAACTTTTAATTGTAAAAGGAATTTATCAAATGAGAATAAAAATATTCATTATAACATTATTATTTCTACTTGCCATTACCAATAAAGGGTTATCAAATTCATTATTTTATGAATCTGAAGATCATTTCTCAAATGACATAGAACACTGGGCAGTTATAGTAACTGTCGGAGAATCAACACGTGATAAAAAAAATTCTGAAGAGTTATACAGGGTTCTTTTAAATAACGGATGGAATGAAGAAAACATATATTTTCTTGAAGAAGAGCATGCTACAAAAGAAGCAATATTAGAAATACCTAGTTTTCTAAATTGCCAGGGTTTAAAAGGAGATGATGTTGTTCTTTTTTACTTTTCCATGCATGGTACAAGAAAAAAGGATGTTTATCCATTTGATGAACCAGATGGTAAAGATGAATTTTTAATAGCTTATAAAGAGGATAGTAATGATTTTGATAATACAATAATTGACGAAGAGTTGGCATCTTCCTTTGAAAATATCAGGTCACAAAACATTGTTATGATATTTGAAACATGCTATAGTGGAGGTATGATTGATGGGGGGGCTGATCTTAAAAAATCCGGTCGTGTCATTTTAACATCTTCAAATGCAGACGAATCATCATATCCTATTTTTTTACTAAAAAGTTGGCTTTTCCCATACTATGTTTTAAAAGGTTTGAATGGTAGAGCTGATCTAAACTCTGATAATTTTATTTCTGCTGAAGAGATTTTTAACTATGCTAAAATACGTACTATCAGACGGTCTACGGTTTATGCTTTTTTACTTTTCATATTCCACGGTAGTCTATTAATTCAACATCCTCAGATATACGATGGATGGCCTTCAGAATTATATAACAAAGAGGAATTGGTTTTGGTACCTATAGTTTAATCCAAATTACACATACGTTTTTTTTCATTTTTTTTGCATGACATAAAAAACTGAGCCATACCAGGAATTATATTTTCTAAAAAGATTAATTTCAAGTTCCTCATCTTTAATCATTTGCATTGCTTTTGGGTTGTTTTTGAATTTTATTTTAAGATATTTCAAACGTTTTTCCAAAGGCGAATAATAAAAATCAAACCATGCATCATCAGGTAACGGAAAATATCCAATTATGTCATAACCACCTCTCTTAATTCTTCTAAGGTTTTCATCTATTGTTGTAATACTAGGATAAACTCTATTCCAATAATCAATAAGTTCTTTAGGAGGATTGTCTTTTAACCATGTCATTTCATGGACTGAAAGATAACCCTTTTTTTTGATATATTTTTTCCAATCAGCTAGTCCTTTTTCAAAACCTATTACAAATATTGATCCTTCAGCCCATATAATATCAAAATATTCTTCGGGATATCTGATTTCAAACATTGATTGATTTACTGCTTTGACTCTTTCTTGAAGATCTTCTTTTTTTGTTGATTCTCTTAATTGATCAAGATATTGGTCAACAATATCAATTCCGATAACTTCTCCGCCAGAGAGTTTTGCAAGTTTAATTGTTTGCATACCTGGCCCACAGCCAATGTCAAGAATTTTCGGTTGTTTTATCTTTGGTATCATCTCAAACGCTTTTTGCGTGTATTTGTTTCTGCCTGAACCTTGCCTAGGCATATCTTTATGGATCTCTAATAATAATTCCCAATCTATATCCATATTATAAAACATCAATAGGTTAATATTTTAATATATTGGAACAATAATATCAGGATTATTTGTTTCATTAGTCTCACGATTCTTGTATTTTTTATATGTTCCTAATCCCCTAATTTTTTAAACAAATGAGAATTTTTATATAATAATATATGTATTATTATAAAAAGGAGATAAAGATTTATGAAGAAAATCATAACTCTATTAATAATAATACTCATGGCAAATATACTACCTGCAACTGCAAAACTTGTTCAAATAGAAAGTAGTCCTGAGGTTTCTGACCTTCCTGATTGTTTCAGTTGGCGGGATATAAATGGTACAGATTATACTACATCTGTTAAAACTCAAGGCATGTGTCCTAGTTGTGAAGCATATGGATTAGTCGCATCTCTTGAGACAATTATTCAGTATCAAGTTGGTTATACATTCGATTGTGATCTCTCCGAAGCACATCTGTTCTTTTACCCTGGGGGAACATGTGAATGGGGAGTTAATGTTTCGCATGCAGCTGATTATTTAGTTGAATATGGTGTGCCGGATGAAGGAAGTTTTCCTGATCCACAAAGAGCACATGACCCTGAACTTAGTAGTGTACCGGGATGGCAAAATCGAACTGTAAAAATCAAAGAATGGGGCTGGGTTGAAAATGATGAAGATGCGATAAAAAGAGCATTAATTGATTATGGTCCATTGGTTATTTGTTTTCCTGTTTATAAAGATTTTATGTATTATAAGAGAGGGGTCTATCGACATAGATGGGGTGCTAGGGTTGGCGGCCATCTAGTTGCTCTTGTGGGATATGATGATGATGAACAATGCTGGATAGTCAAAAACAGTTGGGGTGATAAATGGGGCGATCATGGATGGTTTAAAATGGGATATGACCCAGATATGTTTATAGATGGATGTTATGGTGGTACAGGTATACTCTATGTTGACGGGGTGTATGGCAACTTCATGCCTAACGTACCAAAAATATATTTCGAAAAACCTACACGTGGACACACCTATTTTAGAGACTTTGAATTTTTAACCATATTCAAAAAAATAAATTTCATTAGAGGTGACATTCCTAGAATTATAGTATGGATGACTGTGGAAACAAAGGTAGAAAACACAGATAAAGTAGAATTCTATCTGGATGGAAGACACCTTCGTACAGACTACAAACCACCTTTCGACTGGAAATTACGCCCACCTATCGGTTTGCATACTATTGAAGCGTATGCTTATGATAGGGCAGGAAACATATCTAGAGACATAACAGATATTTTTGTTCTTAGGTAACTATAAAAATCTATTTTCTACCTGCTGATTGGTAGATTTTATAAATATAAGAGAGTTATAAAATATTTCTAAGGTGTAATTTATGGATAAGTTAGCAGTTTTTATTGGAATTATCGCAGGGATTGGACTAGGATTATTATTAGGAAGAGAATTCTCTAATAGATATATTACAATAATTGGTGCTGTACTTGTCATAATTTCAATTTTATCTATGGTAGTTTTATCATATAAAAATAAGAAATAATTTCAAAAAAAAATTAAAAAAAATTTGTTTAGGATTTAAGTAGTATCTTGCTTATGAGAATTTGTAATTTTTGCATAAAAAAAGGTAATCTAGTCAATTCTAATTTATTTTTACTTAATGTTTTTTCTGGATCAAGAGTTAAATCAATAGGTATCACTTCAGGATCTTGCTCATCAATATTAATAAAAGTTATATTTGCACCAAACCACTCATGTTTTGCTACGATTTTTACATCGTCACCTATTCTAACCGTGGGCTCAAAAAGTAAATGCCCATCAGTGTAGGTTAATCCAAACTGTGGCACTATTTTAGGGTATACATAGACATAAACTTCTGCTCTATGAACTGGTATCAATTCTTCATTTTCTTCTCTATATACAAATAGATCTAGGTATTTTATATCATTATTATCTAGTTTCGGTTTTGTAATTTTAATTGAAGTAGCAGGTACCGTTACTGCAATTGACAAAAAAATCATACAAACCAAGACACACATAATTTTTTTCATTTATTTTCCTCCCTAAATTCGAAATAATTTATTTATTTATAATATTTGTCAATTCAGATGTGCAAATTTTTACTTTCATGAAAAATTATAAATATTAGATGTTATATACATATAACATAATGTTAGAAATATTTAACTTAATGTTAAATAAAACTAACAAAAGGTGATTGAAAATGTTAAATGAAACAAAAACAGGACAAAAATTAGTAATTATATTAGGAATAGGAATCACAGCTTTGGTTATAGTGACATTTGCATACTACATTTTAGGAAACCCAACTATTGATCTATTTGAAATATTATCAATACCAATTATATTGATAATTATTGTTACCTCGACATACGTAATCCTAGATAGATACAAAAATATCAAAAAAGGACTTCCAGCTCAAGATGAAAGATTAAAACTAGCAGGATACAAAGCAGGTTACATGGGATTTATATCAGCTATATGGAGTGCAGTTGGATATAATATGACCAATATTATTTTATTTGACCAAGAACCAAGAGGCGGACTAGTTGTAGCAGCAGTAGTACTAATATCAGGTATTGTATTCATTTTATCATACTTCTATTTCTCTAGGAAAGGAGAATAAATGAAAAATATTCTTTTTTACCTAGGATTTATCTCAATATTAAGCATATTATACCTAATAAAAGGTGATCCAGGTTTCTTGTTATTTTTATCATTTGCTCTCTTTTTTTTCACATATTGGACAAAAACAGACGAAAGAATAAATCAAAACATCGGGAGAGCCACAAGAAACGCATTTTTGTATATGATGTTTTCAAGCGTCCTATCAATACTATACATAAACCTGGCAGGGAATATTGTATTTTATCAATGGGGATTTGCAATAGTAATAACAGGTGCCCTTGCTATTTGCGTACTTTCTTTCTTATATTATGACAACACAGGTAATTGAAATGAAAACAAGAATAAAAGAACTAAGAGCACGGTATGATTTAACTCAAGAGGATTTGGCTAAAAAAGTCGGGGTTAGAAGAGAAACAATTGTTTTTCTGGAAAAAGGAAAATACAATCCCTCATTAAAACTAGCACATGATGTAGCAAAAGCCTTGAATACAACTATTGAAGAACTTTTTATTTTCGAGAATTAAGTCAACTCTTAACTAAAATAATAATCAGCATAAAAATTTACTAATAATAAAGGATTTTTATAAATACAAATTTTTTAATCAATACTCTTTTATATAAAATAACACCTATTATATTTCAGAAAGTACATGAAAAAAATAATTATAATATTACTTTCTACAATTATACTTATTCAACCTATATCATCCTATGCATCAATAACTTCTGATGAACCAACCCAGCCAAATCAACCAAGTGATGGGCCTGGTGGTTCAAATTATTCGCATGGCTGTGTAAAACAGACAAGATACGGATATGGGGGCAATCGTTATTGGATTTTTGAACCCTATTGCCCAAAACCAAAATCAGCACCAGTAATAGTTTTTATTCACGGTTTTGCAGCGTTACATCCGATAACCTATTATGGATGGATTCATCATTTGGTAAAAAGAGGAAATATCGTAGTATTTCCTAGATATCAGAAAGGTTTTTTTCGTGGATTTGACGAATATAATTCAAATGCTATAAATGCTGTAAAAGATGCTATTGAAGAACTTCAGACTGCAGGACATGTAAAACCTGATCTTGATAAATTTGCAATAACCGGCCATTCACTAGGTGGCGGATTAACCGCAAATATGGCATCACAAGCTTTGGATTTAGGATTACCTGCTCCAAAGGCAGTAATGCCTGTTCAACCAGCTATTTTATATGAAGGAGAAAATGATTTTTCAAGTATTCCAGCTGAAACTTTGATGATTGTTATTGTTGGAGAAAATGATACTTGGGTTGGAAATGAATCAGGAAAGATTATTTTTAATGAAGCAATAAATATACCTCTTTCAAATAAAGATTTTATAATTCAAGTAACAGACACCTATGGAAAACCGGATATTATAGCTGATCATTTCGCACCATTGTGCTTCCCTTTTTTTGGTATGGTAGATGCCATGGATTATTACTCAACCTGGAAATTGTTTGATGCACTCACTGATTATGCTTTCTATGGTACTAACCGAGAATATTGCCTTGGAAACACCTCTGAACAAAGATTTATGGGCCTATGGGGTGATGGAACCCCTGTAAAAGAACTGATAGTAAAAAATTATCCATAAATCTGTTAGCCTTGTTATTTTTTTATTTTTTGAAACTATCATGAAAAACTCATATTCATAAGTTTTACTGGATGTCACTGTTTCAAAATAGGGAATTTTTGGTGATACTGTCTTATAACCCTTTTTTTCTGCAAAAATTTTATACGAACCAGGTGGAACGTTTACTTCAAATTCACCATTTATATTTGTAGTTGTAGTATATGTTTGGGTTTTAAGTGGATTTAGATTGGTTATTTTTACAGTTGCTTCTTCAAGAGGTGCAGGAATACAAGTTTCTGCTACTTCGACTGTTCCTTTTATTGTTGCCTCTTCAGGATTTATTTGTTTTTTTTCATTGATTCTAAACGAATATGCATTAGTTGTTGTTGATAATAATAAAAAGATCAAGAGTGTTAAAATTATGCTTTTTTTCATTAACTTCCAATCACAATTAACGAGTGTTAATTAATATATTTTTTGGTACTATAACTTACTTTTTTTTAAAGTTAAATATTCGAAAAAGCCAGATAAAATCCTTTTTTTACTTTTTCTTTTTTCTTAGTTTTTTCCCACAATTGTTACATACTGCAAATTCAAAACCATTTTCCTCAGATAAATAACTTGAAAATTCTTTTCCGCAACTTGGACATTTTCCCTTAATTATCTTGGCAGTCACAGCATCTTTTTTAACCTTCTTTTTGCCTCCTATAAAAATTTTTTTTCTAAAAATAATAAAAACAAGAATAATTACCATAACAATTATTAATATGGCTAGTCCTAATATCAAATATAAATTATCATCTTCTTTTTCTTTTGTTTCTTTGTCTTCATCAATAGTTTTAATACTGCCTGTAACAGGGTCATAGATATAATCCCAATTACTATCTCCATCTTCGTCTATTTTGTATTTTCCATCATCCTGTAATTCTATGTTTGTTGGCGTGCTTAAGTTATGATAGTATTTTTCGTATACGCCATCTTTTCCAAAGTCAAGTAGATAACCATTTAATTCCTCAATAAATAAAATGTCAATATCGATAAAGATTTGAAATTCTGAGATATCAGATGTAGCATTTTTTATATCCTCAGCATAGACAGTTAATCTATATATTCCTTGTTTTGACCAGTTATATAAAAAAGAGTACTCTGAATCACTTGGAAGATACTCAGTATATGTTTCATTTGAACTATCGTTCCAATAAAAAATGTATCTGATTTTATCCTCATCAGGATCTACTGACACAATTGTGAAATTATAATCTATGTTTTTACTACCTAATATATTTCCATTTATTGTTGGTTTAGAGGGTGGGTTGTTCTGTCTTTCATTTATTGACACAGTTGTTATTGTACTATTGGTTGCACCTCTATCATCTTTAACCTGTAGTTTAACTGAATGTGTTCCAGTTGATGAAAAAGATTTGTTAATTGTGGGGCTTGTGAGCCACGATGTATCGTACTTTTCATCATTTTCCCAATCCCACCGGTAATATTCAATTGTACCATCTGAATCATTGCTATTAGAACCATCAAAAGTAATATTTTCATTTACATATCCATCATAAGGTCCATTAGCATCAGCAACTGGCATAATATTTTTCTCTGGAAAGATTGTAACTGTTGATGTGTCTGTATCTGTCTTGTTTTCATCGTCTTTTACTTCTAATTTTAGCGTATATGTCCCAGCTGATTCGTATGTGTAGTTTTTTATTGGTGTAGATAACCAGTTTGTGTCGTAGTTTCCGTCGTTGTTGAAGTCCCATCTGTATCCTTCTATGTTTCCATCTGGGTCATGACTTTCTGTTGCGTTGAAGGTGATTTCTTCATTTATATCTGCTTGGTATGGTCCTCCAGCATCTGCTGTTGGTGGAAGATTTACCGGTTCAGCAATTGTTGCTGTTGTTGTAGATATATTTTTTGCTCCTTTGTCATCTTTAACTTGTAATTTTACGGTAAACGTTCCATAATTAGAGTAACTGTATATTTTTGTAGATGTTGTCAACCAGTTTGTGTCGTAGTTTCCGTCGTTGTTGAAGTCCCATCTGTATCCTTCTATGTTTCCATCTGGGTCATGACTTTCTGTTGCGTTGAAGGTGATTTCTTCATTTATATCTGCTTGGTATGGTCCTCCAGCATCAGCTATTGGTTGATCATTAAAAAATCCTAATGGATAAAAATCGCTATTGTTACCCCCTGCAATTTGATAATATACATCGCCAACGCCGTCACCATCTGAGTCGGTTCCGTTGTAATCATCCCAGTAATTACCTTTGTCAGGATACTGAAACCATCTATTATTATTTGGGTCATCCCAATCAGTTGAATCCCAGGCATTTACAGTATTTTGGGTAAATGCATTTTGATAAATTACATTGTCACTTGAAGATGAATTTAGATATGCGCCATATTCAGAATTATTTGATATGTTGTTATCCCATATGAAACATTCTTCAAATGCTAAAAATATTCCGTAATTATTATCCTTTATATCGTTATTATAAACCGATAAACTTGGATAAGATCCTTCTCCATCTAAATATATTCCATAAAAATTTTCTATGATTATATTATTGGAGATTTCATTTGCGTAAGTAGACGGGTTTTCCTTATTATCAACTAATATACCTGAGTGTGATTGACCGCTGTTTTTAATTGTAAAGTTCTGTATTTTAACTCTTCTTGCTGACATCTCAATTACATGTCCATTTCCGCTTCCGTCTATTATTGTGTTTACTTTATTTTCACCTTTTATTTCTAGCCAATTAACGGCACCTGTGATTTCCATATCTATAATTATATTTTCATAATATGTTCCATTAAAAACAAAGATATCATCATAGTTTGTTGCGTTATCAATAGCATTTTGTATAGTTGAATAATTTCCGGGTCCATCTCCCCCTACATATAGGGTTGTCCCCCCATTCATTGGTTGGATTGTATCCGAATCTAATGCATTAACGACTGAGAGACTGGATGACAATAAAAAACTAATCAAAGTTATAAATATTAGATTCCTTTTCATGATCTTACCCTTCTTATATTTTTTAGGAATCTAATATATTTTTAAGTTAATAAATATTTCTAAATGTGCTATCGGGATATTTTTGTTTTATTGCTGATGACTGCAACTGAAAAAATTGAGATAATTACAAGACCTGAGATTAATGCAGCATAAAAACTGTTATTTTCTAAAGCTGATTCTTCAGTTTCAGAATCGTCTAATAGCGAAAAATCGTATGAATAAATCGGCGTATAATAAAAGTGATTGTATCTTTTATGTAAGATTCTTAGCTCAAGAGTATGGTTTTCATTTGTGATTTTCTCTGTATCTAATTCTATAGTCCAAA